>Ga0256914_1001783_pt1 | contig 18753 bp, 18 predicted proteins | sample HulkmetaG_FD_191571 | JGI IMG/M metagenome (GOLD analysis project Ga0256914, IMG submission 191571) | Hydrothermal chimney microbial communities from Main Endeavour vent field at the Juan de Fuca Ridge, Pacific Ocean - Hulk | ecosystem: Environmental > Aquatic > Marine > Hydrothermal vents ... | reverse complement strand
CCGCCGTGGCCGGCCGCATCATGGCCAGGCGCGGCCCCTTCCTGGTGATCCAGGACATGAGTGGCCGCATCCAGTTCTACGTGGACCGCAAGAAGCTGCCGAAAGAGCTCCTCGACGAGATCAAGAGCTGGGACATCGGCGACATCGTGGGCGGCGAGGGCCCGGTGCACAAGTCGGGCAAAGGTGACCTCTATATCAACCTCGACAGCGCGGTGCTGCTCACCAAGTCGCTGCGTCCGCTGCCGGAGAAGTGGCACGGCCTGAGCGACACCGAGCTGCGTTACCGCCAGCGCTACCTCGACCTCATCATGAACCCCGAGTCGCGGGAGGTCTTCCTGATGCGCTCGCGCATCATCGACTACATCCGCGACTTTCTGAAGCAGCGCGGCTTCGTCGAGGTGGAGACGCCCATGATGCAGGTGATTCCCGGCGGCGCCACGGCGCGCCCCTTCGTCACCCACCACAACGCCCTGGACCTGCCGCTCTACCTGCGCATCGCGCCCGAGCTCTACCTGAAGCGGCTTGTGGTGGGCGGCTTCGAGAAGGTCTTCGAGATCAACCGCAACTTCCGCAACGAGGGGCTCTCCACGCGCCACAACCCCGAGTTCACCATGCTGGAGTTCTACGAGGCCTACGCCGACTACCACGACCTCATGGACCTCACCGAGGCGCTCATGCGCGGCATCGCCCGCGACATCAAGGGGACCACCGAGATCACCTACCAGGGCGAGACCTACGACTTCGGCAAGCCCTTCGCGCGCATGACGGTGAAGGAGGCCATCCTCCACTTCAATCCCGACATTCCCGCCCAGGACCTGGAGGACCGGGAGAAGGCGGCGGAGCACGCTCGGCGCCTCGGGATCGAGGTGAAGGAGAGCTGGGGGCTGGGCAAGATTCTCATCGAGATCTTCGAGAAGACGGTGGAGCACAACCTGAAGGATCCCACCTTCATCACCGAGTATCCCACCGAGGTCTCGCCCCTGGCGCGGCGCAGCGACACCGATCCCTTCGTCACCGACCGCTTCGAGTTCTTCGTGGGCGGGCGCGAGATCGCCAACGGCTTCTCCGAGCTCAACGACCCCGAGGACCAAGCCGAGCGCTTCCGCAGGCAGGTGGAGGAGAAGGAGGCGGGCGACGACGAGGCCATGCACTTCGACGAGGACTACGTGCGCGCCCTGGAACACGGCCTGCCGCCCACGGCGGGCGAGGGCATCGGCATCGACCGGCTGGTGATGCTCTTCGCCGACGTGCCCTCCATTCGCGACGTGCTGCTCTTCCCGCACATGCGGCCGCGGGACTGATTGCTCATGGGCGGGAGGGAAGGTTCCCAACCATGACCGGGCGGTGATCGACGAGAGGTAATGTACGGGACTATCTTCTTTCACCGGTCCACCCCATCGGGCGCCACAAGGCGCGTTTCTTTTACCGATTGGGATATCGGCGGGGGCGTGGGAACGGCTGGCCGGAGACCTCGAAGGGATCCTAGTGGACGGCTCCATTGTCAACGTCGAGAAAACGATATACGGTGACAAGTACATCGTGAAGGGTCTCCTGAAAGGACCCAGTGGGGAAACGGTGGGAGTGACGACCGTTTGGGTCGTGAAGAAGAGCGAGGACTCTCCCCGGCTGATTACCGCCTACCCGGGAGCTTGAAATGAAACCGGCGATTCTGGACGTGGTGATATTGAACCGTGACCTTCCCGAATTCGGCCTGAAGGCCGGAGACGCGGGAACCGCGGTGGAAACCTATGAACCCGATGGCCTGGAGGTGGAGTTCGTCACGGGTTCGGGCACGACCCAGGCGCTGGTGACGCTCCGGACGGGCGATGTCCATCTCCTCTCCGGAAGGGAGATCCTTACCGCCCGCGTGTTGGACGTGGCCTGACGGTCCGAGAACGGAAACCCCGGGGAGAGAGCGACCATGTTCACCGGCATCATCCAGGCCATCGGCACCGTGGAATCCCTCCAGCCCCGCGGCGGCGACGTGCGGCTGCGCATCCGCACCGGCAAGCTGGATCTGTCGGACGTGGAACTCGGCGACAGCATCGCCGTCAACGGCGTCTGCCTCACCGCGGTGGCGCTGCCCGGCGATGGCTTCGAGGCCGACGTCTCCCGCGAGACCCTCTCTCTCACCTCCCTGGGCGACCTGAAGCCCGGTAGCCCGGTGAACCTGGAGAAGGCCCTCACCCTGGCCACCCGCCTCGGCGGCCACCTGGTGAGCGGCCACGTGGACGGCCTGGGCACCGTCATCGACCGCCGCGAGGACGCCCGCTCGGTGCGCTTCACCATCGAGGCGCCGGCGGAACTGGCCCGCTACATCGCTCACAAGGGGTCCATCACCGTGGACGGCACCAGCCTCACGGTGAACGGCGTGGAGGGGGCGCGCTTCCACCTCAACATCGTGCCCCACACCCTGCAGGAGACCATCATGGACACCTACCAGGTGGGTACCCGGGTCAACCTCGAGGTGGACCTGGTGGCGCGCTACCTCGAGCGGCTGCTGCTGGGCGAGAAGGCGGCCGATCCCGCTGCCCGGGGCGTCACCCTGGAGGCCCTGGCCCGGGCCGGCTTCCGCACCGACTGAGCCGTGTGGCCCTTCCGCCGCTCCGTGCGCCGCACCGTCGAGGCCGAGGTGCGTTGGCAGGGGGAGGCGGCGGTCGTCGACGTGCGCGGCCAGACCTGCCCCGGCTACCTTCTGGCCATCGACCGGGCGGTGGCGGCGCTGCCCCAAGGTACCCGGGTCGAGCTGCTCATCAGTTATCCCCCTTGCGGCGCCGACGTCCGGACCTGGTGCCGGGAACGGCGCATCCGGTTCCAGGGGCTTAGCCCGCAGGGGAACCACTGGCGGATCCACATACGAAAGTGATCTTTCGACGGGCCGGAAGGGCTCTGTGGGGAGGGTGTCCGGTTGTTCCAATTTGAAGAGACTTGCGCCCACCACCGGTGGTGGGGGCGCGATCATGGTTGTCTGAACGACTCGAGTTTCGGTCTGCCCGGCGGACGGCCGGTGACCTTCAGTTGCTCGATGCGGCCGGATCGGATGGCAAGGACGCTTTTCTCCCGGTGGGTGGTCGGCGGAAGAGACGGAATGGAAGCGCCGACTATTCCCCCGTGTGTTCCAGCGCCGCCGCCAGCAGGGCCACGAGGCGGGTGCCGGCCGCTTCGGCCGTCTCTCCCCAGGCGAGGATGCCGTCTTCGTGTCCGCCCATGGAGAGGGCGCCCGTGCCGGGGCGGCCCATACCGGCGATGATCCGCAAGGTCTCTTCCGCCATGGCCGGCGTGCCGTATTCGGCGTTCGGGTCGGTCACGGCCAGCCCCAGCGCTTCGGCCTGACACCAGATGGTGGGAGAGTGGACATGGAACACGAAGCGGGCCGAGGGGGCTGCTTCATATACCACCGCGTGGGTGAGCGCCTCGGAGGAGGGACGGCAGGGGCCTTGAGCGCGTAGGCGGTTGGCCGCCAGGTCCCAGCCGGACACCCGGGTGAAATGGTCCGGCGCCAAGGTGTGGCGGCCTGCGGTCTGGGTACAGGTGATCCAGAACCCCTTTTCCACCTTGCGGCTCAGGTTGCCATAGGCGTACCCCAGATACCGGGCGGGATCCCGCCCCAACAGTGCCAGCCGGCGGAGCACCACGAACCAGGCGCGCAGTGGGGCCGTCACCACCGCCTCCGCGGGGCCGCCGGGTTGGTGATCGAGCCGGAATCTGATGACCCCTTCGGCTTCCCGCTTCTCGTGGTCCTGCGCCTTCATGCTAGAATTCCCGCCTTTTCCGACGCATGCCGGAATGCCTGCCATGGCGCTCAATACTATCGAAGAAATCGTCGAAGATCTCCGCCGCGGGCGGATGGTGATCATCATGGACGACGAAGACCGCGAGAATGAGGGCGATCTGCTCATCGCGGCGGAAAAGATCACCCCCGAGGCCATCAACTTCATGGCCAAGTACGGCCGTGGGCTCATCTGTCTCACCCTCACCAAGGAGCGCTGTCAACAGTTGCGGCTGCCGCTCATGGTCAATGCCGACGACCAGCTCGAGTCCACCAACTTCACCGTCTCCATCGAAGCGGCCGAAGGGGTCACCACCGGCATCTCGGCGGCCGATCGCGCACGCACCGTGCTGGCGGCGGTCAAGCCCGATGCCAGGCCCGAGGATCTGGTCCAGCCCGGACACATTTTTCCTCTCATGGCGCAGCCGGGCGGGGTGCTGGTGCGCGCGGGCCACACCGAAGCGGGTTGTGACCTGGCGCGCCTGGCCGGTTTCGAGCCGGCGGCGGTCATCGTCGAGATCCTCAACGAGGACGGCACCATGGCGCGCCGTCCCGACCTGGAGAAGTTCGCCGCAACGCATGGGCTCAAGATCGGCACCATCGCCGATCTCATCGAATACCGCATTCGCAATGAAAAGACGGTGGAACGGGTCAATGAGTGCCTGCTGCCCACCGAAGCCGGCGAATTCCGCGTGGTGGCCTATCAGGATGTGGTCGACAACGAGCTGCACTTGGCGCTGGTCAAAGGACGCATCGATCCGGACGAGCCGGTGCTGGTTCGGGTTCACGTGCAGAACAGTCTTTGTGACCTGCTCGGCAGCACTTTTTCCGAGTGTGGATGGCCGCTGCGCCACGCCATGAAGCAGGTGGCCCACGAGGGCAAGGGGGTGATCGTCATCCTGCGCAACCACGACACGGCGCGGGACATCGTCCAGCGCATCCAGGCCTGCCATCTCAAGGGTACGGGCGAGGCGGGCCCCAGCATCGATCTGGGTAAGATCAAGGACAAAGAGCTGCGTACCTTCGGCGTGGGTGCGCAGATCCTCATCGACTTGGGCGTGAAGAAGATGCGCGTCATGAGCGCGCCCAAGCACCTGCACGCGCTGGCGGGTTTCCATTTGGAGGTGACCGAGTTCGTGGATTTCGAACTGGCGGAGGAAGAGACATCGTAGGAGGCCCGCCCCCGGGCCGAACATTCGCGGCGGGGGCGCCGTGCCGGTCGGATCGGAAACGGGCTTTCCCTGCCCGTTTCCTCGTCGGCGGCGTAAAACGCGGTTTTCCGCCGCCTCCGCTTCGCGCCGCACTTCCCTGTGCGGGTTCGCGGCGGGGGCGCCGCTCCTACGCTTGGTGGTGAAGACCTTGCGTAGGCCGGGCGAGGCCGCACCGCGGCCGACCCCGGCGGACCTGGTCGATGTGTCCGCGTCGGCCTGCGGCCTCGGCGGGCCTACGCCTGTTCCGTAGGAGGCCCGCCCCCGGGCCGAACATCAATTGTTAAGGACGAGGGTTGAAAGAGACATGAGCATCAAAACCATCGAGGGCGACCTGGTCGCCGGCGGCGCACGCTACTGTCTGGTGGTGTCGCGCTGGAACGGCTTCATCGTCGAGCACCTGGAGGCCGGCGCCCTGGACACCCTGCGCCGCCATGGCGCCAAGGACGAGGAGATCACCATCGTGCGTCTGCCCGGCGCCTTCGAGATGCCGTTGGTGCTGGACAAGGTGGCCGCCAGCGGCGAGTACGACGCCATCATCGCCCTGGGGGCGGTCATTCGCGGCGGGACCCCCCATTTCGAATACGTGGCCGGAGAAGCGGTCAAGGGTATGGCCCAGGTCACCCTCAAGCACGGCATTCCCATCGCCTTCGGCGTGCTCACCGTGGACACCATCGAGCAGGCCATCGAACGCGCCGGCACCAAGGCCGGCAACAAGGGGGGAGAGGCGGCGGCGACCGCCATCGAAATGGTCAACCTGCTGCGCCGCCTGTGAGTCGCGCGCGCTCCCGGTCCCGCCGCCTGGCGCTCCAGGCGCTCTATCAGTGGCAGGTCACCGGCGACGACCTGGGGGAGATCATCAACCATTTTCTGGTGGAACACCCCCAGCGCAACTTCGAAGTGGACTATTTTCGTGATCTGGTGCGCGGCGTGCCCGCTCGGCTGGACGTGCTGGACCAGACCCTCGAACCCTTTCTCGATCGCCCCATCGAGGAGGTGGATCTGGTGGAGCGGGCGCTGTTGCGCATGGGGGCCTATGAGCTGGCCGACCATCTGGAGGTGCCATACAAAGTGGTCATCAACGAGGCGGTAGAGCTGGCCAAGCTGTTCGGGGCCGAACAGAGCCACCGTTATGTCAACGGCGTGCTCGACAAGGTGGCGCGGGTGTTGCGTCCGGCAGAGACCGGCACGCCGCCCGCCCGGGACGCCTGAGCCTGGTGGACGAGTTCGGGCTCATCGACCGTTTCTTCGCCGGGCTGGCGCCCGCCGGCAAAGGGATCGACCTGGGGGTGGGGGACGATGCCGCCCTGCTCCAGCCCCCTCCGGGCCGTCGGCTGGCCATGACCTTGGATACCTTGGTGGCTGGTTGCCATTTCCTTCCCGACGCCGATCCCGAAGGGCTGGGCCACAAGGCCTTGGCGGTGAATCTGAGTGATCTTGCAGCTATGGGCGCCGAACCGGCGTGGGGATTGCTGGCGCTCACCTTGCCCCGAATCGACGAAGCTTGGCTGACCGCCTTCGCCGCAGGCCTGGGGGCCCTGGCGCGGCGGCATGGCGTGGCCCTGGTGGGCGGGGACACCTGCCGCGGCCCACTGGCCCTTGCCCTTCAGCTCACCGGCTTCGTTGACCCGGGCCGGGCGCTCCGGCGTGACGGCGCCCATCCCGGCGATCTGATCTTCGTCACCGGTACGCTCGGCGACGCCGCCCTGGCCCTGGCGGGAATCCAGGCCGGTCGGCGGGTGTCGGCGTTTTTGCGCATGCGGCTGGAGCGGCCCGAACCCCGCGTGGCCGAAGGCCGGGCCTTGGCCGGCATCGCGTCGGCCTGCATCGACCTCTCCGATGGGCTCGCGTCGGACCTGGGGCACCTCTGCGAGGCCAGCGGATGCGGCGCCCGGGTGGAGGCGGCGCGGGTTCCCCTGTCCCCGGCGGCGCGGCGATATTGGGACGGCGATTGGGCGCCCATCCTCGCCGGAGGCGACGACTACGAACTCTGCTTCACCGTGCCTCCCGAGCGGCTCGATGCCTTGGCCGCCAGCGGCGTGGCCTACACCCGCATCGGAAAGATGGTGGATGGGAGCGGCGTGACCTTTCTCGATGAAAGGGGCCAGCCCTTGCCCCCCATGTCCGGATACGATCACTTCTCGTGAAAAAGCCCAACCTCAAGAACCCCGTCCATCTCCTCGCCTTCGGTTTCGGTTCGGGATTGGCGCCGGTGGCGCCGGGAACCTTTGGCACGCTGGCGGCGGTGCCGCTCTATCTGCTCCTGGCCCGGTTGCCGCTGTCCGCCTACCTCGTCCTGCTGGCGCTGATCGTCGTCGGCGGCGTCTGGATCTGTGGGCGCACCAGCCGGGATCTGGACGTGCACGACCACCGGGGCATCGTTTGGGACGAGTGGGCCGGCTTTCTGGTGACCATGACCGCTGTGCCCCAGGGCTGGCCTTGGGTGACGGCGGGTTTCGTGCTGTTTCGCCTCTTCGACGTGCTCAAGCCGTGGCCCATCGGCTGGCTGGATGCGCGGGTGAAAGGCGGGTGGGGCATCATGCTCGACGACCTGCTCGCCGGCGCCGCCGCCTGGATTCTGCTCCAACTGGCGGCGCGTGGGATCTGACCGGCTGGAACCGCGGACGCCGGTGAGGGTCTCATACCGGGATTGAAACGGGAGTTCGACATGAAACGCATCGCTCTGCTGCTGTTGTGGGTTCTGGCGCTGCCGGTCGGCGCCGTGGAAGTGATCAAAAGTCCCAACGACGACCGCAGCTATCGCTACTTGAGCTTGGAGAACGGCCTGCGCGTGCTGCTGGTCTCCGACCCCGCCGCCGACAAGGCGGCCGCCGCCCTCACCGTGGGGGTGGGCAGCAACAGCAATCCCCCCGACCGCCCTGGGCTGGCCCATTTCCTGGAACACATGCTCTTCATGGGGACGAAGAAATACCCGGCGGTGGACGACTATTCCGAGTTCATCCGCCGTCATGGCGGATCCGACAACGCCTTCACGGCGGGCAATCAGACCACCTATTTCTTCGACATCCAGCCCGATGCTCTGGAACCGGCGCTGGACCGTTTCGCCTGGTTCTTCATCGCGCCGCTCATGGATGCCCGCTATGTCGAACGGGAGAAACACGCCGTAGAGTCCGAGTATCGGCTCAAGATCAAGGACGACGAACGGCGCATCGCTGCGGCCAAGAAGCAGGGCTTCAATCCAGCCAGCCCCTGGTCGCGTTTCGCCGTGGGCAACCTGGAGACCCTGGCCGACCGTCCCGGCCGGCCGGTGCGTGAGGACCTCTTGGCCTTCTACCGCCGCCACTATTCTGCCGGCATCATGGGGCTGGCGGTGGTGGGCCGGGAACCGCTGGATCGGCTGGAACAGTGGGTGCGTGAGAAGTTCTCCGCTGTTCCCGATCGCGGCGCGCGCCGCTTCCGGCCCACGCCGGAACAGCGCATCTACGGTCCGGATCGGCTTCCCCTCCAAGTGTCGGCGGTACCGCTCAAGAAACTTCACCGCCTGGAGTTGAACTTCCCCCTTCCGTCGGCCAAGCGTTGGTATCGGGAGCGGCCGCTGTTCTACCTGGCCCATTTCATCGGGGATGAAGGCCCCGGCAGTCTGCACGCCGTGTTGCGCAAGAAAGGGTGGTTGACCACGCTCACCGCCTCGGGGCAGAACCTCGACGACGAGGAGGCCCTGTTCACGGTGCAGATGGAGCTCACCGAGGCGGGGATGGACCATCTGCCCGAGATATTGCAGGCCTTTTTCGCCTACCTGGAGCGAATGCGCGAGTCGGGGGTGGCCGAATGGCGTTTCCGGGAACTGCAGCGCAAGAAGGCGCTCGATTTCCGCTTCCGGGAGAAGGGCGAACCGGCCGACTATGCGGTGGAGCTTTCGGCCCGCCTGCTGGACTACCCGCCCGCCGAAGTGCTCACCGCCGGCACCCTGCTCGAACGGTACGACCCCGACTTGATCCACGGCTACCTCGAGCGGCTGCGGCCGGACAACATGGCGGTGACCCTGGTCGCTCCGGACCTCCCCGCCGACCGGGTGGAGCGCTGGTACGGGGTGCGTTACGCCCTCGGCCGGCCGATCGAAGTGGCCTCGGCGCCGGCGGACTGGCTCGCGGAGCTCTCGCTGCCTCCGCCCAACCCTTTCCTACCGGAAAACGTGGAGCTCAAGAGGGTGGCCGATCCCAGCCCCGTTCCCCGACCGTTGACGGAGACTGCAGGGGCGACGCTCTGGTTCCAGAATGACACCGAATTCGGGGTGCCCCGCGGCGCTTTCGCCGCCAGTCTGGAACTGCCCCTGGCCACCGCAGACGCTCGCGGCGCCGCGGCCCTGGAGTTGCTGCTGCGGCTGGTGGAGGACCGGCTCAACGAGTACGCCTACCCGGCGCGGACGGCGGGCCTGGGTTACAGCCTCGAGCGTACCGGAAAAGGGCTGTTGCTCATGGTCTATGGATATGACGACAAGCAGCCCGTGTTGCTGGATCGTCTTCTGGATGCGCTCACCGAGGCCCGCTTCGACTCCGAACGCTTCCGCGTGCTCAAGGACGAATTGGCCCGGGACCTGGCCAACAAGGCCCTAGATCGGCCGTTTCGCCAGGTGCTCGAGGCTTTGGACCACGCTTTGATGACCCCTTCTTGGAGTTGGCGGGAGCGTCTGGCGGCCTTGGAGGGGATCGACCGGGAAGCGCTGGAGGTTTTCGCCCGCCATCTGTTCGACCGTGCCGAGCTGAAGGTGCTGGCCCACGGCAACTTCACCGCCGAGGAGGCGCGCGCCATGGAACGCCGGTTGCGCCGGCGGCTCCTTGCCCACGCCCGGCTCGAGCCGGTGCCCGATCCACGGGTGAAACGGCTCGAACCGGGGCGCAGTGAGCGGCTTCGGGTCCAGGTGGACCATCCAGACGCCGTGGTGGCCGTCTATTACCAGGGACAGGATCGGAGCCTGGAGGAGAAAGCCCGTTGGCGGATGTTGGCCCAGGTGTTGCGCAGCCCGTTCTATACCGAGCTGCGCACCGAACAGCAGTTGGGCTACGTGGTCGCCGTCGTGCCGTGGGAAAAGGAACGGCTGCCCGGCCTGCTCTTTTTGGTCCAGTCTTCCGCGGAACCGGCGCAGGAGGTGGAGCGGCGCATCGACGCCTTCGTGGCCGACGTGGCGGCCCGGCTCGAAGCCATGGACGACGACACTTTCGCTACCCATCGCGCGGGACTGTCGGCCCGTCTCAAAGAGAAGGACCGCAACTTGTTGGACCGCACCTTGAGGTATCTGGACAACCTGGAACGGGAGCGTTACGGCTTCGACTATCGGCGCAAACTGGCCGAAGCGGTGGAACAGGTTGAACGGGAAGCGCTCATCGCCTTCGCCCGCGATCGGTTGGGACCACAGGCGCGGCGGATGGTGGCCTGGTCACGGGGCACCCGCTTCGCAAACCGGTCGTCCGACCAAGCTGCCCCCTGAACCGGCGGGCGGCTTCGGGGCTTTCCCGATACCCAGGTGGAGGCGCAAGGGGTAGAATCCCCGAAATTGGTGCTGGAGGCCGAGACGATGGACGCGGATCAACTTCGCCTGGTGCTGCTGCTGGCCGGCATGGCCCTGGTGGCGGCCATCTATCTGTGGGACAGGTACCAGCGCTCCCGTCGGCGCCTCAAAGGGCTGAGCTTGCGCAAGGCGCGCAAGATCCGCAAGGAACTGGGGTTGGACGAGCCGGAGCAGGTGCCCAGCTTCAGCGCCGAACGCACGGAGATCTCGCCCGAGCCGGGGGTGACCCTCCGCCTCATCGAGCGCGAAGGGAAGGCTGAATCCGCTTCGGAGCGCACCTCGGCGCAATCCGAGCCCCAACAGCCCGAGCTGGAGCTGGAGCCGCCTCCCTCGGCCCCCGAGCCCTCCGAATCGTTGGCGCCGCCCGCGGACGCCCCCCAGCTCGTGGTGCAGATCGGGCTCCGGGCCCGGGAAGGGGCACTCCGAGGCGCCGATATTCAGCGCGTCATGGCCGAGATCGGGCTGGAGCCCGGAGCCATGCGCATCTTCCACCGGCTGGACGCCCGTCATCCAGGGCATCCGTTGTTCAGTGTGGCCAACATGGTCGAGCCGGGCCATTTTCCGCTGGAGGCCATGGACGACTTCACCACGCCGGGCCTGCTCTTTTTCGCCCAGCTTCCGGGTGTGCGTGATGGGTTGGAGATCTATTCCGAGATGCTCTTCGCCGCCAATCAAGCCGCCGAAAGCCTCGACGGCGTGCTGCTGGACGAGAACCGTGCGGTGCTCACGCGCCAAAGCATCCAGCACACCCGGGACGCCATCGCCGAGCACCGCCGCCGGGTGCGGCTGGCCCAGAAGGTCCGCAGCGCCTGATCGTCATGGGCGGCAAACGGGCGGACGAGAAGGTCCGACAGCGGGTGGAGGCGTTGCGCCGCCTCATCGAGTACCACAACTACCGCTACTACGTTCTCGACGACCCCGAGATCCCCGACAGCGAGTACGACCGCCTCATGCGGGAGTTGCAGGCGCTCGAGGCGGAATATCCGGAACTGGTCACGCCCGACTCGCCCACCCAGCGGGTGGGCGCCGAGCCGCTCGACGCCTTCGGCGAAGTGCGCCACAAGGTGCCCATGCTGTCGCTGGCCAACGCCTTCAGTGACGAGGAGTTGCGCGAGTTCGATGCCCGCGTGCGGCGCATGTTGGGCGTGGAAGGGGCCATCCGATATGCCGCCGAACCCAAGCTCGACGGCCTGGCGGTGAGCCTGAGATACGAATCGGGGCGGCTGGTCCAGGGTGCCACCCGAGGAGACGGCTACCGCGGCGAGGATGTCACCGCCAATGTGCGCACCATCGACGCCATTCCTTTGCACCTCTTGGGTGAGGGCTGGCCCGAGGTGCTGGAGGTGCGCGGAGAGGTGTTCATGCCCAAATCCGGCTTCGAGCGGCTCAACCGGGAGGCGCGGCGCAAGGGAGAAAAGACCTTCGCCAATCCGCGCAACGCCGCCGCCGGCAGCCTGCGCCAGCTCGATCCGCGCATCACCGCCCGTCGGCCGCTCTCTTTCTTCGCCTATGGGTGGGGTGAGCTGTCGGTGGCGCGGCTGGCGCCGACCCATTCCGAAAGCATGGCCTGCCTCAGGGGTTGGGGTCTGCCGGTCTCCCCGGAGTTGAGGGTGCTCGAAGGGGTGGACGCCTGTCTGGAATACCACCGTGAAATGCTGGCACGACGGACGTCGCTCGATTACGACATCGACGGCGTGGTCTTCAAGGTGGACGATCTGGACGCCCAGGAGCGGTTGGGTTACGTCTCCCGCGCTCCGCGTTGGGCCATCGCCCACAAGTTTCCATCGGAAGAGGCCCTCACCGTGGTGCGGGACGTGGAGTGGCAGGTGGGCCGCACCGGGGCCCTCACGCCGGTGGCGCGGCTCGAGCCGGTCCAGGTGGGCGGGGTGACCGTGCGCAACGCCACCTTGCACAACATCGACGAGATCCGGCGCAAAGACGTCCACATCGGTGACACCGTCTATGTACGCCGTGCCGGAGACGTGATTCCCGAGATCGTGCGGGTCCTGCCCGAACGCCGCCCGCCCGACGCCCGTCCCATCGAACTGCCCAAGACCTGCCCGGTATGCGGATCCGAGGTCATCAAGCCCGAAGGAGAGGCCGTGGCCCGTTGCACCGGCGGCCTCTACTGCCCCGCTCAACGCAAGGAGGCCATCAAGCACTTCGCTTCGCGCCGGGCCATGGACATCCAAGGGCTTGGCGACAAGCTGGTGGAACAGCTCGTGGACAAAGGGTTGGTGAAGGACCCGGCCGATCTGTACGCCTTGACCGAGGCGGAGCTGGTGCGCCTGGATCGGATGGGCGAGAAGTCGGCGCGGAACCTGCTCGAGGCCCTCGAGCGGAGCAAATCCACCACGTTGGCCCGTTTCCTCTACGCCCTCGGCATCCGCGAGGTGGGGGAGGCCACGGCCCAGGCCTTGGCCCGCCACTTCGGCTCGCTGGAAGCCATCGAAAAGGCCGACGAGGAGAGGTTGCAACAGGTCCCGGACATCGGCCCCGTGGTGGCCGCCCACATCGCCGCGTTCTTTCGCCAGCCCCACAACCTGGAGGTCATCGAAAAATTGCGGCGGGCCGGCGTCCACTGGCCCGAAGAAGCGCCGGCCCCTGCGCCCGAGTCCTTGCCGCTCCACGGCAAGACCTTCGTGCTCACCGGCGCCTTGAGCCGCCCGCGGGAAGAGTTCAAGGCCCGTCTTCAGGCCTTGGGCGCCAAGGTCACCGGTAGCGTCTCCAGAAAGACGGATTACGTGGTTGTGGGGGCGCATCCCGGCTCCAAGTACGACGAGGCTCGACGATTGGGGGTGCCCATCCTCGACGAGTCGGGGTTGCAGCGCATGCTGGAGGGGCTCGATGGAAGCCGTTGAAGATCTCCAGATCCGTATCGCTTTCCAGGAGGAGGCGATCCAGGCGCTCACTCGAAATCTGGTCGAACAGGAACGGCGACTCGCGGTGCTGGAGCGGACGGTGGACCGGCTCGCCCGCCGCCTCGACGAACTGGAACGCGGGCGCTCGCCCGAAGGCCCGCCCGACCACGAGCCCCCGCCCCACTATTGACTCCGGTAAGGAACTCGAGGATCCACGAAGAGGTTCGGACAGCGCCATGAAGACCCCTTTGTTTCATCGCAGCCCGTGGATGCTGCTGCTCTTTCTTCTGTTGGTGTCACCCGTCGTCGCCGGGGATACGGGTGCGGAGGAGAAGTCCGAGGAGACGCCGCCGCCCGTCGTGCCCGAAGCCCTGCGTAGTCCGCGCGCCACCATGGCCACCTTCCTGCATGCCATGAACGACATCAAACGGGGGCAGCCCGAGCGCATCGAGGATGCGCGCGCCACCCTGGACCTGAGCGAGGTCAATCCCCTGGTACGGCAGGAAAGGGGCGAAGACCTGGCGTGGATGCTGCTCGAAGTGCTCGATCGCACCCGGTTGGTCGATCTCGATCGGGTGCCGGACCGGCGCGATGGCGAACCCTGGGTGTTCGAGCGCTACGGCAGCGGCGAGGTGCGCATCGCCCGTGTCGAGGACGGCCGGTGGCTCTTCGACAAGGAGACCGTCGCCGCCTTGCCGGCCATCCTCGAAGAGGTGGCGGCGCGGGAGAAACAGGTGGCCGGTGCGGACAACGCGGAATGGCTGCCACTGCACATCCGCCTGCAGCAGCAGCTCCCCGATTGGCTGCGCCAGCGCACGGTGATCCTGCAGAACTGGCAATGGCTGGGCCTGCTGGTCGTCATCGCCTTGGGGGTGGTGGTGGACCGCGTCGCCCAGTTCCTGGCACGGGCCGCCATGCGCCGCTGGCTCCAGCGTTTTCCGGAGGTGAGTCGGCGCATCGGCGACGCGGACACCCGCTTGCGCCCCTTGGGGCTGATGCTCATGGCCGCCCTCTGGTGGATCGGAATCCTGCTTCTCGGACTGCCGGAGGAGGTGCTGTTGGTGCTGCTGGTGGCGGTGAAGCTGCTGGCCAGCGTGGCGGCGGTCTGGACCGCCTGGCGGCTGGTGGACGTGGTTTCGGCCTTGCTGGCGGAGAAGGCGGCCGCCACCGACAACCGGGTGGACGACGTCCTGGTGCCCATGGTCACCCGTACCCTGAAGATCTTCATCGCGGTGGGTGGCGTCGTCTTCGTGGCCGACAATCTGAACATCGACGTCACCGGCTTGCTGGCCGGGCTCGGTCTGGGCGGCCTGGCCTTCGCCCTGGCGGCCAAGGATCTGGTGCAGAACTTCTTCGGGTCGGTCACCGTATTGCTGGATCGCACCTTCACCGTGGGCGACTGGATCATCGTGGACGATATCGAAGGCACCGTGGAGCACATGGGCTTTCGCAGCACCCGCATCCGTACCTTCTACAACTCACTGGTCACCATTCCCAACTCGCGCTTCATCACCGCCGAAGTGGACAACATGGGCGCGCGTCGCTATCGCCGTTACAAGCAGAAGTTCGGTGTCACCTACGACACGCCACCGGAGAAGATCGAGGCCTTTTGCGAAGGATTGCGCGAGATCGTCCGCCAGCACCCCTACATGCGCAAGGACTATTTCCAGATCTGGTTCAACGATCTGGGGCCCAGCGCGCTGGAGATTCTCATCTACGTCTTCTGGGAGACGCCCGACTGGACCACCGAATTGCGTGAACGCCACCGTTTCCTGCTCGACGTCCTGCGTTTGGCCGACGAGCTGGGCGTGGCGTTCGCCTTTCCCACCCAGACGATCCATCTCTACCAGGAGGAGCAGCGCGACACGCCGCCGGGCGCGCCCACCTTGGAAACGGCGCGTGAAGTGGCGCGCCGCATCGCCCTTCGGTCCCGGTAGGCGAGGCGGTCCCGCCTCTATCCGTTTTTCCGGTGGTCCAGGGCCAGCCAGAAGCGGGTGGCGCCGGCCACCGAGGCCGGCATGGCCGCCAGGTTCAATACGGGGATCATCATCAGCAGGTTGGCGCCGGCGCCGAAAGCCCAGGCGCGAAAGGGATGGGCACGCAGCCGCCGGCGCTGTTCCGCCGGCCGGAGGTGGTGGTTACCCATGGGGTAGTCCAGATATTCCAGGGCCAGGAACCAGAAACCGAGCAGCACCCAGAGCACCGACCCCACAACATTGAGACCCGGGATCACCATGAGGATCAGCACCGGCACCGCGCGTACTACGAAATACCACAACTTGCTGATCTCCCCGGCCACGGCGGGCAGGATCTCGTCCATCAGCCCTGTGGCCGCGTCCGGGGGCAGCCGACCGGTGAGCTTTTCCTCCACCCGCGCCGCCAGGATGCCGTTGAACGGTGAAGCGATGAGGTTGGCCACCACGGTGAAGGTATAGAAAGTGACGAGCAGGTAGGCCAGGACGAACAGGGGCCACAGCAACCATTCGAGATAGTGGAGCCACCCTTCCTGGGGCAGTGCCCAAGCGATGAACTCGGCGAAATAACGGCTTCCGATCCAGGCCGTGAGCGCGAACACCAGCACGTTGACCAGGAGCGGCAGGATCACATAACGCCGTAAGCCGGGCGAGAAGACCAGCGCGAGGCCGCGCACGGGGGAAAGAAAAGCATCGAGCAAAGAGATCATCGGTACACCATGAACAGAATGAGGGCTCCCAGGGCGAAGCGGTACCAGGCGAAAGGCGCCATGCCCATGCGTTCGATGTGGCGCAGGAACAGGTGGATGGTGGTCAAGGCGGCCAGGAAGGAAAACAGCACCCCCAGTCCCAGCTCGCTCCAGCGCGCCGGCTCGGCCGACCCAATGAGATCCTTGCCCACCCAGACCACGGAGGCGAGGATGGTCGGAATGGCCAGAAGGAAGGAGAAGCGGGCGGCCGCTTCGCGCGAATAACCGAGCATGAGGGCCGCCGTCATGGTGATGCCCGAGCGCGAGGTGCCGGGCACCAGAGCCAGCGCCTGGGCTGCGCCCACCGTCAAGGCATGGCCGAGGTTCATGGCCTCCAGGCGCCGCCGATGACGGAATCCTTTATCGGCCCACAGCAGCAGCGCCCCGAAGCCGATGGTGGTAGCGGCGATGACGAGGGGCGAGCGGAGGCTGGTCTCCACCAGGTCCTTGATCAGCACCCCCACGGCCATCACCGGCAAGGTGGCGAGGATGATGTACCACCCCAGCCGGCTGTCCGGCGTGGTCCGACCCGAAGGGGGAAGTGATGCGAACCAGTCCTTCGTCACCGACCAGAGAGTGTGGCGGAAATAGAGCACCACGGCCAGCAGGGTGCCCAGGTGGACCGCCAGATCGAAGGCCAACCCCTGATCGGCATAGCCGAAGAGCCGCGGCGCCAGGATGAGGTGGGCGGAGCTGGAGATGGGCAGGAATTCGGTCAGCCCTTGCACCACGGCCAGCAGGATGATCTGGATCAGCTCCATGTGGGGGGTCCTTCGTAATGCAAAAGGGCGAGTTTACCGGTTTGGTTGCGCCATTGGAAAAAGCGGATCACCGGCGGGCGCTCGCCGGCCGGGTGCCAGGCGAGGGCTGCCCTCCACCCCGGTTCCGGCTCGAAGGCGAGCAGCCCATCGGGTGCCGTCGGCGGACCGAACAAACCCGATCCCGAGCACTTCTGGCGCGCTTCCATTCGCGTCCAATGGTCGAAGAAGAGGGTTGTACGGCTCGGTTCCGGGATTTGCGCCAGCGCCTGTCGGGCGTGGTCGTCGAACAGACGGGCGGCGATGCGGGCCATGTGGACCACCGGCCGTACCCGTTCGAGATCCACGCCCAACGCCCGATCCCGGGCCACCGCGAGCAGGGCCACGGCGCCCGAGTGGGTCAGGTTGAACGTCAGTGCGCCGTCGGCAAGCATGGGCTTGCCGCCCGGGGCGGTGCACAGCGCCAAGGCGGTCGGGTTCCGATTCAGGTAGCCGGCCAGGATCAATCGCGTCAGGGCGCGTGCGCAAGCCCAACGGCGCCGTGGCCGGGGATTGCGAATCCGTGCCATGCGTCGGCGATCCGCGTCGGTCAGCGGCGCCGCCGTCGGCGTCGAGCGGTCCAGCGGAAGCCGCCAAAGGTGGATCTCCCCCGGTGGGAGCGGGAACGGCTCGATGAAAGGGTGCGCCATGGTGAATGGAGGCCGGAAACGGTGAGCTTCTTGCGCGGGGGTCCTGAATGGGCGGTCGATGGCGGCTCGAATGGCGCGGTGCCGACTACAAAAATACATTATAACTCCGACTCCTTTCGTCATCGCCTTCTCGGGACCCGGTTCGAGTCTGACGTCGCCTGCAGATCCATTGGAGCTCGAGCGGTTTCGTGGCAACATGGGCTGCGACATGTCCTTGTCTTCCGTGGGTGGATCGTTCATAAGGTTTTTGCAATTGAGAGAGATCGACGAGGAAGGCTACGCCATCCGTCCCAACAAGAGCGCTGCAAAACGGGAGATGGCCGCGATCCGCCGGCTGGTGGAAGCGCTGATCGATTGCAGTGAAGAGGAGTGGGCGCGCATGGGGCTGGAGGGGAAGCTCCAGGAAGGGTTGCGCCAGGCCCGACGAATGAAGGCCTCGGGTGCCCGCAACCGGCAGATCAAGTTTCTTGCCCGCCGGCTTCGGGAAGACGGCCTGGAGGCGGCCCGGGCGTGGTTCGAGAACCGCGATCGCATGCAGGCGGAGGCGCGCCGCCGCTTTCGTTCGATCGAAACCTGGCGCGACCGGTTGGTGGCGGAGGGGGATGCTGCCTTGCAAGCCTATCTCGAGATCCATCCCCAAACCGACCGGCAGCAACTCCGCGCCTTGATCCGCGCCGCGCGCAGGGAATGCGATGCCGGTAAGCCGGCCGGAGCAGGGCGGCGGCTGTTCCGTTTCCTGCGAGAGAACTCGGACGCTGCCGATTTCTCTGCTACATTGGAACCATGACGCGGTTTCGTGCGTTCTCATCCATGCCTGCTCGGAAACGTCCCCTCTTTCTCGATCCGCTGCGGATCCACTTGCCGGTCGCGGGGGTGCTCTCGATCGCCCATCGCATCAGCGGTGTGGTGCTCTTGTTGTCGCTGCCGTTTCTGCTGTGGCTGCTGGAATCGGCGCTCTCCGGTGAGACCGGGTTCGCTCGTGCTTCGGCCCGTCTGGATGGGATGGGCGGATGGATGATCCGTTTCCTGCTGTACTGGGCGTTGTTGCACCATCTGTTCTCGGGTGTGCGCCATCTCTTCATCGACGCCGACTTGGGTGTCGAGGCGCCTCACTACCGCTGGAGCGCTTGGGGGGTGGTGGCCGGCGCGCCCGCACTGGCGCTGCTCATGACGGGGTGGCCGGCATGAGCGGGCGGCGTCTCGCCGGTTTTCGCGCCTG
>Ga0256914_1001782_pt1 | contig 18769 bp, 29 predicted proteins | sample HulkmetaG_FD_191571 | JGI IMG/M metagenome (GOLD analysis project Ga0256914, IMG submission 191571) | Hydrothermal chimney microbial communities from Main Endeavour vent field at the Juan de Fuca Ridge, Pacific Ocean - Hulk | ecosystem: Environmental > Aquatic > Marine > Hydrothermal vents ... | reverse complement strand
TATCCGGTTGAAATTGATGATACTTTATTTTATCATAGCTTCTTACTTCTTTCAATCCTTTTCGATCCATCAAGCATCTATCCCACTCGTTATCTCTTCCTCTGTCACAGGACGAACGGCTACTAATCTTTCCTCTCTGTAATCTGCAATGATGAGCTAAATTATATCATTCCACGCTTGCTCAATATCATCCTGGATGTAAAAATCAGTGACGTCATTCATTTCATCAATATCCCAACCGAGCATCCGAAACGACTGCTCTCCAGATTGATCTACAAATTCAATCTCCGCCTCTGTCCAGGCTAACAACTCTCGCACGCGTCCCTTGTACGCTTCTTGCAATTGCGAAATCTCCTCTTCCGTTACGCCGTCAAGATGATCCATGTTGACGTTAATAACAATCTGTTTGCTCATTTGTTTCCTCCTAAAAATGAATGATAAGGTTTTATCTCTCTACCCACATTATAGCATATTTATATTCCTACGTCTGTAATGACAATTACAATTCCACTCATTATCTCCACTTGAATACATCCCCCCATTTCTTTCACCGGCCCGCTCGCCCGCGGGCCTTTTCCTTTATCCTCTCCCATCTCCCACGCACCCATAACAGCAAGGGTATATCCCAAAACGCCAAACGCACCAATACGCGCTCTATCATGCCTCTCCCTCTATCTTCAAAATTCCAACACCTCTTAGCCATAACACACGATCTCCCTCTTTTACCTCTTTCCCCAATACATCTTCGCTTGGATAACGCGCAGTTATCTCTTTCCCCCCCTTCCTAATCGCCAGCACACTCCGCGCTGTATTGTATATCATTCTCTCCGCATTCCCACGCGCAAATACACTCGCCCACTTCCCACTTAACGCATTCTCTATTACTATTGGCGTTACTTCCAACATGACGCCCTTTAATTCCTCTGCCGCCTCGCTCCCATCTGTCTCTATCTCTAGTTCCCTTAATACACCCCTGAAATCCCCCTCTCTCTTTATACTACCCATCACCACCCCGCGCCCACGCCCACGACGCCCCGTATCGTGTAATTTCACCGACGATCTCTTCTCTCCGCCCTCCACTTCCCGCTCATGCTCTTTTACCCATACTATCTTTCCACTCCGTCGGTCTTTCCGCCAGTGCCCGCGGACTTTGACTTTCTTTCCCATTATGATTTACCTCCTTCTTGTATCCAATCCAATAGCTCATCCTCTACATCATCCAGCGCCGCGCTCCATTCCTTTGCATCGTCTCCATGTGACCAGAATAATGACCCGCGCCGTATTCCGTCCCGCACTTCTTCACTATGACGTTGGGCCAGCATAGACGCGAAGACGTCTTCGGGAATTCGGGCTAAATTTGTGGGTGACCCCCCCCGTGGGCCAGGGGCGGCCCCTCCGTCCAGCACCCCACCCCCTACGGGGGGGGGAGGGGTGAGGGTGGCCCCGCCCCTGGGTGCGCCCGCGCCTGTGGGTTCCTCTGCACCCGCGGCGTTGGGTGCGCCCATGCGCGTGGCATTGGGCCAGTCGTATGCAAGGGGGGATTGTGGTGATCTTTCGTCTGGTCTTAGATAACTGGGGAGAGACTTGGTGTGAGAGCCGAACGTAGTACCGGGAAGGCGCTCCCAGCCTGGGGGACGGGGGATATTCTGCCACATATCGCGCATTTGACTTTCCAAACGCGTGCGTTCCGGGCCTGGGGGGAGCGTGCGGGCCTGTTCATACATTTTATGGGATATTGGTTTGGTTGCTATTGTCTCGCGTGTGTGGAATTGAATTTCAATCAATTCGCCCGTTTTGACGTTGCGATAGACGGTGTTATATCCCGCGTAGGTTCCGCCGTATCCAAAATAATTTTTCCACTTATGATCGTATTTTTCATATCCGTAAGACTTTAGGACGTCTTGCGTTTTTATGACATTATCCACAAAAGTATCATTGTCAAAAACGATCGTATATCTCACGGCATCAGTGATACCGTTCATTGCATCTTCCGGTGAAGCTGCATCAGGCAGATAATCGCTGAAGAACTTGCGCCAGATTGACTTTGGGGACTTAAGGCGATATTCGAGATCGTGAAGCTCGCCTCCGGTTGAATTGACGATATTCTGTAAGGTTGCGGTGAGCTTGGGTTCTGACGCCCGCGCCTTGCCCACCTTCATCGCCATGAGCCGATTCATGGCGCGCTTAGCTGCCTCGGGCGTCCCGCCCAGCTTGGGGATTGCCCACGCCGGGATCGTGCCCCACTTTGTCTCTACAGGCCCGAACTCGCCCGCGGGCGTAGCTGCCTCCCCGCGTCCTTGTTGGCTGGCTTTCTCCGGGTCTTTCTGGCGCTCCTTTAATCCTGGTAAGGTCTGTTGCTGTTTCGTCTGTCTGTGGCTTCCTGGGCGCTGCTGGCCGCGCTGATATCGACGATCGTACTCCCGCACGAATACCTTTCGCCCGGTGCGGGGATCGGTGCGCCAGTAGCCGCGGACATGGGCCTGGGCCTTGATGCTGTCCTCATCAGATAGCGCATCCATGATCCGCCAATTGGCGGTGAGAGATTTTAGCGGCCCGTGGGCCTCCTGGCCCGATAGCCGGGAAATGGCCTGTAGCTGGCGCGCACGCCAGCGGGGATCGTCCAGCATAACGCGGGCCTCATCAAAGATTGCATCTATGTCCTCGCCCGTCTTGGCGCTCGCCAGTCTCATGTAAATAAAATCAATCAGCCATGAGGGGAGCACGCTAGAGGAGAACGCCCGGCCCGCGGGCCACTCGCCCGCCCGTAGCGCGCGCTTCGCCACGCGCTTCCAGCGTTTTAGCTCGGTGTCGGTTGCGATCTTTTGAGCCTCGATCATGCCCCTGGGCACGCCCGCGCCGCCCGCGGACAATCGGCCCGCGACCGCAACGCCCGCGGACTTGCCCGCCGCCGCCTCCATCTCGTTTACGTAGCTGTGTTTTGGGCTAACCTGTCCGGACGAGTCGCCAATGTCGAACACGCCCATCATCGCGCCCTGCCCTATGTTCGGGCCTTCCGGGCCTGTAGGCCCCGCGGGCGGCTTCTCGCCCCCTTGCGGCCCCGCGGGCGTTCCGCCGTTTATTCCGAATAGGCCCGCGTCAGGCGCGCCCGCAATACCGCCCGGCATGTCCTGCGGGCCTGTTCCGCCCGTGGGCGGCATCATGCCTCCTCCGCCGCCACCGCTAATCACGTACGCTTGGCCCTCGTAGGTCAGTATCTCGCCCGGAATGTCCGCCAGCGGGTGCTTTACGGGGGGGAGCCCCAACACCTCGCGGGCCTCGTTTACCGTCCGTGCCTTGCTATACGTCGCGAACTCTTGGACGTTCATCGCCCGATCCGCCGGAATCATCTCGGGGACTTTCAATCGCAGATCGGCATCTCCAAAATACGGCATATACCATTGGTTCAACAGGCCCACAAGCCCGCGGGCCAGCGGTTGCAGCACGTTGCGCCCGAAGACGATCTCCGCCTGCACTCCGCCCCCGCCGCCGAAAATCTCCGGGGGAACCATGTATAGCCGGTCGATCTGCTCACGCGTGAACGCCCGGCCCTGCGTCATCTCCATTTCATGCAACGTCTGCGAGATCACCTGAACAGCAATCTCGCCCGCCCGGATGATCGCAGTCCGCCGCTTGCCCGCGAACTCCTCGCGCAGCCTCCGCGCCGTCTCATCGAATTCTATGTCTCCCAGATCGGGAGACACCGATACGATATTCGCGGGCACTGCATTATCCTCCCCGAAGAAACTTTCCAACCATCTCCCTTGTTGATAGTCCACATCTAGGGCCACTGATATGCCATTTAGCGGGGACAATCCCAGCCAATTGTCAAACGGGTTCGCAGTCCGCCAATGCAGCACGTTCTCGCCCGGCACTAACTGGACGGTTCCGCCCACATTCACCTCATAGTCCACAACCAGCGTACCAGCAAACAGGCCCCGGCCATCATGGATACTCTGCGGGACGGGCCTGATTTTGTTGGCCGGAATGGGCCACAACTCCCGCGGGCGGCCATAACCGGGCGCGGGCGTCGCTATGAACATATACGCATTGCCGCGCAACAGATACCAGAATGCCATCTCTTCCCACACCTGCGCGCCCGCCCAAAATGGGTGCGGTTGCCGCAACAACGCCAGCGCATCATGCTCTTTCACGTCTTTCGTTCCATCTCTAAGCCCGAACGTCTTGCGCTCCGCTAACCATTGCATAGACGCCAACCGGGACGCTATCAGCCTCATGTCCGCCAATGCCCACGAACTCAATACCGCTAACCGCTCCACCTCTTCCTGCTTCTCTTCCTGCTTCTCAGTACTCCCGCCGGATATCCCCATGACGCCCGCGGCAGCCTCACGCGTGAACGCAGCAGGGTACACGCCGAAAATGCGGCGAACGTTCGCCGCATCAGAACGGGCGGCGGCACTCCCCGCGGGCGGTTCAGTCTTAGTATACCCTCGCATCCAGTTAATGATAGTGTTCTTGAGCATGATGGTTGTGTAGAGAGTAAGAAGGGTGCGGAATTAAATGCGGTCGTTGTCGAACTGTTTTTTGAACATGGACAGGAAATCGGCTTTGGCGTCGCCTAAACCGATGTAGTAGGCCCTTGCAGCTGGTGTAGCGAAAGGTGTTCCAGACTTGCTCATTTTTTCCAAGGGGAGGGAATGGATATGCTGCCAAGTAGCGAGGGGGTCAGAAGCATAGACGTCGTTAGCATCTTTACGTGTATCATAGACGGCTGTTTTCATAGAAGACACAGCATCCAGATACCCTTGGTAGTATCCGAACTCGCGTGGTGATAGTTGGCGTCCTACGGGAGACAATCGGGAACGTGCGATTTTGTCCAGGTTTTCCAATGAGCCGACAATGGACATACGCGAGAGACCTTTAGACGCGTCATCCTCATACCAATCAGCACGTTCCATATAGGACAATAGCTTACTAGCCTCATCCATGTAAGAATTAAGAAAATCATTATTATCCCAGCCTATAACCTTCTCCATGTTAAGCTGGGGGTTGACTTTAGCCTTGCGCAAAAAGCGTCTGGCGTCTTCAAGAGATTGGGGGTTGGAACTGCGAAGATCGACCAGCAGACGATAGCGCCCATAAGCTGAAGCCGTTTTGGGATCATGTAGGCCAAATTGTATATCATTTTCGACATACTTGTCAGCGTTGGCCTTCTCTTTCATAAGTAGGAAATTATTAAAGAGAGAAGAGATGACCCTATCCTTATTTTTGGGTTGTTTCCAGTCTTTGGTGCGATCTTTCAACCGCCGCTGGTGTTGGTGAACCCAAATTGGTTTGCCGGTCTTGGGGTTCTTACGCCAATGACCGCGTACTGTTGTTGTAGACATGGTTATACCTCGGGAGAGAGATTAAAATCGTTTTCTGCGATGAAAACTATAGGGAGGAAGACCGTCTCGCATCTCTTCGGGTGTAGATGTAGTCTCCCAATAATTACGCTCCCATACCTTGCTACGATTATAAAAATCCTGTTCAATTGCAGAATTAGAATGCCCGATAACTAAATCGGCGGGAACCTCGAAAATCTGATTGCGGAAAAGCTCACTGAAATAAGGTTTGTCCTTATGCCAATCAGGCCATGTCAATTTAACGTAATGACGATCTCCGACTTTAACGAAAAGCTGTTTGCCGCTGGCCCACGACTTATCATCGACAAAGAACTTACCCTCCTCAATGGCGTCAATTACATCGTTGGCTGTAAACCATTTATCCGTAGGCCCAATCGCTTGAACTTTCCAATCAGATGGTAGGGAGTCAGCAACCTTACGCCTCATATTTGCAGCCCAACCACGAAGACGATCACGATAGGCGGAATCATGCCTGCCCGCTCCGCCGCTGCCCTTTACCTGTCGCTGATGTTCTTGCACCCAAACAGGCTTACCTGTCTTAGGGTCTTTGCGCCAATGGCCGCGTACTGTTGTTGTAGACATGGTTATACCTCATGCACAGGAGTATAGTAATTTATATTATCCAAACGGTCAGCAAATTTCAATAAATCAGATGGATGAGTGAAATATCTATAATCAGCATCAGCTGATTTAGCAGAGGAGGAAATGGAAAAATTATCTAAATGATGAATAAGCTCATTAGAACAACGATAATCTAAATTTCCAAGAAGAGGATAAGAACAATGGGGAGCAAGAATATCAAAATAAACATAATACCGATCACGGCTCCCCCTTCGCAATCTTATATCTACCCCAATCTTTCTAACATCAAATCTATCCCAATGATTGGCAATTATACGAATGATATTGGCGGCATGACGATAAGAAGAAGCGCCAAGCATGTAATACCTTGAGTAAGAATTAGGGGTTTTTCGCTGATGTTCTTGCACCCAAACAGGCTTACCTGTCTTGGGGTTCTTACGCCAATGACCGCGTACTGTAGTTGTAGACATGGTTATACCTCATGCGAAAGAAATGCGTTTGAAACGTAGCTTGTCAAGATAATGATAAGACCAAAATGCGCTATCTACAAGATCAAACGGTTTTGTAAGCGGGAACCTCCATAGCGCATCTTCCAGAGTTTTGTGCGTTCCCAAAACGTGAACAAACCGCCCGTTAAGATACTCACCCAACATGAGCGAAGCACGAGACACCTTGGACTGATTGGAACTACCTGCTTTAGCCTCGCGGAAACGAGGGATGAAATCAATCTCCTCATTTTTATACATCTCACGCGAGATACGATGATAAAGGGTCTTCCAAACGTCGCCCCCCTGGTCAGTCTCTACGCCTACCGATACATGATAGATGTAATGGTTCGTCATCTCAGGGTTTTGAGGATCAAACATCTCATCATCCTCATCTATCATACGCTCAATCATATACCGCTGGCGAAGATCAACCGCCTTGCGTATGGCCGTCTTCAACACCGTTTCGGGATCGCTCTGTTGCTCAAAAGAATATAGGCGATAAATGCGATTGTCCAGCCCAATGCCATCGGCCTGTATGCCGTTGGCATCCGAACGCTGGTTTGACGTCACGGCAGGGTCACACCAAACCGTTATGGCCCGCAAGGTCGGGACGTCATCAGCCATGATATGCTCAAATTCAATTTCTGAAAACATACCACCCGCGGGCGGTCGGGTATCATGCTGGGCCTCAGACAGAAAAGCGGGCAATCCCCACAGGCGCATATTGGATTGAGCTACGTCCAGATCGTAACCCTCGGGCCACGATGGACGCCCGCCAGTAATTACGGGAACCGTTTTGCCTGTGTCGGGGTCTGTCCGCCACTCATAAGTTAGATTGTAAACAGCGGGGATTTGGCCATCTACAATCGCATCGGTCAAGAAATCCGCCGAACCGTCAGCAAGCTGAGCAACCACGCCGGTTGAAATGATCAAGTTTTGGATAATCAGCACGGCTACATCCTGGCTGCCCGCGGGTAAGATGGACTTGGAAATAGCGTCCAGTTTTTTCTTGGTCGCGTCCGGCGTGTCTTCCAGATCGTCAATATCATCCAGAATGATAAGGTCTGGACGCTTTTCATCCAGCTTCGCGCCGCGGATCGTAGTATCCAGACCTATAGCCTGGATAACGGCCCCGGTGGAAGTAACCAACATCTCCCGGTTCCATGGATCAGCCCTGGTCGGGGAGCGTGTAGAAAGCTCTGGATAATAATTTGCGAACAGACCGGATTGCAGCTTGTGAGAAATGTTCAACACCGAAGCGTTGGCAAGGTCTTGTTTGCGGCGGACATAGAGGACATAACGACGGCGCTCCCGCGCTAGCAGGGCGACCGCCGCAAGCTCCGCTGACGTGCTTTTCCCAGCCCCGCGGGGCCAGATCGCCACGTAGGGATACGGGCGCGTGTTGCGCTCAATCGCCCACGCCCATTCCCAAAAGCGGGCATGATACTCTGAAAATGGCTTGGATGCATCATTGGGGAAGAACATGGTCAGCCACTCGCGCCAGCCCGCGGGCACATCGTCCCGAAGCGAAGCGTCAGCTTCAAGAGACTGTATGATACGGGAGATTGACTGGGAGACGGGGGAAACGTCCGCCCACTGGACAACATCAGACATCGGTTATTTTCTCATCCGGGTCAGGTGTAAGCCGCGCGCTGTCCTCGATAATCTCATTTATGTTAGCGCCAGCGATAAGCTCCGCGCCCCGGCGCTTGAAGCCCGGGAACGCCTCGCGTAAGAGAGAGATGGCGACGCGTCGCTGGTTGGGGTCGTTTTTGGTAATCTGGAAGATGATCCCGATGAACACCTTTTCCAGATAAAGGATGTCGTCAGGTGTGATGTTATAGCGGCCCAGGATGGAAGCCATCTTGTCCGCCGTCTGCGAGATGGATGCAATGGTACGGCGTATTTCGTCATTCACGGCGGGGTCTTCGCCGATTTTGTCCTGTTGAATGTCAATAATGCGATCCAGCATGGCGCGAGACAGCGCGAGCTCGCGACGTAGATCAAGGGGCCTGTTGTCCGCCATATACCGGGTGATACGGTTTTTCAGCGATCGTTTTTTGTCCCGGCCCATCTCATGCACATAGCAATACCCCGTACCCGGATGGTCGGTTAAATACCCCGCCTCCAAATTGCAGATTGAACCATCCTCGCGCATAAATCCACATATCTTTCGCCTTGTCGTCACGTTCTTTCTATTTGACATAATAATCAAAACTAGCACTTATGTGAAGTGGGTTGACATAATCGGGGGAGCGGCGCAGGGATGCGATGGAGAGGAGAGAGAATCGAACCTCGCCAGTCGCTCCCCCGATCACCCCCATTGTAACCGCACCACCGTTAATCGTCAATTATGACAATCATTCGCCTAATTCAATCCGGCATAACGCAAAAGCGGCACGCGGCGTGAAGACTATGCCGCCAGACGCCTCTTCACGCCTGAAATAGATCACCCATTGCGCCGAACTGTCCAGATCGTAAACCATGACGCCAAATGCATAAGCGTCAGACATGGCATCCAGTATGACGCTAAATTCACCCTCGATCGCCGCAACCATCGACGCCGCATCATAATACCCCGTAGATCGCAACCGATCGATAATGTCATCTAACTTACTCGCCTTCTCCGCCATCTTCTTCTACCTCCTCATATAATCGGCATTCCAACAACCAGACAGGATCGAAATTGTATGGCCAGTTAAACCATCCGTTGCGAACGCCATGAGGCTCCGCCTTCACTCCTGCGGCTTCCATAATGTCCACCCCCGAAAACGCACTGGCAGGAAAGCCCATCATTATAACCATACGCACCAAAAAATGCTCTTTTAACACTATCCTTTCCAGAATGGGGTGCGCGCACCGGCTATGCGCATCGCCGGGAATGTCCCGACGCCACTTACATTTATAACAGTCCGCCTTCTTCTCAGGCATAAGGCGAAACCTCCTTGGTGATATACGACGCCCAACGATCATCAGTCATGGCGTCATAAAGTGAATAGGGAACAGTTAAACTATCATTCTGGCTATACCTATCATGATGCCGCCGTACCATCAAATTGACAATACGCCGCCCATAACCGGTCAGCCCATAACTGCGTGCCCCACGATAAATCAGCCCGCGACGCTCCAATGACGCCAGCGTTCGCCGATGCACCCGATTGGGGCCGCCAATCTCAATACCATCAGCCCGCAAGCCTATCCAGACCAGATATAGCCCGCGACACTGTTTTGCTGTCAACTTCCTTAACTTCCTCATCCTAACACCGTCCTGGGCGCTTTCTTGCGCCCCCATGGGCGCGGCTGCCTGCCAACCTTCTCCTCCGCTATAAGATACCGGGCATAGTTGGCCTGCCTGCTACGCACAGCAAATTGCCACTCACACCCGCCATCCAATGGCGGCCACAACAACCATGCATCCACACCAAATAGCATCTCTCGCTGCCATTAGCCTTAGTCGTCATTCCACTACCTCTACCATGCGCGAAGGCAACCGCCTAATCATGCCACGATAAACATCCCACTCCGTCAGCGTAAAGGTCAAGACGCCGTTGGTCGCCCACGTTTGCCCGCTTACACGAGATGCAAACCGCACCCGTACATGCACTGCATCACGCGAGATTACCGTTAAACGGAAAACGCTCATTTGTCCCCCCTCAACAATGGCCCCCACTGTTCAGCCATCGCACGCGCAATGCCGGTGTATGTCTTACTCCGCAATCGCGCCCGATCTGGCAACGTCGGCGGCAGATTATTTCTCCCCGATGGCGTCTGATTGGCATATCTATCCTTAATAATTATCTCTGTCGGCTTCAAAAGAGGAAATCCCTTGAGCCAAAAACATGTCCTTTTGCTGGCATCATGCCCGAACTGCCAGGGCTGGACACATTGATCCGGCTTTCTCCAAACAGTAGAAATAATGCCAACTGGATTTTCTACAGCAATCCGCTCTATTGGCGCTTTAGCTAAAGCCATAAAAAACCGGATTGCAGCCTGTTGACGTCCATCAGCCTGTTTTTCAGGCCACCACCGCGCCCCGGATACAGATAAATGCGTACAAGGCGGAAATGCGATCATTGCATCCCAACCATTCTTAAGAATGTCCAATACGTCACCCTGTATATGATACTCAGGCAACGTTCCAGACGTGGGCAGTATATCGCAAGACCACGCTTCTACCCCCACATTACGCATGGCTGCGGTCACAATCCCACTTTCCTCGCAGGCAATAAGAACTCGCTTGCTCATGCCCCTAACCTCCGCTCATAGATGATCCGCTTGCGGGGATTGACCTCTAACCGCCGCATACGCCAACGACGGTTAGCCTCACGCAATGACTCCAACCCTACCTCATATCCTGGCAATCTTTTGTCAAAAAAGGACGCCAAAAACCACTCACTCGCATCTATGCCAGCCTCGGCCGCCCGCCGAAAGATGATCTCTTCCAGCAGGCTCATATAGTAGAAACCGCAATTGGTAAGACGATAGGATGGCATGTCTTCCCGCGCTCCCTCACCCCACCAAAAGGTCTCCCGCATCATGCCACGTTTCAACAACGCCTGCAAGGTGCGAGGATGCACCCGCCAGCGGCGGCCCGTGCGCTTTTCCATGTCATCGACATATAAGCAATCCACAGCCTCCCGATCGCCGTAAATGCCGTTAAACCCAATGAAAAGCGTAGCCGCCATCGCTGGCGTCACCCACCCAAAATATGGACATACTGCATTATACATGCTCTTGCTCATTTTCTATCATCTCCGTTCCACGAATTTCAACGATCGTGCTTATAAACCAGAAAACGAAATCCAGGTCTTTTTCACCTTCTGGACTGCCCATATACGCGCTTACGGCGTCATCTCCGCCTCGATCCCGGGCCTCAGCAATCCCCCGGGCAATCTTCTCGATCCGCGCCGCAATGTCCAACTCCGTGCGCTCTCCCTCGTCCCGTTCGTCAATCAATGCGGCGATCTCTCGCAACGCCACAGCGTCGGGCCGCGTAATGGGAACAGGAAATGTAAGGGGAATAACCAGCACCTCAGACGTTTCCAACGCCTCTTCAATTTGTTCCAGAAAAACAATCAAACTGGTTGGTGTCAGTTCCATGACGTCTCCTTAAAGAATGTGAGATAAAACAACGTTTTCGCCAGCCTCAGACTACAGTCTCCTTATTACCATAATCCTCTACGATCTGCCCGCCACAGTACGGACAATAGGTGAATTGATTATCCCGCGGGCCGCCAGCGAAAAAATGATGGTGCTGCCCGCATGACGTCGCCCAGGGCCTTTCCCCGCCCCCATTATGCCATACGCAAAACGTGGGGCGCTGAGGCTTCATGCCCGGCGCAAAAGCTCGCATCAATCCTTTACTCATATCCATATTTTACACCCCCTCCCCTACATCTGTCTGTAAGCGACCATACATTTCCGCCATATTTTTGAAAACATAAACGCAAATAAAACCGAACAGACCGCCACAACACCCAACGCTCCCACAGAACACCCCCACTTTTTTTAGGGACAGCTATAGTATTTCTTTTACCTATACCGTACCGCCATTGGTACGGCCCTCTCAGTAGCTCAGAACGTACGCCACACGTCATTCTACATCCCCTGACAACCGAATGGCGCGCCCGCAATAAGGGCAATGCGTCCAGTCACTCCCTACATTGTCACGCGCAACATCATACCCGCATAATGTCTTATACGCCTCCTCGTTCCACTTCCACTCACACATCTCGGCATCCTCATCCAAAATGCCAAGCTGCTGGGCTTGGCTTAAAACCGGGAAGAGATGATATGCCGTCTGCGAAACCCGATAATCATCCCCCATGGGGGCGTACAGCTTGTCGCCCTGGGGCTCATACTCATGCGGCCATGCACACCGATATACCCGTATGCGCCCCTCATAATCGACAAGGGCCTTGACGACTACCACATATACATCACCCCGTTCAACCTCATTGGGGCGCGTAGTGTAAAAATTCTTCATCGCAAATACTCCTTATAATGTAGCCGACCCTTTTCCAATTCCTGTAAGGTGATTGTCATTTCCATGTCTTTATTATACTCCGGTTTACTCGCCACGTCTGTAAGCGCGCTTACAATTCCATGACAAAAAAATACCTCACCCATTCCGGCGATCTTTTGCCAGAATGGGTTGGGATGCTCTCATTCCTCTAACCACCTGACCATTCGACGCCAGTCATCTTTACCTTTGCCGAATAATTCAGCATGATGCCGCCCAACATACTTTCGGGCCTCTTCCAGCGCCCCCCAACGGCTCTTCTCCCGCCACTCGCCCTGCCCCCAATACTCATGATCGACCTCCTTATGATGTTCTCCATCCCAATAGCTCAAAACCGCCTCGTCATCTTGTTCCAACAGGCACAGGGGAGCATCATAGAGAACGCGGGCGCGCGCTATACGCTCAGCCTCCTCATCTTCCGCCACGAACTTGCTTCGCCATAATGCCCAACCCTCCGGGGCGATAATTTCAATTTTGTATGGCCTTTTTTCCATTTTTCGGACTCCTTACATCTCCTTTGGGTAAAATTGGAAATACCCCGCGTTTCTCCGCTCCGCCAATGCAGGCTAAACGCGGGGAAAGGCGCTGCATCGGGGGGCGGTTTGTCCTCGCGAACGCCGCCAAACGCGCCAGTGCAAATGCCTACAGACGTTCCAGCACTGGTAGGAAGTCGCCTTGCACCCCTTTCCCTGTCGGGGGCGTACTGCAATCACTACAATTGCACTACCGCCCGACAGTCCCGCAGGTGGGTTCGCGTTACTGACGGGGCCTGCGGCCTTGTGCTGGGTGTCTACGGTACGGGGAGCGCCAGCACCCGCCTCCCCCCGCTTTGCTACCGCCAGCGAATTTCTGACTGGCGGCCCGCTCGCTGGATACGGACGCCGCCGCCGCAATGCCGTCATCATTGCGGCCATCCCCGTTCAATCACGGGGGAGCTTCGCAGTTTCCCGCAATTGGATGATCAACCATCCAACTATATTATACACCACTTTTATAAAAACGTCTGTAATGCCGCTTACAATTCGCTATTTTTTTCGTAAATTTCCCAATCGTCCAGTGCAAACAGCCTTGGTTGCACCGATCTTAACCGATCGCGCCCTATAGCATTGTACTCATCATTCAATTCGACGCCGATATACCTTCTCCGATGCCGCAACGCTACCACCCCCGTGGTAGCCGCACCGGAAAACGGGTCTAGCACTATATCCCCCTCCCTGCTACCCGCTAAAATCATCGGTTCTACTAACCTTTCGGGAAACGTTGCAAAATGAGCGCCAGTGAATTTGCTGGACGCAACCGTCCAAACGTCACGCCGATTGCGGGTCGGGCCATCATAAGATCGCGTTCGCCCCCCCCTCTTTTGAGGCCCCCTACCAGGGGGAACCCCGTCACCCTTGCGCCGGGGGATGAATATGGCAGCCTTGCCCCGCGTGTTGCCCGTAAACGGCTCCGCAATGGCGTCAGCATCATAATAGTACACGGGCCGCTTGGTCAACAAAAAGATCGTCTCATGCGCCCGCGTGGGCCTGTCGGTCACGCTTTCCGGCATCGGATTTGGCTTATGCCAGATAATTTCACTTCGCAGATACCAACCATCCTCTTGTAGCGCGAACGCCACGCGCCACGGCACGCCTATCAGGTCTTTCCGCTTGAGACCATTCACCCGCCGCCCCGGATAACGTGGCTGCCCCTCCTTTAACCCGCCCGGCCCATAATCACCGCCAGCGCCGCCGCTACCATTATAGCTATCGCCAAGGTTAAGCCATAGCACGCCGTCATCTTTGGACAACGCCAGACGCTATTGGCAGGCGTCTGGCGTCTCCCGTGATTAGTTGCCAATCAGATGACAACGTAAAATCGAACCTCCCAAAACTCAATCGATGCCCCGTCGGGAAGCGTAGTTGCCCCCTCCGGCAAACGCGGGCCATGATACTGAGCAACCACCGCAACATCGCCATCTTTAGCAACGACATTCACGCGGCTCCGCTTAATGTCCATTCCCAACATATTAGACAGGATCGCAGCGGTGCTTTCATGCCCCACCGCATTCACATAATCGACTGACAAGAGAGACTTTGCCCGCTGTAAATCAATTGGTGCTGTTTCAAGCCGATATGACTTGCGTTCCAGCATGTTCAGGCTAATTGCCGTCGTCAAAAAAGTTGTCATATTGCCTCCTTAAAAATGAATGTTGAAAAGAGATGGATCGACAGTCCAGAAATCAGGATAGCGCTCATACTCGCCATCCATTGTCGCTATGCCGCTATACGTAGAACAGATCACCCATACAGCCACGCGATCCCAACGATGAAAGCCGACGGTCAAAATGTCAGCATACACGCGGCGTCCATCTGCACCAGTCCACCCCTGATATCCTGGCATGATATACATTTTCAAATGCACGTCCGCACGTAATTCACGCGGGACGTCAGCGCCTTCACGCCAGTCAGGATTGGCAATGATAACGGGAACAGTCATGACCCCCTCGCTGCAATCCTCTCGCACAATACGCTGTAAATATGGAAATCGATCCTCGATCTCCATGATCTCATCCAGATCGAAACCGGCGCTCGCGGGGCTTTTCCACCAACCGCGCAATACCTCTTCCTGTTTTACGCGCCATAGGTTGCCATGACCGTCACCGATCATAGCATCCGTTACGGTCTTATGCAGAACGCGGGTCGGGCCGTAGTACCCGCGCCCGTTCATCACTCGTATTGATCTCAGGCTCATGCCCCATTATACCATCTCCCCCCCACCCGTGTCTGTAATGCCGCTTACAATCTCCGCCACTTTTCCGGACAACAGCGGATGACGCTCGTCTAACGCCATCCGCCGCTGTCCGTTCGCCCATCTTCCAACTTCCCACCAAGGAGAGCCGTCTATATTTTACGCCTCCACCCCATTATTTTCAAGCCCCCCCCACCCCCACTTTCTCCAACCGATTTCCAGAAAATTGTAGGCGATATTACATACAAAATGATAAAAATGTGCTATAATAAAGCCATGAGAGAACACGTTTTTGACCCGCGAGGAAGAAAACAACCATCAGCCCGACAACTGCGCGGAACCGCGTTCGTTGCCGGGCGTTGCCATTTCATCAGGGGGAAATAATGAAAATCTCATCAATCGGCGTCAAGGTGACGCGCCGCATCCCAATGGAAACATACGGCTCCGCCGGGGCGGAATACTCCATTTGGGTTGAATTTACGTCACCCGAAGAAACCGAACACCTGGATGAAATCTCCAGGGCGCTTTGGCGCACCGCTACGGAAAACGTACGCGGACAAATTGCCGTTTTCCGCCAGCAATCCTACGAAGCCGCCGAAGCCGTTTACATGGGGCTGCCAGAAGAAGTCCGCAAAAAATTCCCAGCCCCCAAAATCCCAGATGATATAATCATCGAAACCGAACCTGACGAAAACGCTGACACCGAAACAACCGAAGAGACTGACATTTCCGACAATCCAGACGAACTTTCACCACAACAGGAGGCTAACTAATGACAATTAAACGACTAACCAACCGGGGGCCAACGTTCCCCAAACTGGGCACTCTCCGCAAGGGAGCCCCCAAGGGCAAAAACAGACCGGGGAAGAACCTGACCTATTTCAGGATCGACACACCATTTCCAGACTTGGAAGAGAAATTCCATGAACTGTACGGAAATGAGCCCAGAGAAATCCCGGTCTTTCTCCCCTTCCCAACCGTAGAACAGAATTGGGAAGCGTGGCAAGAGGAATGGGTTGCCGGGGGGCTGATGCATCGTTGCGATGGCGAAGTAATGCATCTCTGGCGCGATCCACAATCTGGCAAAATGCGATCCGACCCCAAACCGTGCCCCTATTTCACCGGGGAAAAACAGCGCACGCGAGCCAATCCCGGATGCAAACCAGTCGCCCGCCTCAAAGTAGTCATTACTGATTTGCCAATGTTTGGCTATTTCACAGTCCTGACAACCAGTGAATATGACATTGTAGAACTTAATGGCGTACTTACCGGCTATGCCATACTTTCCGGTAATTCACTTTCCGGCATCCCCTTTATACTGTCCCGCCGCCCGCAAAAAATCTCCATCCCAGGGCCAGACGGGAAACGGGTGCGAAAGGAAGAATGGCTGCTACACCTGGACATCGATCCGTTATGGGCGAGCCGCCGCTTGATTGCGGCCAAGGCCCAAGCCTTTGCCGTTACCACCCCACAGATAGACGTCACCGAAAGCGTCCGGGCCGTCCCCCAATTGCCCGGCTTCGTAGTGGACACGTCCACGGGGGAAATCCTCGAACAACCAGAAGATGAATTCTCTACGATCACCAGATTGGCTATGAGCTACTATGGCGATGATTGGCAAACAGAATTGAGCAATCTCATCAAACGAACAACGGTCGATCGCAGTGAATTGAGCGATCTCACGCCCGAGGAGCTTGACAGCCTCAAGCAATGGCTGGAACGGAAAATCGCCAGCCTCCCCGAAGCCACTAGCCAAACGACAGGGAACGGGCAAAATGAAATCCCCTGGTAAAACGCCACGATCAAAAGCATCGATCGCATCGCTGCAAAACGTTGCCAATAAAATCAAAAGCGGCCAGCATCTAAATGTTACCGTCATAGCCGATCCCGCTCATTTCCGCGTGATCATCATAAACGATATGGCGATCGTCATCCTCTTCGACGATCACGAAACAGTCCATCCGTACGGATACAAAGTCTATGCAACGGCCAATAAGAAAAGGGCGGTCGTCTATGAAACCACAACCGTCCTTACATGGATTAAGGACATGATAAACCGTCTGGTACGTCCTGATAATCACCAAATCATGGAGGAAACATGATCCGATCAATCGCAATCACGATCCTTATCGCTCTCTTTACCCTGATTATCATTCTGTCCATTGTAGCCTTCATTTCCACACCCGCTCATGGGCAGGGATGCCTGCCCGATGCCGTCATCTACGCTGCCAATGATGCAGGCTACGCCATCCTCTACCACCAGCGCGGACAAATGGACAAAATCAATCAGTCCATAAATCTGACCTACGCCTACGATGCCCCCGACCACTATACACGGCGGCTACTGATTGCCAAGCGCTATTGGAAAATGGGTTATAAACGACTGGCAGCAAGACACCTCATCTACGCCAGCCAACATCCCTGTTGGTAATCTAGCGATCTTTCATCACAATACCCGCAAAAAGAAAAGCCCCGGTTGTTCCGGGGCTTTCTCGCGTCGTCTGCCCATTCAGGTGATTGGGGCAAAAAAATACAGCGACTGTTAGCTGGTCGCTATGGTGAGCTTACGGCGGCCACCGTCTCCGCCTACGCCACGCCGTAGTTGCCCACGGCGTACTCACCCCGTCCGCCCCATGTCACGTCGCGGGTGGGCTTACCGCTAGGCGACTTTCTTCTTATGGCCGTGGGCACGGCCAGTGACGTGCGGCGCTTCTCGGCTCCCGTCTCCGCTTCCGCCATCACCGCGGCCAAACGGCTAGGCTACTCACGGTCGTAAAACCGACAGGGTTAGCTTGCGGCCTCCCCTGTCCCATTTTCCCCCGTAGGGGCTGGGAATTAGCGGACTTTATCGCCTCCGCACGCCCGCCGGGCTTTACGCTTTACCGGGAATTGAACCCGGCCTCCGGTTTAGCAATCCGGCGCTCTGCCATGAGCTATGATTGGTATTCGACACGTTGGACGTACCCGGCGGGGTTGTCCTGACCGTTTCCGGCAGGCCGTACCACGCCCAACCTCTTCCGCCGCTACAGCGCTACCTGTAGCCTTGGTGATCCTCAGTCGTCACGGTTCTTACCCGTGCGCTTTGGACTGTCTGCCAGCAGCCCCAGCCAGGGTCACCGACAGCCATCCCGCCTCATGTATTCAGCGTAACGTTCCGGGCATCACATAACGGGGTCGCTACTCCCATTACATGACGGCGATCCCGTCACGCCACACCGTCAGGCGCATCGGCATCATGCCTCTGCACCGCACGACTGACACGTTACGGTTTAATGCTGGCCGCTCATCGCGTCGCCAGCATGTCCCCCGTCCGTTAGCCGTCATGCGTCGGCGGGTGGGATAGGTGCGCGACTTGCATCGCGGGCCGGGCGTCACTCCGACCTATTAGACTGTTACCAGCCTTTGCCTACGGGCCTACCGGCTCCGGTCGCCACGGTCGCTATGCAACAGTTTCCGCCGCCCATGCGGGCGACTTCCCCATGTTGCATTGGGTAAGCCCTACCCCCGACCGTTTTGACAATAGCATTATACCATAAAACATTTATATTGTAAGTAATCCTCATTACAATCTGGCGACTTTTTTT
>Ga0256914_1001781_pt1 | contig 18786 bp, 22 predicted proteins | sample HulkmetaG_FD_191571 | JGI IMG/M metagenome (GOLD analysis project Ga0256914, IMG submission 191571) | Hydrothermal chimney microbial communities from Main Endeavour vent field at the Juan de Fuca Ridge, Pacific Ocean - Hulk | ecosystem: Environmental > Aquatic > Marine > Hydrothermal vents ... | reverse complement strand
GGTCTGCGGTCTACTTTAGGCGCTCTTCCCAGGCTGTCTTAAGCCTAAAATAGACCTCTTCTGGGACAAAAAGAGACCCTTTCCCCACCCCGAGTTTTATTTCCGGCTTATTGGCCCCGTGAAAATCGCTCCCCCCGGTGACTAGCAAATTATATTTGCGGGCCAATTCCAGACAGAAGGCCGTATATTCCGGAGAATGATCCGTATAATAGGCCTCGATGGCGTCAAGGCCTTTCTTTTGGAGATAGCCTACATATTCCTCTAATTCTTCATCAGAAAGTTTCAGATAATAAGGGTGGGCCAGAGAGGTAAGTCCTCTGGCCTGATGGATGAGCTCTATGGCCTCTTCAGGGTCAAGTCTTGCCTTAGGCACATAGGCTGCGGCTCCTTTGGCCAGGTAGCGACTAAAGGCCTCATCGGTATCCTTAACTATTCCTTTATTTACTAAGACCTTGGCTATATGAGGGCGCCCAATCTCCCCACCACCAGAAACAGCCAAGACCTCATCCCAGGTAATAGGGACGCCTAATTCCTTAAGCTTAGCGATCATTTTTTGGTTGCGCGAAGCCCGGGCCTCTTTGAGTCTGATCAAGGTCTTAGTGAGGATGTTTTCCTGATAGTCAATGAAATAACCCAGCAAATGAAAATGCCCTGGACCATCAAACTTGACACTGATTTCGATCCCCGGGACAAAGGCCAGCCCAACTCTTTTGGCCTCGGCCTCTGCCTCAGCTAGGCCGTCAACGGTGTCATGATCGGTCAAGGCCAAAGCGAGTAGATCTATCTCTTTAGCTAGATTTACCAGTTCTTTGGGGGAAAAACTCCCATCAGAAGCGGTAGAATGGGTATGTAAATCGACCCCTTTACTCATCATGAGCTCCTACTTAACTTGACTTTATTCCCGGCTAAAAGGTAGAAAGATAATAATCTTTACCACAGGAGGGTATCATGGCCGAGATCAAAAACATTCTTTTTCCTTTAGATTTTTCTAGTGTTACAGAAAAGATTCTCCCTTATGCTCGTTACCTGGCGGAAAAACTAAATACCAAACTTTACTTACTCTTTGTAGTGGAAGACTTTTCCAAGTATGCCAATTTTTACGTTCCTCATAGTGCCCTAGATAATATCGAAGCAGAAATGATGGAAGCGGCGAAGAAAAAGATGGTAAACTTTGTTGAAGAGCACCTTTCAGACTTTCCTAATCTCGAGACTATTATCAAACAGGGAGATGTAGCTGACGAAATTATCAAGACCGCCGCAGAAAAAGAGATCGATTTGATCGTTATGGGAACCCATGGGCGCAAGGGCTTAGAGAAGATCCTCTTAGGTAGTGTAGCTGAACGAGTGGTCAAAGGGGCAACTTGCCCGGTCATGACTATTAACCCATATCGGGTAAAGGGTTAGATAGATTTTGGCCACTCGTTAGCTCGATTTTAAATCTTTCTTTTAAAAAACGGGCGAGGGTCTTGCCCTCGCCTCCTTCTGATGAATAGGGGTTGATGGGGTAGAGAAATGGAAAGGGCAAAATTAGTTATTGTCGGTGCTGGACCAGCCGGTATTGCTACGGCGGTCGAGGCCAAGACCGCTGGTATTACGCCGGTCATCATCCTTGAGAAATTTGACAAACCATGTGAAACTATACACAAATTTTACCACCCTGGCAAGCGGGTAGATCCGGTTTATCGAAAAGTAAAGATTGAACCCCTGGGGGTTTGTCGCTTTGATACCTGCACCAAAGAGGAATTTTTAGAGTTAATCGATCGTTATATCCGGGACTATGATCTTGATATTCGCTTTAAGCAAACCGTCCAAAAGATCGAAAAAATAAATGATTGTTTTCGGGTCCATGGCAAGGATTTGGTGATCGAGGCCCCTATCGTGGTGGTGGCCATTGGAATCTTTGGTCGACCAGTGAAACCGGGCTACCCTATCCCAAAAGAAATTAAAAATAGGGTCTTCTTTGGGACACAGAGTCAGATTGCCCCTGAATTCAAAAAGGTCTTGGTGGTTGGTGGAGGAGATTCGGCGGCGGAGACAGCCTGTTTTTTGGCGGACAAGGCCGAGGTCTATCTTTCCTATCGCCGTCCTCAGTTCTTCAGGATAAACGAGACCAATCTAGCGGAACTGAACAAACGGGTAGAAGAGGGTAAAATAAAACTTCTCATGAATACCAATATCGAAGGCCTTGAACCGGCAGAAGATGGTCGGGTGAAGGTCCTGTTTAAAGAGATTGAACCCATGGTCTTTGATGCCGTCTATTACTGTCTCGGAGGAAGTACACCGGAGAACTTCTTAAAGAGTATCGGCGTTGAGGTGGAGGGCAAACGGGCCAAAGTAGACGAATACGGAGAAACCAATCTACCGGGGCTATTTTTGGCTGGAGACCTGGTGGTCGAAAAGGGGAGTATCATGGCAGCCTTTAATTCCGCCCATAAGGTAATTGAAGGGATTAAGAAGCGCTACCAAGAACGCTTAGCACGTGGATGTGAATGAAAAAGAAAAAGGTCCTTTGCATAGAAGAAGGTTTTTTTAGCGGAAGGGAGCTCCTACAAGGTATTATTGACACCGCTACCGATGCCATTATTGCCATTGACGATCAGCATCGGATCATCCTCTTCAATCAGGCTGCAGAATATATTTTCGGTTATAAGGCCGAAGAAATCCTTGGTAAAGACCTAGATCTGATCTTACCGCCCCATTTACATGGTAAGCATCGAAAATACATCCAGGAGTTTATAGAGACCGGCGTCTCGAAAGTCATCGGTAAGGTGATGGAAGGTACGGCCTGTCGCCGAAACGGCGAGCTCTTTCCAGTGCGTATCTCCCGTTCTGCTACCCACTGTGGTGATACCTGGATCTTTACTGCCATCATGCGGGATATCTCCTCCCAAAAGAAGATGGAACAAAGGTTCCTCGAGAACGAGAAACTGGCGGCTGTGGGGCTTGCTGTCTCTCGAATCGTTCATGAAATCAAAAATCCACTGGTGGCCATCGGTGGCTTTGTCCATTCCCTTTACCAAAAAGAAGAAGATCCTTCTAAAAAGAAAAAACTCGAACTGGTCCTGCGAGAGGTCCAGCGTCTGGAAAAGCTCCTCACAGACATTAGTCAATTTGGCAAACCCCTGAAATTAGAACTGAAAAAGGTTGATATTGTTGAACTTTGCCAAGAGGCCCTGGATGTCTATCGTCCCCGGCTAGAAGAGGCCGGGATCAAGATCATTTTCAAGGCCCCAGAGGCCCCTATCTATCTTGAGGTCGATGAAGAACGTTTAAAAGAGGTCCTCTTTAACATCATGCAAAACGCCCTGGAGGCCATGCCTGAGGGCGGGACGTTGGAGTTTGAGATCAGGCCCGAGGAAGGGCAAGTAAACCTGATCATTCGTGACACCGGTCCGGGTATCCCGGAGCATGTCCTAAAACAACTCTTTACCCCGTTTTTTACCACCAAAAAGAAGGGCACTGGTCTGGGGCTTTCTATCTCCCGCAAGATCGTTGAGGCTCACGGAGGACATATCATAGGCCAAAATTACGAAAAAGGCGCAGAATTTATCGTAGTGCTCCCACGGAATTGAGGGTAAATTTGGCGGTCAAGACCTTCGCGGCGGTCTCTGCGGCTTTGGGGTAGAGCTCATGGGCTACCTTACGTGCCTTAGAAGTGGGTAAGAGGCGTATAAAACGATCCAAATGTCGACATTCCTCAAAGGATAATTGCCCGACAAAGACTCGCCAAAATAGTTCGTTTCGTAAATGAGGGAAGGGTTCCTCTTCGGTGGGGGCGAGTTCTTCTTTTTCGATCAATTTGATATAGACCAAACTCCTTGCCGCCAAAAGGTCCTCGGAGATATCCCGGTGTCGCCCTCCGAAGAGATAGTAAGACGTGAGCCCATCACCAGGTGAGGGCAAGAAACGAGAAAGGCCTTGTTGTCTGGTGGCGGAAAGGAGGAGATTTTTGACCCTTAGGCGATAGTGGTGGCGGTTTTGGGCGAGATAATAAACCAGACGTAAATGGATATAACCAGCCTCGATGAAGACGGGCCCTTTGAACTGTGGTAAGAGGCATTTTATTTCATGGGCCCTCAAACGATCGCGATAGTCGATCCTTTTGGCGTCGGCCTTGGCAAAGGCCTTGATCTTTTCCACTAAGGTCTCAAAAGGGCCGCCCATGGCAGCATAGAATTCTAACAAGGCCCCGGTGGCTTCGTGTTCAATCCTATAGGCCTCAGCCAGGTCTGGAAAGTTCAAGATTTCTTCTGGTCCAGCCCCTTCGTCAAGCAAGAGACGGATTAAGACCTGTTTTTCAAGGTAAGGTTCTACCTGACAGATGACCTTTCCCTTTTGGTAAAATTCTCTAAGGGCGGTATAGGCCTTTTCACTGTATTCCGGAAATCCGGCTTCGATCTCCTCAATAAAGGCCGAAACCGGGATCTCCTCTCTCAAAAATCGAAGGAAATTGGGATGCGGAGGTTCTTCTAAGATGATGGCCTGATGTTCAGCCATCAAGGAAAGGGTGGCTGGCAAGAACTCAAGACGATGCGGTGTGAGTCCGATGGTCAGCCACGACACTTGGGGCCTCCTCTAAAAAGGCAGAAATTAGGTCAATAGCGGCCTTGATATCTTCTTTGAAGACCACTCCTGTGGCACTGTGTAGATACCTTACCGGGACAGAGACCGCCGCTGTTCTTTTAGGCCCGTGTCTTGTCTGCATAGCCGCGGCATTGGTCCCGCCTTTTTTCTTGACTATTATTTGATGGGGAATCCCTCTGCGGGAGGCAAGCTCAGATAGGGCCAAGGAAAGCTGCCGGTCAGCCACAAATCTGGCGTCAGAAAGCCGGATTTCTGGTCCTTGCCCGCAGCAGGCCAAACGACGATGGGGCGGGATGCCAGGGAGATCATGGGCCAAGGTCCCCTCTACCGCTATTACTACTTCAGGCTCAAGATCGTGGATCAAGGCCTCGGCCCCCCGGAGGCCAATCTCTTCTTGGACCGAGGCTGAAACCCATAGATCAGCTTTAATCTCTTTGGTCTTCTTAATCGCCTCGGCAATGACAAAAAGCCCCACCCGATCATCAAGGGCCTTGGCCATGATCCCGGTCTCTGTCTCTTCAAAATAAGGGTAAAAGGTCACCACGTCTCCTACCGCCACCAGTCCGCGCACTTGTTCACCGGTGAGGGCCAGATCGATGAGCATCTCTTCTATCGGAGGCAAGGTCTTTTCTTCACTTAAATGGGGTGGGATGGTAGCCACCACGCCTGGCAAGGGTTCTTTCCCCCAGACGATTACCCTCTGACCATAAAAACTCCTTGGATCTACGCCTCCGAGGGGGATGACCCGTAAGAACCCTTCAGATTCGATGAAAGAGACCATAAAGGCCACTTCATCCAGATGGGCATCAAGGAGCAACCTAGGACCTGGACCGGGTTTATGAAGGATCAAATTGCCCAGGCTATCGATCGAAATTTCCTCAAAGAACCCTTCCAGGTCCTGGAGAAAGATCTCCCGCACCGGGCCCTCTGCCCCTGGTGGCCCGGGTGCCTCACATAATTTTCTTAGCAGGTCAAGGTTCATAGCTCAAAATAGGCCATCACTGGTGTATGGTCTGAAGGCCTTTTCCAAGACCGGGGCTCTCGATCGATGACCACCTCTTGTAACCTTTCGGCCAATGGTTTGGTTACCCAAATGTGATCCAGGCGCATCCCCCGATTGGCCCTAAAGGCCCCGAATTGATAATCCCACCAACTAAAAGCCCCTTTCTTGTCTGGATATTTCAGGCGATAGGTATCATAAAGCCCCCAGTCTTTTAAGAGCTTGATGGCCATACGCTCCCGTTCATGGAAACAGATCTGCCCAGCCAAGAGTTCGGGGTCGTAGACATCGATTTCTTCTGGAGCGACATTGAAGTCTCCGCACAAGGCCACTTTATCCTCAGGAGAAAAGTTTTCTTCGAGATATTCTCGCAACCGATAGATAAACTCTAATTTGTAGAGAAAATAATCAGAACCCACGGTCCCTCCGTTGGGAATATAGACCGAGTGTACCCGAACTCCGGCGATGGTGGCTATGATGAGGCGTTCCCTGGCTTCGGGATCATCCTGTCCGGGGAAACCGATCTGTATCTCCTGAGGTTCTTCTCGAGAGAGGATGGCTACCCCGTTTCGTCCCTTGCCTCCGGCATGGGCCACGAAATAGCCCAGATTTTCGATGTCTTTAAAGGGAAATTCGGCGTCAGTGGCCTTGGTTTCTTGGAGACAAACTACATCTGGTTGGCGGAGCTTGAGCCAACGTTTGAGGTGTTCGAGGCGCGTGCGTATAGAATTAACGTTCCAAGTGCTTAAGACAAACATAAAGGTTTGGGCGCGGGGAGGCCCCGCGCCATAAAATTAACCAAAGTCATGGGTACCAACGACCACCTTTTTCCCGACTTTTTCTTCGATGAGGCTGGGAAGCTTTTCTAAATCATGATTTTTACAGGCAGGCACGGCCTTCATCATACAATTGGCAATGTGGATGACGTCAAAGTCGACCCTCTTTTTGGTCGCCAAAATGTTACCGATTAGCGCCCGGCCAGGGCACCTACACTTTAAAAAACCGACTACTTTCACATCGTCTTCGTATTCGGCAAATGGCCCGCGTTTTTCCGCTGCCCCGGTCAGACACTTCCAGTCTGCCGGACAATCAAACTGATTTTCAGAATAAGCCCCGCAAGTAATAATTAAAACCCTCGGCATGGTCTACCTCCTTGTAATAGATTTTCATTTACCTTAGCCTTGTCCAAAAGAGCATGTCAAATACAAAAGAAGTTCCAAAAGTCCGGCTAAAGCTAGATAAATATTTGGCCTGCCTTCCGTGCCATCCATTTCAATTCTTTTTGCCCTTTGAAGAAAAAAAATATATAAGATTTGAAAACTCTATTGAAAACAGGAAAGTAGGTCTTTGAAGGTTTTAAAAAAACACGTAAAAGGCCCTAGGCCCTATGATGGAGTGTTTTTATGAACCGACATATTCTTTTGGCCACGGATGGGTCTTCTTTTGCCAAAAAGGCCTTGGATTATGTGGCTACGGTCTTTGAAGATCATAAAGACTTAGAAATCACGGTCTTTTGTTTGGCTCCGCCGGCACCTTCTTATCTATCTACCCCTAATCCGGCCATAGATGAGATTACCCGCTTAGAACGATTGGAGAGGATCGAGGCCGAAAATCTACGTTGGGCCCAAAAAGTGGTTGAGGAGGCCATAGAGTTTCTCAAGGAGGCAGGTTTTGCTGAGGAAAAACTCCATCCCAAGGTACAACTCAAACGGGGAGATCTGGCTCACGCCATCTTACGTGAGGCGCGTTTGGGGAGATATGATGCCATAGCCGTGGGCCGGCGCGGTTTCGGGCGCTTGGCTTCGGCCTGGATGGGAAGTGTCTCCCACAAATTGGTGGAGTACGCCCAAGGGGTCCCGGTTTGGGTCATTGATGGTCGGGAATGGAATAAACGTTTTCTAGTGGCAGTTGACCTGGGAGAGCCGGGCCTTAAGGTCATTGATCACGTAAGTTTTATCCTTTCCGGCCACCCTGAAGCAGAAATAGTTCTCTTTCATGTCATTCCTTCCCTGAGTGGTCTTTGGTCGCGCACCAAAGAAAAAGACCTTGCCCAGCTAGAAGAACTCCTTATCGAACACAAGGAGAAAGAGGCCCTTGAATTTTTCCGCAAGGCCGAAAAAATTTTCGGAGAAGAGGCCTTTCGATCTGGTCAGATAAGGGTCAAGGTCAAGGCCTCGGCCTTTGGGCCAGCAGGATCTATTATCAAAGAGGCCCGTGAAGGACATTATGGTACGGTGGTCGTGGGGCGTCGTGGCTTAGGTGGGTTTAAAGAGCTCCTTTTAGGTTCGGTTTCATCTAAGGTGGTCTTTAGTCTTAACGAACAGGCCATTTGGGTCGTCGGATGAAGAAAAGGGTCCGTTGTCCTCAATGCGGTCGGCTTACTAAATGGGAGGGCAATCCCTACCGTCCCTTTTGTTCCGAACGATGCAAATTGATCGACCTGGGCCGATGGCTCAGTGAAGACTATCGAATAGAGGTCCCTTTAGAGGGCCTCGAAGAAGTCCATGATCTAAAGGAAGAAAAAAGAGATGAGTGAGGCCTATGATGTGGCTATTATAGGCTGTGGTCCGGCAGGTCTTCAGGCTGGTATCCATGCGGCCAGACGTAAGGCCTCCACCATCGTCCTTGGTAAACCGGAAAAAAGTGCCCTTTATCACGCTCATTTGGAGAACTATTTTGGCCTCTTAGGCCCTAAGGAAGGTCGCGAAGTCCTGGAGATCGGTCTTGAACAAGTCAAACGCTTCGGGGGTGAACATCGGGCCGAGGATGTTCTCAAGCTTGAGATGAGGGAAAAACACTTTCTTATAGAGCTTGAAAGCGGAAAAATAATAAAATCTTTGACCTTGATCCTGGCCATGGGGGTTTCCCGGCGCAAGAAAAAGATAAAGGGTGAACGGGAATTTCTCGGCAAAGGGGTCAGTTACTGTGTGGATTGTGATGGTTTCTTTTTTCATGGTCTCCCGGTGGCGGTGATCGGTGAAGAGAGCGCTGCCGCCCACGGGGCCCTTACCTTGGCCAAGATTACAGATCCAGTCTTTCTAATCGCCAAGGAATTAAAGATCTCTCCGGCCCTAGCCAGCCAACTTCGAGACAGTCGAGTTCAGGTCATTTCCGGTCGCCCCAAAGAAATTGTCGGAAAAGATGAGGTGGAGGGCCTTTTACTGGAAGACGGTACTCAGCTTCAGGTCAAAGGGGTCTTTATCGAAGAAGGGGCCAAGGGGGCCTTGCAATTGGCCACTACTCTGGGCGTGAGCCTTGATCCCCAAAATATGAAATATATCCAAGTAGATCGTTCTCAACGGACCAATGTACCTGGGGTATATGCCGCTGGTGATATTTGCGGGCCACCGTTTCAGGTGGCTAAGGCCGTGGGCGAAGGCTGTCGGGCCGGGCTCTATGCCGCCGAGGAGGCTGGTAAAAGACGTCGGGAGGGAGCTCTATGAAACTGGAAGTCTTGACCGTGGGGCCTTTGGCTGTCCGGTGTTATTTGGTCATTTGTCCTGAAACAGGCAAGACAGCCATCATTGATCCAGGTGGCGATGAAGACCGTATCTTAAAAAAACTCAAAGAACTGGGAGTGAAGCCGGTCTTGATCTTGGCCACCCATGGACACGCTGATCACGTCTGCGGGGCCTGGCGTCTTCGACGGGAACTAAAGATTCCGGTGGCTATGCACGAGGCGGATGATACCTTCTTTCGCCAGACAGAGACAGCGGCGGTCTTTTCTTCCTGGGGTTTTGAACCCAATGAACCGGCAGACATTACCTTCCGCGACGGAGATGTATTAGAAGTCGGGACCATTAAGTTAAAGGTGATCCACACCCCAGGCCATTCCCCGGGGTCGGTCTGTTTTTACGACGGAGAAAGGAACCTCTTCACCGGAGATACCCTCTTTGTCGGGGCCGTGGGGCGGGCCGATCTACCAGGAGGAGATTTTCAACAGATGCTCAAGTCCATTGAGACCAAGATCCTTCCGTTGCCGGATGAAACGGTCATTTTACCTGGCCATGATTACGGTGATCAGCCCTATTCTACTTTGGCCCGTGAAAAAGAGACCAATCCCTACATCGTAGAATTTATTTTGGGGCAGTAGTCCCACGCCCCATGCCTTCATACCGGAAGCCGAGTTTTTTGATCTGAGCCGGTTCGTAGATATTCCGTGTATCCACTAAACAGGGTTCTCGCATGAGAGACTTGATCTTTTCCAGGTCGAGATAACGAAATTCATTCCATTCGGTGATGATTACCAGACAATCTGCTCCTTCTGCGGCCTGATAGGCATTTTCCACGTAAGTCACCGGTAGATCGGGCTTGGCCCGTTGGAATTCTTCCAAGGCCACCGGGTCATAGGCCTTGACCTTGGCCCCTCGGTTGATCAATTCCTCGACAATGGTAAGGGCCGGGGATTCTCGTACGTCGCTGGTGTTGGGTTTAAAGGCCAGACCAAGGACTCCGATCGTTTTCCCCTGAAGACCGCCACACATACGTTCTACCTTTTCCACCGTGATCAGACGTTGTTCGCGATTCACCTCCAGGACGGCCTCAAGGATGCGCAATTGATAGCCGTTTTTACGCCCCAAATAACACAAGGCCTGAACATCTTTTGGAAAACAGGAACCACCAAACCCCGGGCCAGGGTTTAAAAACCGAGAACCGATACGCGGATCAAACCCCATGGCCTTGGCCACGGTGACCACGTCTGCCCCTACGCGTTCGCATAGATTGGCGATCTCGTTGATAAAACTGATCTTAGTGGCCAGGAAGGAATTAGAGGCATATTTGATCATCTCTGCGGTTTCCAGATCGGTGATAACAAAGGGGGTCTCGGCTAGATAAAGGGGGCGATAAATATCCTTAATGATGGCGATGGCATAGGCGCTTTCTCCGCCGATGACCACCCTGTCTGGCCGCATGAAGTCCTCGATGGCCGAACCCTCGCGCAAGAATTCCGGGTTAGAGATGACATCCACCGCCACACTGTTCTTCTTGTTTTCGTCGATCAATTTTTTGATCCAGCGGTTGGTCCCCACTGGTACGGTGCTTTTGGTCACGATTACCTTATAATCATCGATTACTTCGGCCAGTCCAAGGGCCACTTCCCGGATAAAAGAGAGATCAGCCGAGCCGTCAGGGGCCGGAGGAGTGCCTACGCAAATAAAGACTACCAAGGCCCGGCGCACGGCTTCAGCCAAGTCAGTCCCAAAGGAAAGCCTCCCGGCACGGACGTTTTTCTCGACCAATTCTTTAAGGCCTGGTTCATAAAAAGGGATCTCTCCCTTTTCGAGTTTTTTGATCTTTTCGATGTCTTTATCAATGCAGATGACGTTCATCCCAAAGTCAGCCATCCCAGCCCCAGAGACCAAACCGACATAACCTGTGCCCACTACGGCAATATGCATTTTTGCCCCCTTTAGGCTGGATTTAGATAAGGGAAATCTTGGAGGACTTTTTCCAACCCTCGTTCAGCTAGTTCTTTGGCCGTGAGCCAGCGAACACCCTTATACAAACGGAGAGAGAAGAGATTTTCGCTAAGAGGCTTTTGGGTCTCATCAAACCAACCACGCCAGATAACCTTGGCATCGGAGGTGCGTACCAAGATAAGGGCAAAGGCCACAGAGGCCGGCTCTATGACCGAAAACGATGACCCTCGGCGTTCTCGGTAGCGAAAGACCTTCCCGTAAAGCACGGCATCGACCCCGAGTTTTTTCCCGACCTGACTGATCAGGTAAAAACTCCGCGCAGCGGTGTTCTCTGAAAGGACTTCGGCCCAGAGCCCTAAGGCTTGATCTTCAGAGACCAGATAAAAACGGGGGTTGTCTTGGAGTTTTTGGTAGAGGAGTTTGGTCAGGATATGAGCAGCTTGGCTCTCTATGTTTCCAGGAATCACCTTTCCGGCGAAGGCGCAGGTGATTTCGTCTTCTTGTTGACCAGGACATACTGGTTCAAAGGGAAGGACGGCAATCTTTCCGATAGGTGGATAGGTTTCATAGGGTTTTGGCGCAGCACAGGAAAAAAGGACCAAGATAAAGATAAGGCCTATTTTGCGCATTTTAGAGTACACCTTTGGTCGAAAGAACTTTGTCAGCCCCTGTGGGAGCCAAGGCCTTACGCAAGGCATGGCCCAGGGCCTTAAAGCTTGCTTCCGCCAGGTGATGGGCGTTTTCACCGTAAAGGAGGTTGACATGCAAGGTAAAGAGACCGTTCATGGCCAAAGCCTTGTAAAATTCAGGGATCAACTCTGTATCAAAGAGGCCGATCTTTTCCCTGGGGAATTGTCCCTTAAAGACCAGACAAGGCCGACGGGCCAGATCCACCACCACCCTGGCCAAGGATTCTTCCATGGGTAAGGTCATTTCTCCGTAACGGGTAATCCCTTTTCTCTCCCCTAAGGCCTGATTAAGGGCCTCTCCGAGGACGATACCCACATCTTCAACGGTGTGATGAAAGTCCACCTCGTAATCCCCTTTGGCCTCAAGTTCCAGATCAAAACCGGCGTGTACAGTAAGGAGCGTTAGCATATGGTCTAAAAATCCGATCCCAGTCTTGATCTGGGCCTTTCCTTCCCCCCAAGGAGTAAAGACTATTTTAATCTCTGTTTCGGCTGTTTGGCGTTCTCGTTTAATAGGCAGGTTATCTTTCATGCTCAAGTCCTTTTTAAAAGATACCGATTGTCTTTTTCGATGAACGAAGATTTAAAATTTAAGCTTAATCAGCTCCTAAAAAATATTCAAAGCCAGCTTCCGGTAAAATTTTTTGCTTTGGAAGAAATACCGGAGGCCGTGGCTTGGGCTGAAGAAGGAGGTATTGCGGTTCACGAGAATTTTCATACCCGGCGTCGTTATTCGTATCATGTTATCTGCGCCCATAAGAATCAATTGGAAAAATTTTGCCGTTTGGTAAACCTACCGGCCTCAAAGATCAAGGCCTCGGAATTCTATCGTTTTTGGCACTTAACCTGGGTCCCTTTTGATCCGCCAGTCAAGAAAAAACGCCCCCGTGGTCGTCCACCAAAAAGGGCCCTTTAAGCCTTCTTGCGAGCTGCCTCCGTAAGGATACCTTCTAAAAAGAAGGAAGCAATTTGTTTGGCTGCGGTAGAAATACGATATTTTTTCCGGGGAGAAAGGATCCAAAAACGGGACATCTCATCCAGGGCTCCAAAGAAGGCGCGTTTAAAGATGCCAGGCTTTACCTCTTGGCGAAAAATACCACGGGCTTGGCCTTCACGAACCACGGCAGAGATAATGTTCACGTATTCAGCAAACTTTCGGTGTCGGTAATCTTTCATGAATTTATAACTCTGCCGGAGCTCAATTTGGAATAGCTCGGCTAGATCTCGATATTCTTCCACCAAGTTCAGGTGTAAGAAGGCATAGCGCTCCAGCTTTTGTCTGGGGTCAGGGAGGACGGCCAATTCTTCCTTCATGCGGCTGATGATACGCCCCATTTCTTTTTCAAAGATGGAGACTAAAAGGTCATATTTGTTGTGAAAATAGAGATAGATAGTCCCGTCGGCCACCCCGGCTTCTTTAGCGATTTCCGAGATACGAGCATTAAAAAACCCTTTGCGCGCAAAGACCTTAATGGCTGCCCGTAAGATCCGTTCTTCTTTGTCCTTGGACTTCTTCGGCATGATTCAAGTCAAAGATCTTTGTGAATGGGTTTTCATTCATTTAGCTTGTCTAAATTTTCTTTGTCAAGCTTATTCTTAACTAAGCTATTTACTGAAAATTTTGCTTAAAAACTCAAACAATGACTAAAGCCCATTCTAAGACCTTCCATTCTAAAAATTTTCTTTTCAAACCCGAAAGGGCCTTTTTGAAAAAGATTTCTGGATAAAATTTTAGACTCGAACAAGAAATTTTTTCTCATTAACAATGTCCTTCCTGATAGGAGTAACTTCCTTGACATAGGTTTTGGAAATCATCTAGGATCGCCAAAAACCCCTGGAGGAGGCTCCTATGAAGGTCTTAGTCGTGGGTGGTGGGGGTCGAGAGCATGCCCTTTGTTGGAAATTGGCTCAAAGCCCTTTGGTCGAGAAGGTCTATTGTGCCCCAGGGAATGCCGGGATAGCCCTTGAGGCCGAGTGTCACCCCATCAAGGTCACCGATTTTAAGGCCTTGGCTGATCTAGTCAAAAAGGAAAGGATCGACCTCACCGTGGTTGGTCCAGAAGATCCCTTGGCCCAAGGGATTGTAGATTATTTTGAGGAACAAGGGCTACGGATCTTTGGTCCCAAGGCAGCCGCCGCTCAGATCGAGGGGAGTAAGGTCTTTGCCAAAGAATTGATGCGTAAATACGGGGTGCCCACGGCGGAGTTTGAGGTCTTTGATGATCCGCAAAAGGCCATGGCCTATGTAGAAAAAAAGGGTGCTCCTATTGTGGTCAAGGCCGATGGTTTGGCCGCCGGCAAAGGGGTTATCGTTTGCCATACGGTGGAAGAGGCTCGGAAGGCCATCGAAAAGATCATGATTGAAAAGGCCTTCGGAGAGGCCGGAGACCGGGTGGTCATTGAAGAATGTCTCTTCGGCGAAGAGGCCTCCTTCATGGTCATCACTGATGGAGAGACTATCTTACCCCTTCCAAGCTCGCAGGATCACAAACCGCTTCTTGATGGCGACAAAGGCCCTAACACCGGTGGTATGGGGGCCTATTCTCCAGCGCCGGTAGTGACCGAGGCCTTGGCCCAAGAGATCATGGAGACCATTATGCGCCCAGTGATTCAGGGCCTGGCCAAAGAAGGAAGACCTTATCAAGGGGTGCTCTACGGTGGTTTGATGATCAGCGGTGGAAGGCCTTATGTCTTAGAATTTAACTGTCGTTTTGGTGACCCTGAGGCCCAGCCGGTACTCATGCGTCTCAAGAGTGATTTGGCCGAGATCATCAAGGCCTCTTTTGAGGGGAAATTGGCCGAGCAAAAGATCGAAGTTGATCCGCGGGCAGCGGTCTGTGTGGTGATGGCTAGCAAAGGCTATCCCGGGGCCTATGAAAAAGGCAAGGTGATCAAAGGCCTCTCTAAAGTGACCCGGATGAAAGACGTCAAGGTCTTCTATGCCGGGGTGGCCCGTAAGGGCCGGCAATTTGTCACCGCCGGCGGAAGGGTCTTAGGGGTGACGGCCCTGGGCAAGGATATACCCGAGGCCATCAAAAGGGCCTATACCGCGGTGGAAAAGATCTCTTGGGAGGGGGTGCATTATCGCAAAGATATTGGGGCTAAGGCCTTAAAATACCTAAGGCCACCTCAAGTAGCCATCCTCATGGGCAGTCGCTCTGATCTTCCGATAATGAAAGGCGCGGAAGAAATCCTCCAAAGCTTTGATGTTCCTTATGAGGTTTTGGTAGCTTCGGCCCATCGTCAGCCGGAAAAGGTACGCCAGTTTGCTAAAGAGGCTGAAGGCCGAGGAGTGAAGGTGATCATTGCTGGAGCCGGCCTAGCCGCTCATCTAGCCGGGGCCTTGGCTTCGGAGTGTACGCTCCCGGTGATCGGGGTGCCCATCGCCGCCGGGACCTTGGGCGGGCTTGATGCCCTGCTTTCTACAGTCCAAATGCCTCCGGGTATCCCTGTAGCTACGGTGGCCATTAACGGGGCCAAAAATGCCGCTATGTTGGCCCTAGAGATCCTGGCCACCAGTGATCAAAGTCTGAAGGAGAAACTTAAGGCTTATCGGAAAAAGTTAGCCCAAGGCTAATGGCCAAGGTCTTTTCTGTTGATCCCCAAAAACCGCCGCCGGAGATTATCAAGGCGGCGGTCTCTGTCTTAAGGGGCGGAGGCGTAGTAGCCTTACCCACTGAGACTTACTATGGTCTCGCGGTAGATCCGTTCTCTGAATCTGCGGTCCAAAGGCTCTTTCGGCTGAAAAAAAGACCGCAAGAAAAACCCATTCTCCTCCTTCTGGGTTCCCGAGAGATGCTAATCCAGGTTGTGGCTGAAATTCCCCCTTGGGCCGAAAGGCTGATGGAACACTTTTGGCCTGGGCCGTTGACCTTGGTCTTCAAGGCCCGCCAAGATCTTCCGCGGAGTCTTACCGCTGGCACAGATACCGTCGCGGTGAGACTCCCTTCCCATCTCTTGCCCATACGTCTTTCCCAAGGCTTTTCTAAGCCAATAACCGGGACCAGTGCCAACCTTAGCGGAGGCCCTCCGGCCACCCGTGCTGAAGAGGTAGAAAGGATTTTTCCAGAAGTGGACCTCGTCCTCGATGGCGGAAAAAGCCCCGGGGGATTGCCTTCGACCATTGTTTCGGTGGTTAATTTCCCCCCTCGGCTTATCCGTCCGGGAAAGATTCCCTGGGAAGAAATCCGGAGTTTAGCGGAGTAACAGACCAAAGAGGGAGTCTAAAAGATGGGGATAAAAAAGGTAGATTAAAGCCCCTAGCGAAAGAAAAGGACCATAAGGAATGGCTAGGAATCTCTTATTCTGCACCCTCTGGATGACACCCAAAGCGATTCCGATTACAGCCCCGACCAGAGAAGAAATGAAGATTACCGGAATGAGACTCTTTAGGCCTAAAAAACTACCGATAAAGGCCAGGAGTTTCAGATCTCCTCCTCCCAGGCCTTCGCGTTTGGTGAGGAAATAATAAAACTCACCCACTAAATAGAGACCACCTGCTCCAGCCAAGGCCCCGAGGAAGGAGTCAAAGGGTCCAATAAGCGGGTTCCAGAAAGAAAAGGCCCAACCGACCAAGATTCCAGGGAGGCTGATCTCATCCGGGATGATTTGAAAATCCAGGTCAATAAGGCTGGCGACCAAAAGAGCCGAGAGAAAGGCCAAAAACAGGAGATAGGCCATGCCAAGACCGAATTCTCGATAAAGACTCAGGGAAAACAGAGCCGAGGCGAGTTCTACTAATGGATAACGCCAAGAGATACGCTCCCGGCAATAACGACATCGGCCACGGAGGAAGATAAAGCTAAGGATGGGAATGTTGTCGTACCAACGAATAGCGGTCTTGCATCTGGGGCAGCGAGAGCGAGGGTAAATGATAGATTCCTCGCGGGGGAGACGATAGGCGCAGACGTTTAAAAAACTCCCGATTATGGCCCCAAAAATAAAGCTGGCTATTAGACCAAAAGCTTCCACTTTTTACTCTATGGTGTTAGTTAGCGATCCTTTCAGGATGCGGTTCCATATTTACTACCGGAAAAAGAACGGATCCCTGTCCAAAAATACAGGTAGAACTCTCTGAAGATGACATCTGTCATTAAATCGGTCAAAATTCGTCCTGAAACAAATATTGACACAAATATTTTGTCTCTCACCTAAAAAGATGGGTTTTCTTACTTTTTTAGGGGCCTGTGGAACGGTTACCGGGAGTTGCTATCTCTTAGAAGCCGCGGGCAAGAGCCTCCTTATTGATTGCGGGCTTTACCAAGGAGAGGAAGCCAAATTTTTTCCCGCGACCTTTGCCTTTGACCCCAAAGAGATCGACTACGTCATTCTTACCCATGTCCATTTAGACCATAGCGGGCGTTTGATCGAATTGGTGCGCGATGGCTTCCGGGGCGAGATCCTAACTACCCAGGCCACCATTGATCTCTTAGAGATCGTCCTCCGCGATCGTTTGCATCTCGAACCCCATCTGGCCCCTGAAAATATTGTCCAAAAGGTGATCGACCTCTGCTGGGCCTTTGAATACGGAAAGAAGTTTGAGATCACCCCAGATCTTAGCTTTCGCCTGCAAGAGGCCGGTCATATCCTTGGCTCAGCCCATATAGAACTCTGGGCCGAGGGAAAAAAGTTTGTCTTCTCCGGGGATATAGGTCGCCAAGGCACCCCGATTATCAGAGACCCTACGCCTATTAAGGAGGCCGACTTTGTGATCATTGAATCCACCTATGGCGGGCGTCTTCACCCTCCACTTGGGCTAGCCAAGAAGCAACTCAAACACGTCATCGAGTTGGCCCAAAGGGAACGAGCCCGCATCTATATTCCCTCCTTTGCCATTGGCCGGACCCAAGAGCTACTCTACCTATTAAATGACCTGATAGAATCAAAGTCCTTAAAGCCCCTTCCGGTCATCCTTGACAGCCCCATGGCCCTGCAGGTGACCCGTGTTTACGCCAAACACACCGAGCTCTACGATGAAGAGGCCTTAAGGCGCCTTGAGGCCGGTGACCAGATCTTTTCCTTTCCGCTGCTCTTTTCCGCAGCCTCCATCGAGGCCTCACGGAAAATAGAGCACCTAAGGCCTCCTTTCTTGGTTATTGCCGGTTCAGGTATGGTCACCGGAGGGCGAATCATCGACCACCTCAAACGGCATCTTCCAGAAAAAGACACTTTTGTAGTCTTTGTTGGTTACCAAGCTAGAGGTACCCCTGGCCGAGAGATCCTCGAACACCAACCCAAGGTCAAACTGAATAACGAATGGATCCCTAACCAGGCACGTATCTTTCGCCTGGAAGCCTTCTCCGCCCACGCCGACCACCGAGAACTCCTCTCCTGGCTCAAAAATTTTGACCATACTCCGCGCCGGGTCTTTATCACCCATGGCGAAAGAAAAGCCCGCCAAGCTTTGGAATTGGCCATTCAAAAAGAATTGGGATTGCGGACCGAACGCCCTAAACAAGGCCGAAGATTCAATTTTTAGGGAAGAGAAAATTGCGCAGAATAAGGACCCCTTCGGGAAGTTCCTCTGAAGCAAAGTCCCAATCCCTTGGAGGGCGTCTTAAACGTTTCCAAGCATAGAGTGAGGTACCAATAGATTCTGGGTGAAATTGAACCCCTTCTATCGGAAATTCTCGATGACGGACTCCCATAATTTCACCTTCTTCATCACGCGCGGTGACCACAAGCTCTTTAGGAAGAGTCTCTTCCTCGATTACCAAAGAATGATAACGCATGGCCTCAAAGGGATTGGGAAGCCCAGAAAAGACCCCCTGGCCGTCGTGCTGGATCTGAGAGGTCTTCCCATGCATCAGGCGTTTGGCCCGGACAATCTTGCCTCCAAAGGCATAACCAATGCTCTGGTGTCCAAGGCAGACCCCAAGGATAGGGATCTCTCCGGCAAAACGCTGAATAACCGCCACTGAAACTCCGGCCTCTTTAGGCGTACATGGACCAGGAGAGATAACAATATGCGTAGGCTCGAGCTTAACCAGTTCCTCCACCGTGATCTGGTCATTTCGGAAGACAGAGATCTTGGTCCCAGGGGCTAGTTTTTCACACATGATCCCTAAGAGCTGGACCAAGTTGTAAGTAAACG
>Ga0256914_1001780_pt1 | contig 18794 bp, 13 predicted proteins | sample HulkmetaG_FD_191571 | JGI IMG/M metagenome (GOLD analysis project Ga0256914, IMG submission 191571) | Hydrothermal chimney microbial communities from Main Endeavour vent field at the Juan de Fuca Ridge, Pacific Ocean - Hulk | ecosystem: Environmental > Aquatic > Marine > Hydrothermal vents ... | reverse complement strand
AGATGGGGCTCGTACGCGCATGATGCGGGCAGGCGCACACGCAAGACCACCAACTCGCCGACGCAAAAGTGCCTTCATCCCTCGATTCAGCAACGTTTCACATTGCGAATCGGGCCATAATCCCCTATACTCAGCTATTAATGTTCTCCTGCTCTTTTTCCCTCTTGTTACAGGAATAAAGCCATGACCGATAAACAAAGTCTTTGCATCACCCGCAAACTTGCATTGGGGCTGGGCCTGGCCGGTCTTTTGGGGAGCTTGCTGCTCTTTGCCGGGGATATGCTTTTTTATTACAACGGCGCGGCCACCGATTTGGCGGCCAACATGGCTGCCGCCTCTTCGCAGCGCATCATCCTAAGCGCACTCACTGCGCTGCTGGGAGCATGGTTTTATACGCTGGGCGCAGGTCAGGTTTATTATGCTTTTCAGCCTGCAAAAAAATGGCTGCGCATGACCGTTTTTCTCTCGTTTGCCGCTATTATGATTGCCTACGGCGTGGTGCATGGGGCTTATGTGGCGCTGGCTACTGCGGCGCACAGTGCCGTAGAGCTGGGCCAGGAACCGCAGGCGCTGATGGGGCTGGCGCTGCAGGCCAACCAATCGCTGCGCACCCTCACCTATCTACCCTTTGCCATCTTCACCCTGCTTTTTATTCCTGCAGTGTGGCAAAGAGGCACACATTATCCCCGTTGGATACTCATTTTTAGCCCCATCATCCTCTTTTTGCTCAACGGGCCCGTAACCAGCCAATTGTCGGGCGCAGCCAAAACCATCATCGGCGGCGGCTACCTGAATCTGATTTTACTCATCTTCTTTGGCAGCAGCACCCTGGCCCTGGCCCTGAATCATCAGGAGCCCGCGGCCCGCACCGCTGCGCCCGCCACGGCACACATCTCCCGAAAACTTGCCATGAAAAAAGTGCTGCGCTACATCCTGCTGGCCCTGGTGGTCATTCTCATCCTCTTTGCTCTCTTTGCCTGGCGCTCGGTTACAGCTCCCTGGCCGCAAACCCAGGGCGAAATCAAACTGGCCGGCCTGCAAGCACCGGTCAGCATCCTGCGGGATGAGCATGGCACGCCCCACATCTACGCCAGCAACACCCACGATCTCTTCATGGCCCAAGGCTATGTGCATGCCCAGGATCGTTTCTGGCAAATGGAGATGTGGCGACGGGCGGGAGCAGGACGCCTGGCCGAAACGTTCGGCGAAAGCCAAATCCCCACCGATAAATATCTGCGCACCCTGGGCATTGTGCCCGCGGCCCAGCGTAGTTGGGAGGCCATGAATCCTGATGAAAAAGCAATCATGGAAGCCTACGCCCAGGGCGTGAACGCCTATCTGGACGAAAACCGCGGGCATCTGGCTCTGGATATTCAACTGCTGAAGTTGACCGGCGCCGCCATCGACCCCGAGCCGTGGACGCCCCTGAACACCCTGACCTGGGCCACCATGATGTCTTTGGATTTGGGCAAAAACTACAAATCAGAGCTGCACTGGGCGCAGGTTTTGGAGCGCTACGGCCCGGAGTGGCTGAACGAATTGACCGTCGATGCGGGCGCCGACTACCCCCCCATCATTCCTCAGGGCATTGCCTGGGATAAGCTGGGGCTGGCAGATGCGGTCGCGGCCATTCCTGCCGACGGCCTGATTTTGGGCTCGGGCGTGGGCGTGGGCAGCAACAACTGGGTGGTTTCGGGCCAGCACACCCAAAGCGGCAAGCCCTTGCTGGCCAATGACCCCCACCTGGGCATCCAAATGCCCTCCATCTGGTACGAAAATGGCCTGCACTGCCAGCCGGTGAGCGAAGCCTGTCCCTTCGATGTCATGGGCTACACCTTTCCCAGCACGCCCGCAGTGGTGGTGGGACACAATCAGCGCATCGCCTGGGGCGTGACCAATGCCCCCGCTGATGTGCAAGACCTGTTCATCGAGCGGGTCAACCCCGAAAACCCCAATCAATACGAAGTCAATGGCCAATGGCAAGCGATGGACATCCGTCAGGAGGAAATACGGGTGGCAGGCCGGGAAGAACCGGAAATCATCACCCTTCGCAGCACCCGGCACGGGCCCATCATCAACGACATCGACTTTGGCCCGGGCAGCGAGTGGGCCTACGGGCGCCAGCCCATGGCCCTGCAATGGACAGCGCTGGAAACCAATCATCTGGTGCAAGCCATCTTCCGCCTCAATTTGGCGCAAGATTGGGAAAGCTTCCGCGAAGCTATCAGCTATTGGGATGCGCCCGCACAAAATTTTGTCTACGCCGATGTCGATGGCAACATCGGTTTTCAGATGAGCAGCCGCGTGCCCATCCGGGCCCAGGGCGACGGCCAATTGCCTGTGCCTGGCTGGAACGATGACTACGCCTGGACCGGCTACATCCCCTTCGACGACATGCCCCACCTGCTCAATCCGCCACAAGGCTTTATTGTCACCGCCAACAATCGTCCTGCCGGGCCCGAGACCGGCTACTTCATCGGCAACGAATGGGCCCCCGGCTATCGGGCGCAACGCATCGCAGAACTGCTCACCTCCAAAGACCAACTCACCATCAACGACTTCCAGCAATTCATGGGAGATAGCGCCAACTTGCTGGCCCGGGCCCTCATCCCCACCCTGGCCGACATAACCCTGCCCCGGCCCGAAGTTGCGGCCATGCGGGATCGTCTGCTGGCTTGGGATACCCAGCAAACCCGGGATAGCGCGGAGGCGCTCATCTTCGAAGACTTCTACTACCACCTTTCCGCAGATATTTTCGAGGATGAACTGGATGAGCTGCGCCCGCACAACAAACAACTCATCCAACAGCTTCTGGCCCAGCCGGATGCGCACTGGTGGGATGACATCGACACCGAGCAGCAAGAGAGCATGAACGACATCCTGGCCCGAGCCCTGAACGAAACCTACGACGACCTCATCCAGCGGGCGGGCAAAGAGCAGAGCAAATGGCGCTGGGGCGACCTGCACACCGCCACCTTCCGCAACCAAACCCTGGGGCAATCAGGCATCGGGCCCATCGAAGCCATCTTCAACCGCGGGCCCTACGAGGCAGATGGCGGAAACGCCATCATCAACGCCAACAGTTGGAGCGGCAAAGAGCCCACACCCTTTGAAATCGTGTGGATTCCCTCCATGCGCATGATTGTAGACATGGCCGACCTCAGCCGCAGCGTTAGCGGCAACAGCACCGGGCAATCGGGCCATGCCTACCACAAACACTACGATGACCAATGTCAGGATTGGGCCGATGTGCGTTTGCGTCCCATGCTGTGGGAGCGGGCGCAGGTAGAGGCCCATGTCGAAGACACGCTAACGCTGATACCTGCCCCATAATGTGATACAATGCGGGAACCATGAACCCACCCGCACTCATCGACTCGCACTGCCACCTCGACCTGAACCATTTTGACCTGGACCGGGATGAGGTGGTGACTCGCGCCCAGGAAGCAGGCGTTGTCGCCATCATTACCCAGGGCGTAGACATCCCCTCCAGCCGCCGGGCTGTGGCGCTGGCGCAGCGCTACCCCGCGGTTTACGCCGCGGTGGGCATCCACCCCACCGATTGCGCAGACTTTCGGCCCGAAATGCTGGCGGAACTGCGGGAAATGGCCGCCCATCCCAAAGTGGTAGCCATTGGCGAAATCGGTCTGGACGATTACTGGAAGCGCGTTCCCCTGCCGCAGCAGCTACATGTTCTGCGTCAGCAACTGGATTTGGCCGCAGAGCTGGGCCTGCCAGTTATCCTGCACGACCGTGAGACCCACGAGCTGATGATGGCGGAGCTGCGCGCGTGGGTGCGCCAGCGCCTGCCCGGAACGCGGCTGGCCGCGCGGGCGTGGCCGGGCGTGTTGCACAGCTTCTCGGGCGATTGGGACATGGCGCAAGAAGCCTACGATTTGGGATTCATCCTGGGCCTGGCCGGGCCTGTCACCTTCAAAAACGCCCGGGCCCTGCAAACCCTGGCCGCCCAACTACATCCCCAACGGCTCATGCTGGAAACAGACGCCCCCTACCTGACGCCGCATCCTTACCGGGGCCGCCGCAACGAACCCGCACGCATCCAACTGACCGCACAAAAACTGGCCGAGCTTTGGCAAATGTCCCTGGCACAAGTCGCAACCCTGACCACAGCCACCGCCCGCACCTTCTTTGATTTACCTGATCCTTTCTGATATGCTGATATTCAGGTGAGCAAACCAAATGATTTTATTTCGCGCATTCGCGATTTATTGGCGCGTATGCAGCATCTCCCTCCCAACACTATGCCCATCACCGCCGCCCGAAATCTGGTAGCCGACGATCTGGCTGCCGTAGAAAAGAAGATGCAAAAAGCTGTAGGCAATGCCTACGGCGCCCTCTCCGATGCGCTGCAACTGCTCATCAGCAGTGGCGGCAAGCGGGTGCGCCCTATGCTCACCCTGCTGCTGGGGCAACACTTTCCCCCCGCAAAGCACGACCGCCTCATCAGCCTGGCCGCGGCCATCGAATCGCTGCACACCGCCACCCTGGTGCATGATGATGTCATCGACGGAGCGCTGCTGCGCCGGGGCAAATCTACCCTGAATGCCCTGTGGACGCCCAGCAGCACCATCATGGCAGGCGATTTCTTTTTTGCCCGGGCCGCGGGCCTGGTGGCCGAAACCAAACATCCCCGAGTCATCGAACTTTTTGCCAAAACGCTGCAAATCATCGTGGATGGCGAATTGCGGCAGGCATTTAGCGCCCGCGACTGGTCTTTGCCCAAAGAGGGCTACTATCAACGCATCTACGGCAAAACCGCGGCTCTATTCGAGCTGGCCGCGCAATCGCCAGCGGTTTTAGGCAGCGCCCCAGATGCACATGAAGAAGCGCTGCGCAGCTTTGGGTATCATCTGGGCATGGCCTTTCAAATCATCGACGACATTTTGGATTTTGTGGCGGACGAGGAGCGCTTGGGCAAACCCGCGGGCTCCGATTTACGCGCGGGCATCATCACCCTGCCCGTTTACTACTACATTCAAACGCCGGAGCGCCGTCAACAGGTCATCGCCAAAATCGAAGGGCATCGCACCGGCGACCCCGTGGTGCAAGAAGTGGTACAACAGGTACGCAACTCCGATGCCATTGCCCAGGCCCACGACGAAGCGCGCAGTTTCATCGACCGGGCCCTGGAAAATCTGCAAGCGCTACCTGCCAGCCCTCAGCGCACCGCACTCGCCGATCTGGCCCGTTACGTGGTGGAAAGAACATTCTAATGCCCGAAAATGTCGTAACCAGCCAGCGCAAAACAGCCTTTGCGCCCGACCTCTCCATTCTCATCGTCTCGTGGAACGTGCGTGATTTGCTGCTGGATTGTTTGGCCGCGTTGCCCGCGGCAGTGGGCCCCGAGCTCAGCTACGAGGTCATCATCGCCGACAATGCCAGCCAGGATGATACGGTAGCTGCGGTACAGGCCCGGTTTCCAGCGGTACAGCTTATTGCCAACCAGAAAAATCTCGGTTTCACCCGCGGCAACAACCAGGCGTTGGCCCGGGCCCGGGGCAGCCTTTTATTTTTGTTGAATCCCGACACCCTGCCCCTCCCCGGCAGCATCGCTGAACTCGCCCATTTTTTGTGGGCCCGACCCCAGGTGGGCATGGTCGGCCCCAGGTTGCGCTACGGTGATGGCAGCCCCCAGCCCAATCGCCGCCGATTTCCCACGCTGGCAACGTTGTTCACCGAAAGCACCGTGGTGCAACAGTGGCTGCCCCATCTGCATCTTTTTGCCCGCTACACCCTGGCCGATGTTCCCGATGACCAGCCGCATCAGGTCGATTGGCTGGTGGGTGCGGCGCTCATGGCAAAACAAGAGGTTTATCAGCAAATCGGGGGGCTGGACGAAGGCTTTTTTATGTACTCGGAAGAAGTGGACTGGTGCCAACGGGCCAAGAACGCTGGCTGGCAAATCTGGTTCGACCCCGCGGCCACCATCATCCACTACGAAGGCAAATCCAGTGAGCAGGCTGTGGCCCGCCGCGACATCGCTTTTTTTAGCAGTCGCGTACGCTACACGGCCAAACATTTCGGGCGTGGCTGGGCCGAGTTATTGCGCTGGTGGCTGCTGGTCACATTTGTCTTTCAGTGGCTGCGCGAGGGCGCCAAATGGCTGCTGGGACACAAACGGGCGCTGCGTGCGCAACGCATGGCCGCGTACCGACAAGTACTCAAATCGGGGCTGCGGTAGCGGGCAAAGGACGCGATGGGGAATGGTGAAGCTGGCTCCGAAGTGAGGCATCCCAGGATGGTAAGCATGCTAGCCATTGCCTTCCTTGCTCCTTAGCCAGATGCGTTTGCCAAAAGTAACACATTTGGGACATCCCCTGCGCCTGAAGTAAAATCACAGCCATGATTACCCTTGGCATTATTGACTACCTCAACGTCGAACCGCTGTACTTTGGGTTGCAAGCGCGGCTGGCTGGCAAACCGGTACAATTCCGTCGAGGCGTGCCCACCGAACTCAATCGGGCGCTGCGCACCGGCGAAATCGACATCGCCCCCATCAGCGCCATTGCCGCGGCCCGCATGGCTGACGACGTGGCCATTTTGCCCGATCTTTCCATTGCCACCCTGGGTGCGGTCAAAACCGTGCTACTGTTTAGCTGGATGGCTGACCCCCGGGATTTGAACGATTGCGGCATCGCCCTCTCAGACCAATCAGCCACCTCGGTGGAATTGGTCAAAATTTTGGCCCGGGACTTCTGGCACATCACCCCACGCTACGCCACTGCAGCCCAAGACCTGGAGCAAATGATGAAACGGTCATCCGCGGGCCTGCTCATCGGCGATGATGCCCTGGTAGAATCAGCACACCGCCGCGCTATTCGTGGCCGCGGCCAGCCTTATGTCTTTGATTTGGGGGATGAATGGCTAAAATGGACAGGGCTGCCCTTTGTTTTTGCCCTGTGGGTGGCCCGACGTGATATCCTGCCGGAGCTGGTTGACCTGAACCTTTTGCCCGCACTCTACCAAAGCAAAGCTCAGGGCATGCAACATCTCCCGGAAATTGCCCAGGCCTATGCTCCCCGCCTGGGCCTGGAAATCGGTGTTCTCACCAAATATCTGCACGACTTGCGCTACGATCTTACCCCAGCCGACCGAGCAGGACTGCATCGCTACCTTTCGTTGGCACTGGACGACTTCAGGCCCGAAGCCCTGCAATGCTGGCATCCACAGCGAGGCCTGCATCCCATCTTTGACCACGTGCCGGTTACGACCGCATGAACTTGCTTTTAAGTAGGGGATGCTATGAAAGTTGAAATAGAACGATTCATCGCTATCCAGAGCACACCACCAAGCGCACAAAGGCATCAAGGCCCGCGAACCGGAAGCTTATGACTGAGAAGGATGTGATTCAGGCCCGTTTGAAACGCTTGCGCAAGGCAGGAGGCTTGCAGCGTCGCAAAAAGTCGGCTCCCGCGCCGGCGCATGATGCCCGCATCACGCCCGCGGGCCTGGGCGCGCTGCACGATTTGCCCGGCATGCAGGAAATCTCGGGGCCCGGGGGCAGCTACCTGCTGCGCACTGTGCGCTATTCTCTTCAGCATCGCCAGGGCCGGAGCGCGTTGGGGGATTTGCTGACGCTTTCACCCCAGGCGCTGGCTTTTCTTTCCTCGCACGCACAATTTCATCCGCAACAGGCTGTTTTTCTGGATACGGAAACATCGGGCCTGGCCGGAGGCGCGGGAACGCTGGTTTTTTTGACTGGCGTGGGCACGTTTGAGGAGGGAGGGTATGTGGTGCGGCAGTTCTTTGCCCGCAATCCCGCAGAAGAGCGGGCCTATCTGCCCGATTTGGCCGATTTTGTAGCGCAGCGTGGAGGACTGATTACCTTTAACGGGCGCTCTTTCGATTGGCCTCTGCTGCGGACCCGTTTCATGCTGGCCGGCATCATGCCCCCAGATGCGCAACCCCATGTCGATTTGCTGCATCTGGCCCGGCGCTTGTGGCGATTGCGACTGGGAGCGTGCCATTTTGGCCATCTTGAACAACGCATTCTCGATTTTCAGCGCAGTGGCCTCGATATGCCTTCGTGGATGATTCCCAACATGTGGTTTGAATATGCTCGCACCCGGCAAAATTCCCACGAGATGGCTGCGGTTTTGTATCACAACCTGGAAGACATCGTTAGCATGGTGCCCCTGGCGCACACCATCGCCGCCACCCTGGGCCGCGAACAACCGCCGCATCCGCAAGATTGGCTGGCGCTGGCCCGAGTCTGGCTACGGGCAGGTTACGCCGATTTGGCCGAAGAGGGCTTGCGCCGGGCCCTGGATGTGCCGCAACCTCCGGCAATGCGGGCCCAGGCGCTCAAGGAACTGGCCATGCTGCTCAAACGGGCAGGACGACAGGACGAAGCCGCGGTTTGGTGGCAGGCCCTGGCCGACATGAATCGTCCGCAAGAGTTAGAATCGCTGGTGATGCTGGCCAAATATCATGAATGGCATACCCGCAACTTGGCTCAGGCCAAAGCTTTTACGCAGATGGCCATCACCCGGGCCCAAACAACACTTTCGCCCGCACAACGCCGCGAGACCCTGCCCTTGTTGCAGCATCGTTTGCAACGTCTGCAACGTAAAATGGGCTGACGGTTTTGCTACGCCAGCGCTTTCATCATATAAAAGTCAGTCATCTCGAAGCCATGATGCCGATAGTATTGGCGCGTGCCAATGGCGGAGATGACTGCCAATTGCGAAAAACCAGCCGCTCGGGCCAACTTCTCGGCCTGGGCGATGAGGCGTCCTCCCAATCCCCGATGTTGTGCTTCGCCCCGGCTATCCTTGCCCAAATTCAGTGCGGGCCCGTAAACATGCACCTCCCGAATCATGGCCGCCTGTTTGATTTCATCGATGGGAACCAGCTCCGGCGCCAGGGGCAGCGATAACCGTAAAAAGCCAGCCACCTTATCCTCGGGCGTGACAAAACTGATGAAATACTCATGGCTGACACTGGTTTCATAGGGCAAAACAGCCAGGCGCAACGCATCACTGCTTATCTCTTGCCGCCGAACCTCGCGGCAGCGCAAACACTGACACTGGCCCATCTCGTGTTTGACCATGTGCTGCTGCACCAATTGCCGCAAATTGGTCTTTTTGTTACCCTCCACGATGTTGGGCGAGGGAATATCCCGGAAAATGCGATTGATGCGGGTGTAGCGGGGCACATGCAGTTTGCAACGGGCAATAAGCTCGATGAGTGTTTGCTCGTCGTAAGGTTTATAAAGCCCCTCCTGATAGCGCTGATAAAGTTCCGCTTCTTTGAGCAGCGAGGTAGGATAAATCTTGAGTTCATCTGGGCGAATGGCAGGGTCATCAAACAATTTTTGGAAATCGGCGTAATCGGATGCCACATCCGCGCCATAAAGATTCGCCATCCAGTGCCCTACCAGCTTGAAGCCCGCGGCCCGCAGCAAGCCAAAGGCCCGCCGTGTATCCTCCACCGTGTGACCCCGCTGGTTCAGCGCCAATAGACGATCATCCATGCTCTGGATACCCATTTGCACCTTGGTCACCCCCAACTGACGCAGGTGCATAATTTCGCGGCGGGTGATGGTGTCCGGTCGGGTTTCGATGACCAGGCCCACATTCCGAAAAGCCGCGTTCTCATTCAGGCGCTGAGCCTCGGCCAAACTGGCTGAATCCACCCCATTCATGGCATCCAGGCAGCGCTGCACAAACCATTCTCGATATTTTTTGGGATACGCAGACCACGTGCCTCCCAAAATCAACAGCTCCACCTTGTTGGCGGTGTGCCCCGTGGCTCGAAAGCTGTTCAGGCGTGATTGCACCTGGCGATAAGGATCGAAATCATTTTGCAATGCGCGCATGGCGCCGGGCTCATCGGGCAAATAGCTCTTGGGCAGGCGCACAAAAGTGGGACAAAAAAGACAATCCCCCGGGCAATCATAGGGTTTGGTCAGCACTGTTACCGGCGCCACGCCCGAATGGGTGCGCACCGGCTTGCGCAATAAACGCTGCGCCAACGTATGATCCGCGGGCATAATGCCTCGGGCCACCAATTTACGATAACCATCCATCAACTCGGTTTTAGAAAAAAGTCGCCCGGTTTGGCGGGCATGACCATTGACAATAGCTAAATAGGTTTTGTTATTCCACGATTTTGCGTCGCGGATGCGCTCCAGCACCTGCACCAATTCAGCCACGTTGGTGGTCACATCGTTGGTGCGGCCCTGAGCATCGGACCATTTGGAAAGCTGGATGGTAGGCATGGTTGTGAGGAATCTGCTGGTATGGTAGGATGAGGACATGGAAGAGGTTGTACGCCAGCGCCTGTTGGCAATTAATCGACATTTCTACGAAACTTTCGGCCCTTCATTTTCGGGGACGCGATTCGGCGCGCAGCCAGGCTGGGAACGTATTATACACTATTTTCCGGCACAAGGCGCGGTACTGGACCTGGGTTGCGGCAATGGACGGTTGGCGTTGTTCCTGGAGAGGCATCTTTCTCCTGCTGCCAATCTGCGCTATGTGGGGCTGGAGGGCAGCGCAACATTGTTGGCCATCGCCCGCAAAAAAACTGCGGCGCTGGAGCATGTACGCAGCGAGTGCTTGCAGGTTGATTTGAGTACCGATGTCTGGCAGCGGGCCTCTGGCTTTTTCGACGTGGTGACAGCTATGGCGGTGCTGCATCACATTCCCGGCTTTGCCGCCCGTGCCCGCATAATGCGCGCGGCCAGCGCTTGCCTGCGCCCGGGTGGCGTACTCATCCTTTCCAACTGGCGCTTTGCCCATAATCAACGGATGCAGCGCAAGATGTTGCCCTGGTCTGCCGCGGGCCTCAGCGCCCATGAGGTCGAAGCGGGCGACTATCTGCTGGATTGGAAGAAAGATGGTCGGGGCATGCGCTATGTGCATCAACTGAACCAAGCTGAAATCGAAGCGCTGGCCGCGGACGCGGGCCTGAAAGTGGTGGAACAATTTGTGGCGGATGGGCGTGAGGGGGATTTGAGCCTGTACAGCGTGCTGCGAGTTCAAGAGGCAGCTCAGGCATAAAGGCCGTGGCACAAGGCTTGGTTTTGCGCACCAATACGCTAAACTGGACACTGACGTTTTTGGGTGCTCAAGATTTTTCGTTACAACTAAGGTAGCCCGGCTAGAAACCACTAAGACACGAAGCCACCAAGGCACAAAGAAAGAAAAAGTTTTGAAATGCTTGGTGTTCTTCGTGTCTTTGTGCCGTTGTGGTGATTGAAGTCGGGTACGTTAGTCGTTACGATCATTCTTGAACGCTTTCTGCATTTTTGTGAAAATTTGTGGCAAGATGGCGCATTTTGGCGCTGAATTCATTTTCACCGGGCGCCAGTGCTAAAGATAATTCGGCTGGCAGGGACTAGAAAATTGCACCATGTGAATAATCAACAGAAAAGGTTGCAAAATACAGAAGAAACTAATGTCAACGCGGGACGCAATGTTTGACAAAATCAATTATCGCGATATACTTGTGAGATGTTCGGTAGGTGTCATTGCCAGATGCCGCGGACAGTTTGTTGATTAGTCCCTTTACTCTCATTCCACTCAAGAGGAGAAGAAGAGCCCATGAAAAAGAGATGGATTCTCATTACCTTGCTGGTGCTGGTTGCAGCGCTGGCCCTGACTGCCTGTGGTGGTGGCGACAAGGCTACCGAAGCCCCCAAGGCCACCGAAGCGCCGGCTGCGCAGCCCAAGGCCACCGAGGCCCCTGCCGCACCCGCTCCCACCAAAGAAGTTTCCGACGACATGTCCTGCGATGACCCGCTGGGCTGCGTCACCATCGGCCCCGATGATCCTGTTCGCATTGGTTATGCTCTGGTGGTTAGCGGGCCCAACGAATCGCTGGGTGTCGATTCTCGCCGTGGCATCGAAATCGCCATCGACGATCGCTCCGAGTTGCTCGGTCATCCCATCGAGCTGGTGGGTGAAGATTCCCAGTGTTCCGCCGAAGGTGGCCAGACCGCTGCCACCAAGCTGGCTTCTGACAGCACCCTGCTGGGCGTTGTGGGAACCAACTGCTCCAGCGCGGGCGAACCTGCTGCGGCCATCCTCAGCGATGCCGGCATGGTTCTGATTTCGCCCTCCAACACAGCCCCCTCCCTGACCTCCGACGAAACCCATCAACCTGGCTACCTGCGTACTGCCCACAACGACAAAGTGCAGGGCAAGGCTATGGCTACCTTTGCCTTCCAGGAACTGGGCAAGAAAAACGCCGCTACCGTTCATGATGGCAGCCCCTACGCCGAGCAGTTGCAGCAGGTCTTTGCCGATGTCTTCGCCGAACTGGGCGGAACCGTTGCCGCACAAGAAGCTGTGAACGTGGGCGATACCGACATGCGCCCGGTGCTCACCAGCATTGCCACCAACAAACCTGACTTCCTCTACTATCCCATCTTCATTGCCGAGGGTGGCTTCATCACCCGTCAGGCCAAAGAAGTCAATGGTCTGGAAGATGTAACCCTGGCTGGCTCCGACGGCATGATTTCTCCTGACTTCATCGCTGCCGCGGGCGACGCCGCCGAAGGCATGTACATCTCGGGCCCCAACCTGAACTTCGAAAACGAGTTGGGCAAGCACTTCCTGGAAGCCCATCAGGCCAAATATGGCGAGCCCCCCATCAGCGCTTTCCATGCCCACGCCTATGATGCTGCTAACATGTTGCTGGATGGCATCGAAAAAGTCGCCAAGAAAGGCGCCGATGGCACGCTGGTCGTTGGTCGCCAGGCTCTGCGCGATGCCCTGTTCGCCACCAAAGGCATGGCAGGCATCACCGGCACCATCACCTGTAACGCCAATGGTGACTGTGCCGATCCGCAAATCGTCATCAACCAGGTTCAGAACGGCGAATACGTGCCGGTCTGGTCCGAAGCCCAAGGTTGGCTCTCCGAAGCCTCTGAAGGGGGCGAAGGTGAAATCCCCGTGGTGGATGCTCCCCCCGAGGATGCTCTGGGTGTTGTGACCATTGGCCCCGATGATCCCATTCGCATCGGCTACGCCCTGGTGGTCAGCGGGCCTAACGAATCGCTGGGTGTTGACTCTCGCCGTGGCATCGAAATTGCCATCGACGATCGCTCCGAGCTGTTCGGTCATTCCATCGAGTTGGTGGGTGAAGATTCCCAGTGTTCCGCCGAAGGTGGCCAGACCGCTGCCACCAAGCTGGCTTCTGACAGCACCCTGCTGGGCGTTGTGGGAACCAACTGCTCCAGCGCGGGCGAACCTGCTGCGGCCATCCTCAGCGATGCCGGCATGGTTCTGATTTCGCCCTCCAACACAGCCCCCTCCCTGACCTCCGACGAAACCCATCAACCTGGCTACCTGCGTACTGCCCACAACGACAAAGTGCAGGGCAAGGCTATGGCTACCTTTGCCTTCCAGGAACTGGGCAAGAAAAACGCCGCTACCGTTCATGATGGCAGCCCCTACGCCGAGCAGTTGCAGCAGGTCTTTGCCGATGTCTTCGCCGAACTGGGCGGAACCGTTGCCGCACAAGAAGCTGTGAACGTGGGCGATACCGACATGCGCCCGGTGCTCACCAGCATTGCCACCAACAAACCTGACTTCCTCTACTATCCCATCTTCATTGCCGAGGGTGGCTTCATCACCCGTCAGGCCAAAGAAGTCAATGGTCTGGAAGATGTAACCCTGGCTGGCTCCGACGGCATGATTTCTCCTGACTTCATCGCTGCCGCGGGCGACGCCGCCGAGGGCATGTACATCTCGGGCCCCAACCTGAACTTCGAAAACGAGTTGGGTAAGCACTTCCTGGAAGCCCATCAGGCCAAATATGGCGAGCCCCCCATCAGCGCTTTCCATGCCCACGCCTATGATGCTGCCAACTTGCTGCTGGACGCCATTGCCAAGGTCGCTGTGAAAGATGCCGATGGTAACATCTACATTGGCCGCCAGGCCCTGCGCGATGCCCTGTTCGCCACCAAAGGCATGGCAGGCATCACCGGCACCATCACCTGTAACGCCAATGGTGACTGTGCCGACCCGCAAATCGTCATCAACCAGGTTCAGAACGGCGAATACGTGCCGGTCTGGTCCGAAGCCCAGGGCTGGATGAACAAATAGCCCGAGCGCATGAAGTCTGAATCAGTGACTGACATGATTCAGCGTTAATTCCAGTACGAAGAAGGGATGGGCCTGACAAAAGTTGGGCTCATCCCCTTCGCGTCTCACGGAGAATGTCTATGTTGAATAAATTTCTGCGCAAGCACGATACCACAGACTTTGTCATGTGGTTGATTGGTCTGGGTTTGTTGTTTGCAGTGCTTTATGGCTCATACCGCACCCTGGCTGTGGGGAAATATGACGCCGGCGTTTGGCGGGACTTGCTGATTTTTGGTCTGGCGCAGGGGAGCGTTTACGCACTTATTGCTTTGGGTTACACCCTGGTGTACGGTATTTTATTTATGATTAACTTTGCCCATGGCGAAGTCTTTACCGGTGGTGTTTTTACAGCCTATTTCGTTGCCATTGCCATGGATAAAGCAGGCTTTATCGATGATCATTGGGTTTTGGCATTATTGATATTAATGGTTGTGGCCATGTCTTTTTCGATTTTGATTGCCATCTTGCTGGAACGTATTGCCTATCGTCCGCTGCGCGGTGCGCCCCGGCTGGTTCCGCTGATTACAGCCATTGGCGCTTCATTCTTTTTGCAATACGCGTATCGTGGCATTTATGGCTCAGGCGTCAAAACCTATCCCGATTTTCCGGCATTGGATGGCAAGCTGCACCTGTTTGGCAGCGAATGGCCCATCCTGACCACGCAAGCGCTGGTGATTGTGGTGGCAGGCCTGATGATGGTCTTTTTGTATTGGTATGTGCAAAAAACCAAAGCGGGCAAGGCCATGCGTGCCGTAGCCGAAGACAAAGAGGCTGCTGCGCTGATGGGCATCGATGTGGATCGCGTCATCGTTAGCACCTTTGCTCTGGGCGGCGCCATGGCGGGCGTGGCTGGTATCTTGTACGCCCTGCTGTTCAAACAAGTAAACGCATTCATGGGCTTTATCCCTGGCATCAAGGCTTTTACCGCAGCGGTATTGGGTGGTATTGGTAATGTGCCGGGAGCCATGCTGGGGGGGCTGTTCCTGGGCATTTTCGAATCCATCGGGCCCAGCCTCTTCCTTGATGGTCTGGGCATTCCCTCGCCCTACCAGCTCAAGGATGCTATTGCCTTCACCATGTTGGTGCTGGTGCTTATTTTCCGCCCCACTGGCATCATGGGCGAACGACTCTCAGAGAAGAAAGCATAAGGAGGCATCGTCATGGATAAGGAACAAAAATTCACTTGGGCAGAAATCTTGAAATATGGCGCCATTGGAGGCGTCGTGGCGCTGTTTGTCATCCTGGTGGGCATGGTGGAGGGCTTCAATGAGCGCTTCATCATTTCCGAAACAGTCACGCTGGGACAAATTACCCTCTTTGCTGCGGCCTTTTTGCTGGCTTACTTTGCCACCCAATCAGCCCGAGCCATCAAGTCGACAGGTTTTGCCCTGCTAACCAGTGTGTTGGTCGGCGTTATCAGCGGCCTTTTTGTAGCAGGACTGTTGTTTTTGGGAACCAAGGTCAATCTGCGTGATATTTTTCTCAACGTCTCACCGGTTTTGCTAAAAATTTTGCATCTGGGCAAAGAGAGCATGGGGGCAGCTATTGCCGCAAATCTCATCATCAGCGCTCTGGTGGGTCTGGCTGGCGGCTTGTTCGCTCTTATGCCTAAGCGCTGGAGTTCGGCGTTGCTGACAGGGCTGGCCTATGTGTTGCTGCTGGGCATCATGCAGGAATTACTAACCATCACCTTTGGAAATAAGGCTTTTTATAAACCGATTGGCAAATTCATCTATGCCAAAAAGGGACTCTCATGGGCAGGAACGCTGCTTTTCTTGGCTATTGGTGTCCTTTATCAGATGTGGAAAGGGTCCGACAAACTGCATCCGGGTAAAAAGATTGCCACCATGAGCCGCCAACAGCAAATGGGCATTCGCATTGCATCTTTTGCGTTGGGCCTGATTGTTTTATTGCTGCTTCCCCGACTGGGAACCTATCCCAGCGAGATTCTCACAACTGTGGGCATTTACATCATCATGGGGCTGGGGTTGAACATCGTCGTCGGCTACGCTGGTTTGCTCGACCTGGGCTATGTGGCCTTTTTTGCCATTGGTGCGTACACCGTGGGCATTTTGAACACCACCGGTAAATTTGCTACAACCGAGTGGGGTTTTTGGGCTGCATTGCCGGTAGCGGTCTTTTTGGCTATGATGGCGGGCGTTATTTTGGGCATTCCGGTTCTAAAAATGCGTGGCGACTATCTGGCCATTGTCACTCTGGGCTTTGGTGAAATTATTCGCGTGCTGGTACTTTCGGACTGGCTAAAGCCCTTTATTGGTGGGGCGCAAGGTATTTTGCAGATTCCCAAACCGCATATTGGCAGCTATGTTTTCAAGGGCCCGCAGCAGATGTATTACATTGTGCTGGGAGGCATTCTGCTGGTGGGCTATGTGGCCTGGCGGCTACGCGATGCCCGCGTAGGCCGGGCCTGGAAGGCACTGCGCGAGGATGAGGATGTGGCTGAGGCCATGGGTATTCATCTGGTAAGCACCAAGTTGATGGCTTTTGCCACAGGTGCAGCCTTTGCCGGATTAGCTGGCGCCATCTTCGCGGCCAAACTGGGTTCTATTTTCCCCCACAGTTTTAATCTCATTGTTTCCATCAATGTGCTTTCGCTGATTATTGTGGGCGGCATTGGCAGCCTGCCAGGTGTTGTGGTAGGTGCGCTCATTCTGGTGGGCATGCCTGAGCTGCTGCGCGAGTTTGCCGATTATCGCATGTTGTTCTATGGCGCTTTGCTGGTGGTGATGATGCTGGTGATGCCAGAAGGCTTTGTGCCCGAAAAGACTCACGCCCGCCCCGCAGAGGGTGCGCCACCTGACACCGGCGGAACACCAGATGCCGCCGCTCAAGAGGCCATTTAAGGAGGATACCATGACCCAAAAGACCCAATCAACCAACCTCCTGGAAACCATCCATGTCACCAAGCAATTTGGCGGTCTGACAGCGGTTAAAGATTTGAGCATCCAGGTTCCCAAAAAAGCCATCTACAGTGTTATCGGGCCCAATGGCGCTGGCAAAACCACCTTCTTCAATTGCATCACCGGCTTTTACAAAGTCACCGAAGGGGAAATTTTGCTGGATGGCAGCAGCATCGTCTCGCTGCGGCCCGATGTCATCGTCAAAAAAGGCATCTCTCGCACCTACCAGAACATCCGCCTGTTCCAAAATCTGACAGCGCTGGAAAATGTCATGGTCGGCCATCATCCCCGCATGAAAGCTGGCTGGCTGGGCGCAGTGCTTAGCACGCCTGGAACCATCAAAGAGGAACGGGCCACTCGCAAAATGGCCATGGAGTTGCTGGCCTTTGTGGGCCTGGATGGCTACGAGCATGAGCTGGCCACCAACTTGCCCTATGGTCAGCAACGCCGCCTGGAGATTGCCCGGGCGCTGGCCAGCGAACCCAAGCTGCTCTTGCTGGATGAACCCACCGCGGGCATGAACCCCAGCGAAACAGAAGAGATGACCACCTTCATCAAAAACCTGCGCGACACCCTGGGCATCACCATTCTGCTCATCGAGCATGACATGCGTGTGGTGATGACCATTTCTGACATTATCACGGTGCTGGATTACGGTGAGAAAATTGCCGAAGGTCAGCCAGAGGATATTCGGGCCAATCCCAGGGTCATCGAGGCCTATCTGGGCCGCGGCGCAGCAACTCAGCACGAAGCCAAGGCAGCGTAAGGGGGCAACCGATGACACTTCTCAAATTAGATAACGTTCACACTTACTACGGCAACATCCACGCGCTCAAAGGCATCTCCATCACCGTGGACGAGGGGGAAATTGTCACCCTCATCGGTGCTAATGGCGCAGGCAAATCCACCACACTCAAAACCATCAGCGGCTTGCTGTATCCACGCCAGGGCAAAGTGTATCTTGAAGGCAATGATCTGACCAAATTCAGCGCCCACGAGGTGGTAAAGATGGGTGTGATTCATGTGCCCGAGGGCCGCCGCGTCTTCTCTCGTCTGACCGTGATGGAAAATCTGGAGATGGGCGCATTTACCCGCAAGGATAAGGATGGCATTCAGCGGGACATCGAGCGGGTTTTCGAGCTTTTCCCTCGCATGAAAGAGCGCCAAAGTCAGGTAGCGGGCACGCTCAGTGGTGGCGAGCAGCAAATGTTGGCCATGGGCCGGGCGCTGATGAGCAATCCCCGCATCTTGCTGCTGGATGAGCCCTCCATGGGCTTGGCGCCCGTGCTGGTGGATCTCATCTTCGATACCATCCGCGAGCTGAACAAACAGGGCATGACCATCTTGCTGGTGGAGCAAAACGCACTGTTGGCTTTGGATGTGGCACATCGTGGCTACGTGCTGGAAACGGGAACCATTGCCCTGGCAGGGGATGCCGACGATCTGGCGCAAAATCCGCAAGTAAAAGAGGTGTACCTGGGCGGCGCCTAACGCAGCCACACCGAGGACGCCGAAAAGTAACTCACGCATCACGTCCTCACGTTTACATCCCATTCAAAATTCACATCCGGCGCTGTGCATGCTACAATGGTTATCCACGTAGCATGTGCAGCGTTTTTGCGTTGCAGCTCCCCAGATATCAGTTACTAAGTAGTTTGCAATAAGTTTCCTAATTCCAACTTGCGAGCTTGTCATTTTTCCATGACGAAGATGGACCCAATGAGACGAATGTGGACGATTTTATTTCCTCCACGCT
>Ga0256914_1001779_pt1 | contig 18795 bp, 18 predicted proteins | sample HulkmetaG_FD_191571 | JGI IMG/M metagenome (GOLD analysis project Ga0256914, IMG submission 191571) | Hydrothermal chimney microbial communities from Main Endeavour vent field at the Juan de Fuca Ridge, Pacific Ocean - Hulk | ecosystem: Environmental > Aquatic > Marine > Hydrothermal vents ... | reverse complement strand
TGCACGAAAAGGCCATCGCCATTACCGGCAAGCCGCAAAAGCCCAAAACCAAGGATCGCGTGGTGGCGCTAATCGAATGGCGCGACGGTACGGTAATCGACGCCGTACGCGAGCTGGATGTGGAATAGATTTTGGTAACCGTTTGCCTGGGAAGAGCGTAACGCTCTTCCCTTTTTGGCTTTGACTCTTTTGTCGGCGTACATAACAAATTCAAAGAATTTCAACGCAAAAGGGAAACAGGCCGATGTTAAAACAAGATTTTTTGTCCGCATTGCAAAAATACTATTCCGGATTTTTGATTAGTCGCCCCTTAGGAAACAATGCCTTTCATTATGCCGAGCGTGTGAATAAACAAATTTATGTTCCGCCTTTTTGTGCCGGAACGCCCGATGATTTGGCCGTGGGTTACCACATTGCGTTTTCCGAAGTAGATGAAGGAATTGAATTTAACGGATTGGGTTTGCAGAAATTTGTTTTTTTTGAATGGCAGGGGATTCCGGTATTTATTTTCGATAACCACAATCATGCCTTTTTTATTTGGACATTGGGCCTGCGACAAAACGTTTTTCAACAGGGCTTACCTTTGGTGCACGTTGATCAACACAGCGATATGTGGCAACCTTCTTCTTTTCCTTCGTTTACTTTAGATGATCCGCAAATTCTGGAAAAAGCTTTTTATTACACTAATTTTACAATTAATGTGGGAAATTTTATCAAACCGGCTCTCAGTTTGAAATATTTCGACGATGTGCATATCGTTACGGGCAGTATTGATTTCGAACTTAAATTTGACGTACCGATTGTTTTTGATTTGGATATGGATGTTTTTGCCCCTATTATGGATTACATAGGTAATCCGTACAAAATCGGAAGCATTCGCCAATGGATGAAGCAAGCAAAAATGATTACGATTGCAACCAGTCCTTATTTTATGAACCAATCTCTGGCGATTCAATTTATTCGTAAAATATTTGCGAGCTAAAGGATAAAACGGATTAGCGAATCGGACAGAAATTCCCTTAAAAAACTTACGGTATCATCAAACGCGTTAAGTAAAAATTTTGGTAGCAATTTGTAATTTAACCATACACTGGGAAATATTATGAAAGGAAAAACTTTATGTACCGAAAGATTATATTGAAGGCAGAAGGAGATATGACATACCAAATAAAAACACCAGAAGCGGATTCATTAAGGTTAAAAACAATAAACAGTAATTAAATTGGCAAAGTTAAAATAGTAAAAAGGCTAACAAGGCGCTCAACACGAAATTTGCCACGCGAGCAGTAGTTATGTGTAATTTTAAATTCCGTTTTTGAGGATTTCAATTTCCGCTTGACAGGCAATGAAATCGGCCGGTGCATCTGTTTGCTCTTGTTTGATATTTTCGATCTGCATGGAGGGCTTCTGGCAACGGATTGGAGTAAAATGAATAAGAAAAACGAAAAGCGGAATGTTGTGAATTAAGCGATTTGCAAAGTGTCCGTTGATAAGGAGCAAAAATTTTTTCGATTTTATTATCTACCAGACCAGAAAAATATTGAATTCGTGTCTGAAATGATTGCGATCAAGAAAATTTGCTTCGGCATTAACATCGGCGATAATCTTCGAAAATCGCAAGTAATCGATTCGATAGGCAAAAAGAAATTTTTTATAGCGTATCGAAATCCCGCTACCCAAAATGATTATAGGGGCGGCTAAATTTTCGTCCATATCGATAATAGCGTAATGTTTACTTTGTGTGTAAGAAAGGGTTAGCCAAATATCAGGCCGAAGCGGATAGCTTATGTGCAGAAACAACAAAGAATCTTTGGGTTCGACAATACGTCTCAAACGCAGGCCGGCGGTAGCCCAAGCATTGTGCCATTTTACGGTTGTACTAACGTTTATAATTTTAAAATTTGTCTCGCCGCTTAAGCGCTCACCGTTAACCGATTCGTTTATTTCATTGGAAAAAATATCTACGATGAGCCAATTGCCGATGTTTTGTTCAACCCCCAAATCCCAGTTTGTCAGACGGATGGTTTCCTGGTTTTGATAAAAGGTGGAAGGCGTTTGATCGATGAATCGTATTTTTTGAAAATTTGTGCGTATGGCTAAAGCCAATCCGAATGAAAAGCGATAGCCCAAAGTCGGTGAAATGATATCCGAAATTTCTTCGTAACTTCGGGCGGGTTGGCTTTGATGAGCGGAGACTATTTCCGAGGAATTTTTAATCCGCCGGGCGTAACCCAATCCGAGTTGGAAATTTCCTGATTGCCAAAAAGTTACTACGCGACGGATCTGATTTCGAATTCGTACTTTTTTGAAAATGGCCTGGCGCGAAATTTGATGGCGGAGAATGTAGTTTTCGTAAATAAAATTTACCCGCATAATCAAGTCCGGGCGAATGAAGGCCGGATTCCAATTCCAGCGAAAAATATTGCTTCCGGGTTCTTGCGGTAGTGTGTGCAAAAGAAGACCCGCGGGCCAAAAACGGTCGCCAACATTTGTTGTGTTTTGCATTGCAGAGTCGGACAAGCTCGATTGGGCTTTTAAGGAACATGTTGTGTGATGCTCTTTCCGCGGAAGTAGGCACGTATGCCTAATCGCCGAATCGCGGCAAAGCATGGCTTGCCGTTGGTGAACATCTTGGGGAGAAGGTTCTGTTTGGGCAAGGGCAATGTGCACAAATCCCAGCCCCAATAACAGCATGAGCCAAAGTTTTTTCATCATTCGAATTCCGAATGTCGTCCGAAGTTAAAATCAAAATCTGATATTAGGTTTATTATGTCCGTTCGATCAAAGACAATTAAAATAACAAACCAAGCATATGAAAATTAGCTTTAAGCGGATAGGCGCTCGGTTTTATGTGGCTTTAAAAAGGCAGGGCTTATTTTGCCGGAATAAACTTAAGTGCAACCGAATTAATACAGTATCGTAAACCCGTGGGCGGCGGGCCGTCTTCAAATACATGCCCCAAATGGGCACCGCAGGTACGGCACAAAATTTCGGTACGCACTATGCCCAAACGGTAATCCTTTTTTAAGATAACGGCATTTTTGTCAACTACATCCCAAAAGCTGGGCCAACCACTGCCGGATTCGTACTTGACGGAAGACGAAAATAATTTACTCCCGCAGGCTACACACACATAAATTCCTTGTTGCCAAAAATCGTAGTATTTACCGGAAAAAGGGCGTTCGGTACCTTTTTTACGGGTTACGGCATATGCCTCGGGCGAAAGGCAACTTTGCCATTCGGCATCGGTTTTGAAGATTTTGTGCGTGCTTTTAAGTGAATCTGTTCGTGGCATCTTTTGAGCTTTTCCTGTGCCTGCCGTTAACGTTAAAAGAGTCATGGCAGCGATAAAAATAATCGCAATTCGCATTTCGCTTCCTTTCGTTGTTGGCCATTAAAACGAAGGAAGCCGCAAAAAAATTCCCTGCATTTTAAAAGCGCTCTATTATCTGTGCTCGATCGTTCCTCTGATTACAAGACGTACAACGGGTTTTTGCGGATCGTTTGAATAAACGCGTACGGTTTTTTGGAAAGGACCTTCACGGCCTTCCGTACTAAACGTTACTTTGATGTTTCCGCCGGTACCCGGAGCAATGACTCCTGAACTCAGGAGGGCAGCCGTGCAGCCTCAGCCGCTTTTTAGCCGCAGAATACGAAGGGTGTCTTGTCCTTCGTTGCGGAACGCAAATGTATAGGTAAGGGTAGTGTCGTCACCTACCGTTTTAAAATCATGAAAAATTGCGCTAAAGGTAATTTTGGGTTGCGGCTGGGAATGTTTAGTGTGTAATGAATCCTGAGCCCAAAGATGGGTGGCACACAGCCAGGTAAAAAGGACGATACCCATAACTATAAAACGTCTCATAATCCCCTCTCTTTTCTTAATAAATTAAGAAAGCGATTTCCGCAAAACAAGAATTCCACGGAACCGCAGCAGATACTATTTTACCGTATTTCTTTAGCTTGTGCAAACTAAAATGGAAGGTAAAATAGCATTATGTTCGGTTTATTTAAAAAGTAGCGGCAAGCAACAGTTTCTTTAAAAACGGAGACATCTAAATTGTGTTTTTTTTGCGCAATAGCGGGAGAAAAGGTAAGGCGCATTGCCGTAATGTAGGGTATTCGATTCTTTGAAAGGTAATGCAGAGAAATTTTTCACGTAAATGTTTCGGGCCAAGGCATATTTTGGCCGCATTTGTTTTTTTATTATATTTCCCTTTGTATATTCGCAGGCATTTACCAAAGCAGGGGGCAATTGTGAGAAAACGAACCATTCCGTGGCTATTTGAATCCAGTGTCAGTAAATTTAGTCAAAATCCGTTGATATGGGAAAAACGTGGTGAAAAGTACCGTTATATGACCTACAAGGAAATGCAGGATTTGGTGCATCGATTTGCTGCTGGCTTGTTGAAATTGGGCGTTAAAAAGGGCGAACGCATTGCCTTAATTTCCGAAGGCCGAAATTACTGGTTGATGAGCGAATTGGGCGTTTTGTACACGGGTGCGGTGAGTGTACCCATTTCGGTAAAAATAAACGAACTTTCCGATCTTAAATTTCGTCTGGCCCATTCCGGCTGCCGGATGGTTATGGTTTCCGCATCTCAAGCCGAAAAAATTGCCAAAGTAAAACAGGATTTGCCCGATCTGGAAAAGATAATTTTATTCGACAAGCAAGAAAGCTATGAAGACGATGAAATTTTGGCCGAAGAAATTTTGACGCTTGGCGGTGAATTTTTAGCCGAAAACGGCCATCGTGAAGAATTCGAAAAAATTTGGCAATCCGTTGAAGAGGATGATTACGCCACACTCATGTACAGTTCCGGAACCACTGCCGATCCTAAAGGGGTAATTCTCTCTCACAAAAATTACATTGTCAATGCCCGGCAATCGTTGGATTCTGTTTTAGACATTCCCCCTTATTACACAACGCTTTTAATATTACCGTGGGATCATGCCTTTGCCCACACGGTAGGATTGTACACGTTAATTCACAACGGCGCGAGTATGGCGGCCGTGCAAAGCGGACGCAATCAATTGGAAACATTAAAAAATATTCCCAAAAATATCAAAGAAGTGCGCCCGCATTTTTTGCTGAGTGTGCCTGCTTTGGCCAAGAATTTCCGTAAAAACATTGAAAAGGCCATTCGCGACAAGGGATCGAAAGCCGAAAAACTTTTTCAACATGCGTTAAAGATAGCCTATCTGTACAACGGTGAAGGCTGGAATCGCGGTAAAGGATTCCGCAAGGCATACAAGCCACTTTACAAATTGTATGATAAAATTTTGTTTGACAAAATCAAAGAAAATTTCGGCGGACGTTTAAAGTTCTTTATCGGAGGCGGTGCGTATTTGGATATTGAAATGCAGCGATTTTTTTATGCCATTGGCATTCCGATGTTTCAGGGCTACGGATTGACGGAAGCGGCTCCGGTTATTTCGTCCAATTCGCCTACGCACCATAAATTGGGCAGCTCCGGAAAGGTGCTAAGAGGCATCCAAATTAAAATTTGCGATGAAAACGGTAAGGAACTGCCGGTAGGGCAAAAGGGCGAAATTGTGATTAAGGGCGAAAACGTAATGGTGGGCTACTGGAAAAATCGGCAGGCTACGCAAAAAGCATTGCGCGACGGGTGGTTGCACACAGGCGATTTGGGCTACTTGGACGAAGACGGCTATTTGTTCGTATTAGGGCGGGAAAAAAGTTTACTCATAGGAAACGACGGCGAAAAGTATTCGCCCGAAGGAATCGAAGAGGCCATTATCGATCACTCGCCGTATATTGATCAGATAATGCTTTACAACAACCAGTCGCCTTACACCGTAGCCTTACTGGTTCCTAACAAAACCGCTCTGATCGAATGGATGCGCAAACACGGTTATACTTGCCAAGACGAACAAGGACAGTGTGCCGCTTTAAAGCTGCTCGAAGGTGAAATCAATAAATTCAAGCCCGGCGGTAAGTTCGAGGGTCTTTTCCCATCCCGTTGGCTACCGGCTGCTATTGCCGTTTTGGGGGAAGGGTTTACCGAACAAAATCGTTTGTTAAATTCCACATTAAAAATGGTGCGCACCCGTATAGTGGATTATTATAAAAACCGCATCGATCATTTGTTTACGCCCGAGGCCAAAGACATTTGCAATCCGCAAAATCGTCGTATTATTCAACGTTTAAGGAAAACCGACGAATCGGAAGATCTAACTGCGCAGACGATGCAAAAATAAAGAGCGGTTAATACGGAGAAAAATGGGAAACGTAAAGTAAAAAAGAATGAAAATAAGTTAAGCATTATTGAAGATTAACGAATTCAATATCCGGCTTTTCGCTATTTTTTCGGTTTCTTCCGTTTTTCAAAAGTTGATTCTTGAGGCTATCAGTTTTTTCAAAGCGGTAGACGGTTCGTATCCCGGTTTAAGGGTAAGCGCTTTATTACAATCGTTTAAGGCTTTGGGGTAATCCATCAAATCAAAATAAGTCAACGCCCGCATGTGGTAGGTTTCGTGCTGGTAGCCATCCAGTTCCAAAGAATGCTCAAAGTCTTGCAAGGCCAGGTCGTATTTTTTCATCATACGATACGTAGAGGCCCTGTTGTTAAGTGCGCGCACATTTTGCGAATCGAATTTTAAGGCACGGTCAAAATCGTTTAAAGCTTTTTCATACGCACCTGTGACAAAATAGGCCATTCCCCGATGATTGTAAATGATGGAACGGATAATAGGTTTTAGCTTTTGTTTTAGGATTTGGCTGTAAATTTGAATGGCAGTTTCGTAGCGGTGTTGGCTGTGCGCCTCCAATGCATCGAATAATTGTTTTTCGATTTTGGATCGGGAAATGATGCTTTTGGGGATTTCGGTTTCTGCCTTGTGTTTAGCCTCATTGCCGTTCCCTGGAATGACGCTGCCATTGGGGAATGAAATTTTTTCCGTCATGGAATCGTGGCATTTTTCGCGTAATTCCTGAATTTCTTTTTGATAATCGCGGATTTCCTGAAAAATAATATCCGAAAGAGTTAAAGTGGCGTTTAAGGAGGCCAGTTTGCGTTTGATTGGTTCGTTTAACAAGGAAAAATTGGCCTTGTAAATCAGTTCGTGTTCTACTTCGGCCCAGGCATCCTGTAAAATGGTGCGTAGTTGAATTTCACATGTCCGACCGCTGTAAGGAATAAATCCGTTGAAATATTTTTCGGGCAATTCTAGGGTTAAATGTACTGCTTCGTAACTGAATTCGGTAACAGCCTTGTGTGCATGTTTGTGTTCGATTTCAATTACATTAAAATTTTGGCGCAAGAGCGCTTCTACCCGTTCCACGTCTTCCAGAAATGGGCAAATAATACGCAGACCGATTAAATCGTTAATAATAATGGGATCGATTCCTTTTTGCCGGTAGCGAATGAGTTTTTGAAAATAGCTGTCAAAAGATTTCAGACGGTATTTGATGTTGAAATTGATGTCGGTTTTCAAAAGCAATTTGCGTACGTACTTTTGCAAACGCATGAGATTTTTGTCGTAATTGGGACGGTAGCGTTCGTAAAGGAGACGGAGTCGTTGGCGTTCTGAAATAGATGGTCTTAGTTTAATTTTACTTTCCATGGCTCCTCTTTTGTTTGCGCCGATTATTCACTGTTAATTTAAACATATTTTGAACGCAGACCAATGTTTTTGATCGGAATTACAAATCCTGTTGAAAATTATAAAAGCGCATCGTTTTTAACGCCAAAACAGGAAAAAAGATTCTGAAAAAGCGTGCCGCTTAAACGTATTAAGATTTGTGAACTTTTTTGCTTTGAGTCGTTTAACTAAGTAAATTCTTGCGATGAAATTTAAAGCTCCCTAATTGGAGGCGAAATAGAATTATTCTATAAAGAAAGGAGAGTGTGAAATGCTAAACAAAATGGCCGTTATCGGCGGGGGAAATATCGGAGGCGTTTTGGTTGCCGAAATCGTTAAACGCCGTTTAGCACGCGAAGTTGCTCTGGTCGATGTCAAAGAACCCGATCTGGCAAAAGGAAAGTGTCTGGATATTTCCGAAGGTACCCCGATTATTCAGTCCGATGTGATTGCCAGCGGATCGAAAACCTACGAAGTAATCAAGGATGCAGAACTGGTTATCAATACAGCCGGTGTGCCGCGTACGGTTCGTCCGGACGGCACCATTCCCACCCGCGAAGAATTGTTAACCACCAATTTGAAAATTACCGATTTTGTGAGCGAGGGTATTAAAACCTATTGCCCCGATGCCATGGTGATTTCCATTGCCAATCCCTTGGATGCCATTGTTTATCGTTTGAACATGAACCTGAAACCGCCGCGTCACAAATTGGTTGGCATGGCCGGTGTTTTGGATTCGGCTCGGTATCGTTATTTTGTGGCTCGGGAAGCCGGCGTTAGTGTGGAAAACGTGGAAGCTCTGGTTATGGGTGGTCATGGCGATTCCATGGTGCCTATTCGCTCTGCTTGCCGCATCGCCGGAATGCCCGTGGAAAAATTTATTTCCCAAGAACGTTTGGAAGCTATTGAAACGCGTACGCGCAAGGCCGGCGGCGAAGTGGTTAGTTTGCTGGGCACGGGTTCGGCATTTGTTTCGCCTGCTTGGAGTGCTCTGGAAATGGCCGAAGCCGTTATTTTCGACAAAAAGAAAATTATTGCCGCCAGTGCATTGCTGCAAGGAGAATACGGTGTAAACGGTGTTTTTATAGGCGTGCCGGTTATTTTGGGTAAAAACGGTGTGGAAAAAATCATCGAAATCGATCTCACCGATCGCGAGCGTGAGTTGTTCAACAAATCGGTGGAAGCGGTTCGCAAAACAACCAAAGAAGTCGATGAAATTTTAAGCAAATAACAACTTGTGTGTTCACCAAAAAAGGATGTCGCTTCGGCATCCTTTTTTCGGTTTGAGGCATGCGAAACATGTAGGAGGCAAGCCATGGGTAAATTAACGTATCTAAGCCATTCCGCCTGGCTCATCGAAAGCGGAAAGCACACCATTGCCATCGATCCGTTTTTGGAAGGCAATCCGATGGCAGCACTTAAACCGGCAAACGTCAAAGCCGATTTTATCGTCGTTACTCATGCGCACGGTGACCATTTGGGCGATGCCATTCCCATTGCCAAAGCATCGAACGGGACGATTATTTCCAATTTCGAAATTGTAAATTACGTGACTGCTCAAGGTGCGAAAGGACATCCCATGCACATTGGCGGTGCGCACGAATTCCCCTTTGGGAAGGTAAAACTTACACCCGCCTGGCACGGTTCTTCCTTCCCTGACGGAAGTTACGGTGGAACGCCTGCGGGAGTGGTTTTGAGCGTTGAGGGTAAAAACATTTATCACACCGGAGACACCGGTTTGTTTTCGGACATGCGGCTCATCGGCGAAATGACCCCCATAGACATTTTTTTGGTTAATATCGGCGATAATTTTACCATGGGCATCGACGACGCCGTGAAAGCCGTTGAATTTGTCCAACCCAAACTCACTATTCCCATGCACTACAAAACCTTCGATGTGATTGATGTAAATCCGCAGGAATTTGTGAGCAAGGTAAAAGCCAAGGGGTTTGAGGTTAAGCTTTTGGAGGTTGGCGAAACTTTGGAGTTTTAACATTAATTTTATTTGAATCGTCCGGATGTGTCTGTTAAATTGCGCATCCGGATTTTTTATTTTGTACAGGAGTATTAATTCATTCTATGACGGATCGCGAATTGGAGCAATTGTGTACGGATGTTTACTGCTCTGTGTTTAACAAACGAAAAGCTCGTTTGGAGGCGTGTTTTTATCCTTCCAAAGCTATACGGCACACCATTCATCTAAAGCGCGGGGTTATTCGCATTAAAATTGCCGACGCGTTGCAAGATGCACCGGAAATCATTTTGAAAACATTGTGTACCATCCTTTTGTTAAAACTGTTCAAAATAAAAGTGGATCGTCGATTGTACAAAGCGTATCGCGAATACTTACATGCTAACAGTCATTTGTTTCCTGAAAGCAAGCATCGCCCGCCTAATCCGCGATATACGGCCCGTGGTGTTTATTTTGATTTGGAGGAGATTTTTGATCGGTTGAACCGAATGTATTTTCAGGCGCAGTTGGAACGTCCCGTTTTGGGCTGGAGTTTGCGTAAAGCGTATCGCCGTTTAGGTTTTTACAACAAAGAAAAAAATTTACTGGTTATCAGCCGTATTTTCGATTCGGCCAAGACACCGCTTTATGTGGTAGAATATTTAATGTATCACGAAATGTTGCATATTGCCATTCCTACGGTGCATGCCAACGGAAGGCGTAAAATTCACAGTAGACACTTCCGTTTGAAAGAGCGTCAGTTTCCGGATTACGACCGTGTGCAGAAGTGGCTGGATAAAAATCTTAAAAAATTGTAACTTGATTGAATATTGATGTTGGCCTAAAATTAGGTTTGAAAATTTTCCGATAATAAACGAAATTTTCGGGTGATTTAAACATTTATTTATGGTCAGCATTTTCTCCATTTGAACAATTTTCGAACTTAAACTGTGATCTCGAACTTTTGATCAATTGAAATAAAAAATTAGAAACGTTTTGCCTAATGTAAAATTAGTAGTTTTAGCTGTTAAATGATCTCCCGAAGAATTTCTCTTTCAAGGTAATTGCTCCGCCACAAATATTTCACAACTTTGAGCAATTTTAGCCTGAAGAGAATTGGCAAAACATAAAGTAACATAAATGTGCTTTAGGCCAACAAAACGCTCGACCGGAATTTGCCACGCGGGGCATGAATTCGGCCAGTGAGAAAATCCGTGGCAAGTGAACGTACTTTGGCGCTTAGGCAAATCCGGTTAGCTCGGTCGTTACATCTTTGGTGCTTTTCATTAATATTTCTTCAACTACCCAATTTTCGCTTGAATTGGCAAAGTGATTTTAGTATTTTTAACGACTTATAGTTAGGAAAATGCCTTGTATCATTAACGAGCTTTCAAAAAGGAGGCGCAAGTGAAAATTTTTCAAACGGATCATATTCGTAATGTTGGTTTAGGAGGTCACGGAGGTAGCGGTAAAACCATTTTATTCGAGGCACTCCTCTTTAATTTAAAAGAAATTAATCGCATCGGTTCTGTTGAGCAGGGAAGTACCGTTTCCGATTACAATCCCGATGAAATCGAACGTCAGGTTTCCATTAGCTCCTCTTTGGGACATGGCGTATGGAAAGACCATAAAATCAATTTGATCGACACGCCCGGATATTCCGACTTTTTTGGTGAAGTAGTGGGAGCCATGCGGGTTGTGGATACGATGTTTATTGTTGTTTCCGCAGCCTCTGGCGTGGAAGTGGGAACCGAACAGGTTTGGTCTGAAGCAGCCAAACAAGGTGTACCCCGTTTTATTGTCATCAATAAATTGGATCGAGAAAACATCGATTTCGAAAATGTGGTGCAGGGATTGGAAGAGAGCTTTGGGCATCAGGTGGTATTAGCGCAGTTTCCGGTTGAAACCGGTCCGAATTTCGATGGCATTATCGATTTGTTCCGTATGAAAATGCTTAAGTTTGCCAATGACGGCAGCGGAAATTTTACGGAAGAGGCGATTCCCGCCGAGCTGCAAGAAAAAGCCAACGAATTACATCTTAAATTGGTGGAAGCGGTTGCTGAAAGTGACGATTCGTTGATGGAAAAATATTTTGAAGCCGGTGAATTGACGGAAGAAGAATTTAAAGCGGGATTCAAAAAAGCGGTTGCCGCCGATGCCATTTTTCCCGTTTTTTGTACCTCGGCAACCACAAATGTGGGCGTTAAACGGTTGCTGGATGTGATCGTGAATTTTGTTCCCGCACCCAACGAACGCGGTGAAGTGAAAACCGAAGACGGCAAGGCGATTAAAGTGGATGCGAATGGTCCTACGGCCGCTCTTATTTTCAAAACCGTTTCCGAACAGCACATGGGCGAGCTTTCTTTTTTTAAAGTTTTTTCCGGAACCCTGAAAACCGGTCAGGATGTGGTCAATACCCGTGACGGCCATCCGGAACGCATCGGCCAAATTTTTATTCTCAACGGTAAAAATAAAAAAAGTGTGGATGAAGTACCTGCCGGTGATATCGGTGCCGTGGTAAAATTGAAAGCAACGCACACGGGCGATACGCTTTGTGAAAAGGGTCAGAATATTAAGTTCCCCAAAATCGATTTTCCGGAGCCGATTATTCGGACGGCGATTAAACCCAAAGCCAAAGGCGATGAGGAAAAAATAAGCAATGGGTTGCATCTGTTGCACGAAGAAGATCCGACCTTCCTTTACTATCAAGATGCGGAACTTCATCAGACCATCGTTTCGGGCCAGGGCGAGTTGCATCTGCAAATTATTTTGAAACGTTTGCACCAAAAATTTAATGTGGAAGTAGAAGAGGAAGAGCCGAAAATTCCTTATCGCGAAACCATTCGCAAAAAGGCGACGGCGCAAGGAAAATTCAAAAAGCAAACCGGTGGACGCGGGCAATATGGCGATTGTCACCTGCGTCTGGAGCCGATGGAACGAGGCTCTAAGTTTGAATTTCTGGATGAGATCGTCGGCGGTGTGATTCCGGGTAAATTTATTCCCGCGGTTGAAAAAGGTGTAATCGAAACCATGGAAAAAGGCGTGCTGGCCGGATATCCGGTGGTGGATGTGCGTGTGGCCGTTTATGACGGTAGTTACCACACGGTGGATTCCTCGGAAATGGCTTTTAAGGTTGCTGCCGCCATGGCCTTTAAAAAGGCCTTTATGGACGCCAATCCCGTAATTCTGGAGCCGATTTACAATATCGAAGTACGTGTGCCAGATGAATACATGGGCGATGTCATGGGCGATATCAGCAGCCGCCGCGGCCGCATTATCGGCATGGATCGCGACGGGCGTTTTCAGGTGATTAAGGCGCAGGTACCCTTGGCGGAATTGTACCGTTATTCTACGGCTTTGCGCTCCTTAACTCAGGGTCGTGGTATTCACAAGCGCTCTTTTTCGCATTACGAAGAAGTGCCTTCCGATATCGCGCAAAAAATTATCGAAGCTTCCAAAAAAGAACAGGAAGAAAGTTAATTTAACAACGGATAGTTCAATGAATTTGTAGTGAATGCTAAGCCCGATGCCTGTTTTGGTGTTGGGCTTTTTTATTTAAAAATGAGGGTAAAGCATGAAACACTTATGGGCGCCCTGGCGCATGGAATACATCGAAAACGAAATTGACAAACCGGGTGATTGTATTTTTTGTGCGTTTCCCGAAGCTCATGAAGATGAAAAATATTTTATTCCTTTTCGTTCCGAAAAGTGTTTTGTTATCTTGAATAAGTTTCCTTACAATAACGGACATGTCATGGTGGTTCCCTATTTGCACACCGGCGATTTTCTTTCTCTACCGGCCGATGTTTTGTTGGATTTGCAGCAAACCATTCAAAAAACCATTCGGGTGATGAAAAACATCATGGGCCCGCACGGTTTTAACGTGGGCATGAATATTGGGCGTACAGCCGGGGCTGGTATCGACGAACATTTGCATTTTCATATCGTGCCGCGCTGGGACGGAGATACCAATTTTATGCCCATTATTTCCGATACAAAGGTTGTGTCCGAAAGTTTGCAGGCTACTTTCGAGAAGTTTAAAAACGAATTTAACCGTTTATTCTCCAAATAAGGGGGATGAAATGCGTACGCTGCTTAAAAATATTGCGAATCTGTATTCCCCGGATGTAAAAGCGGGATACGGTAAAATAAAAAAATGGCACAATGTGCATCTGCTTATTGAAGACGGAACGATAAAAAACATTGCTTTTTCAGATACCGAAAATGAAGGGGAAACGCCGGACAAGGTAATTGATGTAACCGGAATGACGGTTGTTCCCGGATTTATTGATGCCCATACCCATCCTGTTTTTTGGAAAACGCGTGAAGATGAATTTATCATGCGCATACAGGGTAAAAGCTACGAAGAAATTGCCGCTGCCGGCGGGGGCATCCGTAATAGCGTACGCGCTTTTAGGCAAGCAAGTAAAGAGGCGATTAAGTGGGTAACGCAGGAACGGATTCATCCGTTTTTGTCCTTCGGAGTGACCACCATTGAGGCAAAAAGCGGCTATGGGCTTTCGACCCACGACGAGATCAAGGCACTGGAAATCATTAACGAACTTAATGCGGAGCAACCGCTAGATTTGGTGCCGACTTTTCTGGGGGCGCACGAAGTGCCGGATGAATATCAAAGCAAGCGTCAGGCCTATGTGGATTTGGTTTGCAATGAAATGATCCCCTTGGTTGCCGAACGTAAATTAGCCCGCTATTGCGATGTGTTTTGCGAAGAAGGTGTGTTTACGGTAAATGAAAGTCGCAGAATTTTAACAACGGCACAAAAATACGGAATGCAAGTCCGCATTCATGCGGACGAGCTTTCACCTTTCGGCGGTGCGGAATTAGCAGCCGAAATCGGAGCGGTGACGGCAGACCATCTGGTTAAAATTTCACATCGGGGAATTAAAGAGATGGCCAAAGCAGGTGTGATTCCTGTTTTGTTGCCTGGTACGACCTTCTTTTTGGGTAAAGACCAATACGCACCGGCACGAAAAATGATTGAGGCCGGTTGCCAGGTAGCTATTTCTACGGATTTCAATCCAGGTAGCTCCACAACGCAAAACTTTCAGCTTATGTGGACGATTGGGGCATTAAAATTAAAAATGTTGCCAGAGGAGTTGCTCTGGGCCAGCACATACATTCCCGCCAAATCATTAGGGCTGGAAAAACGTCTGGGTGAAATCGAAGTCGGCAAACAAGCCGACCTGATTGTACTCGATATTCCGAATCTGAATTATCTCCCATACCATTATGGCATTAACCATACGGTGATGACCATTAAAAAAGGCAGAGTGGTGTATTCCACCTGATGGTGCAAAAATGTTCTCCCGTTTATTTGTCGCTACTCTGCCAATCTCGTTTAAATTATCCGTACGATTTTTTTAATATTTCCTTAAAACGCATTGCGTCTTGCAAAGCGCTCATATTATTAAACATGCAATAGATCTCGGTCTGCGGTTGGGAAATAACAGTTTGTCTTAGGTCTTGCAAATCAATATCGGAATATTGATAGCGGTACATTTTTTCACCGGGCGGTGCGCCGTGTAAGCGGAAGTAACGCAAACCTTGCGTTAGTGGCGGTTCTTTAAAAGGGTCGACACAATGAATTAAATTTAACGCCGAAAAGTGTTGGCGAATCCAATCTTTGTCCCACACCGAGCGAAATTCCACAACAAAAAGAAACGATCCGTTTTTAACGGATTCGAAAAAGGTTAAAAAATTGTGTGCGTTTTCTTTATTGAATTTAAAATTCGGCGGACATTGAAATACAATGATCCTGGCTTGTAAAATACGTGCGATTTCGAGCGTGCGTTCCCACACCTCACGTACCTCTTCGGTCGGACGAAAATGGCCCAAACGTTTAAGCTTCTCCTTATCCCAACGCAAATTACATCGCCGGTAAGTCGGGGTAAAATAAGTGTGTGTAATACCCTGAAACGCCTTCATGGTAAAAATAAAATTCTTTGGTGCCTCATCACGCCATCTTTGTGCAGTTTCAATTTTAGGAAAACGGTAAAAAGTAAGTTGCAATTCGATGGTTTCGAATTGCCGGTAGTATTTTTGTTTGGCGTTAGGAAATCCGCAACAACCGATGTGTATCGCCTTCAAAATAAATTCTACGCCTCTCTTCTATTCCCTCGTCAATAAATTTCTTCCGCTCCTTTCGGCCTGCGGTTACCGGAAAGCAAAATGTAGTGGTGGTAAGCCTGTTGTAAAAATTAATTCTAACTTCACACGGTTCGCTAGCTAACATTATCACCTTCTTGCTTTCGAATACACGCTTTGCTAAATATAGCAATATTTTTTCCATAGAAAAAGTTTTGTCATAAGTCAAATAAATTAGGTTGAAAACGCCCGTTCTTCTTGATTTTTAATGAAATTTCGCCTAATGTTAAATTTGATTCAAATGATTTTCGCCTAAAAAAGGTAGCGGCCGAATTCAAACAAAGGATTTAATTATGAGTAAAGCCTTTAAAAAAGAATTACAAAGCCAACAAATCGGCGAATTGGATTGGACTCCGGAAAAACGGATGGAATCCGTTACAAAAGTGTATTACTATGTTTGCCAGCATGCCGAGCAGGCCATGCAATGGTACCTGATTAAGAAAAATGTCAAACGTAAATGGGCGCGAATTTTACGTTTTTGGTCGATTGTGGTTGCTGCCCTTGCCGCTTTAATTCCGTTATTGGCTCAAATTTATCAGGGCCATGCCAAAATTCATATCGATCCTGTCTGGGCTTCGGTAGCTTTGTTTGTGGCCGCCACATTGGTGGCTCTCGATCATTTTTTCGGATTTTCCGCTTCTTGGATGCGCTTTATTACGGCAGAGGTTAAAATCAAAACAAAATACGAAGAATTTCAAATGGATTGGCAAATTAAGTTTGCCGCCCTTAAAGGCGAACCTCCCAATGATACGAAGGTAATCGAATTGTTGCAGGCCTGCAAGGAACTCCTGGTTTCGGTAAACGAAATTATTACGGAAGAAATGGAGGAATGGAAGCGGGATTTTAAGGCGGCCTTAAAACGCATTGACGAACAAATTAAAATCAACAAAAAAGTTTGATTCTGGAAAACGGTTTCAATTCATAGCAAAAACAAGCAAAGGAAAAATGATTTTAAACGATTGTACCGTGGCCATCATTGCCGGTGGCCGGAGCAAACGCTTCGGGAGTCCTAAATTCAAAGCTAAAATCGGTAACAAACGATTAATCGAATTGGTTTTGGATTTGGCGTATCGTATTTCAACGGAATGCATGATTATTTCCGGTCTGGAAGAAATCCGAGAGCAGTTTAATCTTCCCGTATTCGATGATGTATTCCCGCAATGCGGGCCGTTAGCAGGCATTCATTCCGCATTAGTTCATGCCAAAACCGAGTGGATTGCTATTTTACCGGTGGATATGCCTTTGTTAAAAGAATCAATTTATCTGAAATTGTGGACAAATCGACGAGACAATGTGCCTGTCGCTGCCCGAACCGACCGCGGTCTTGAACCGATGGTTTCTCTTTGGCATCAAAGTGCAATTCCCACGATCCAAAATGCTTTGGAAAACAGAAAGTTTAAAATTCACCAGATGCTGGAAACCCTTCATGCTGTGTTCGTTTTGTTTCCGTTGGAAGAGAATATTCATTTTTTCAATGTTAATTATCCGAATGATTTACAATTGATCCGTTCTCTAGTTAAGGGAGATAAGGATGAGTGACCGACCGCCTTTCTTGCATATTGTCGGGCCCAAAAATTCGGGTAAAACACGATTAACGGAATGGCTGATTCGATCGCTTACGGACTGTGGCCTGAAAGTAGGTGCCCTGAAGCATAGCATGCACTCCCACCCCGTAGACAAGTCGGGTGCCGATTCAGATCGTCTGCGTCGGGCGGGTGCCTTTCCCGCGGCTTTCTGGTCGGAAAACGGTCTGGGAATTTACTATCCGCCGCTCGCTTCTGAAAAAGGCTGGCAAATTTTGCAAAATACCTTTGCTCGGTGTGATTTGGTTTTGGTCGAGTCGTTTGCCAGTGCACCCCATCCTAAAATTGTACTTCAGGACGACGAGGGTATCCCGACACGTTTTGACAATGTCATCGCTCTTATCTCAAACCGGAAGATCGAAACCGAGCTACCCGTTTTTAAACCTGATGAAAAAAAACGATTGATCGATTTTATTCTGAAATATTTTCGTCTTCAAACCCAACGTAACCATTAGATTAAAATAAAAAATCCCGCCATTCAAGACGGGATTTAAACGTGGGAGTTGTAAGCGATTTTATTTGTTTTTAATAGTAATTTTTTTCGGTTTGGCTTCTTCCGTTTTAGGCAATACAAGCATTAATACTCCGTTTTTGTATTCCGCGCTGATGCTGTTCGCATTGATATCATTGGGTAAGTTGATACTGCGGGAAAACTTACCGAAACGACGTTCACGGCGGTAGAACGTACCCTCTTCGCTGCGTGTTTCTTCTTTCTTCTCGCCGCTGATGGTTAACACATTGTCTTTAATTTCAATATCAATATCGTCCTTTTCCATCCCCGGCAGTTCAACGGAAATTTTATAAGCATCCTTGGTCTCTTCGATGTTCATTAATGGCATCAGGCTGGTAACCGGTTCGCCCAAAAAACGGGTATCGGCACTAAAAAAATCTTCGAGCATACGATCGAAAATATTATTAACGCGCGTTAAGCCCAAAGTTGGTTCCCATTTAACTAGCATTGTTACCACCTCCTTTCATTGTTTTTTGTTTTTCTGTAAATTAACACTACAAACAGCGTGCCAATCCGTGAGCATCTTTAACTTGTTGATATTTTACAAGATAAATAAAAACAAAGTGCCGGTACAATTTTGACATATTGACAAAGGACTATGAAAGAACTACAGATGTATGACAGGATTAAATGCAATTTTTAATGAAAACAGATAACATTGTTAAAATTTAATCGAATTTGCCCGGCCGGTACTGATGTATTAATTTTAAATAAAGGAAATAAAAAACGATGACTCTGTACGATCAAATAAACCGGAACATTCCGCGAATTTTGGAAAACGCCAAAAACATTGCCGTGGTAGGCATTTCCAATAAACCCTACCGTGACAGTTACACCGTCACCAAAGTTTTAATGAATTACGGCTATCGAATTTTCCCGGTAAATCCCAATTACGACGAAGTGCTGGGCATGAAGTGCTACGGTTCGTTAAAAGAAATTAAAGAACCGATCGATATCGTGGATATTTTTCGGCGGCCGGATCA
>Ga0256914_1001778_pt1 | contig 18799 bp, 12 predicted proteins | sample HulkmetaG_FD_191571 | JGI IMG/M metagenome (GOLD analysis project Ga0256914, IMG submission 191571) | Hydrothermal chimney microbial communities from Main Endeavour vent field at the Juan de Fuca Ridge, Pacific Ocean - Hulk | ecosystem: Environmental > Aquatic > Marine > Hydrothermal vents ... | reverse complement strand
AACGAGCAAAATAAGAAGGTGTCCGGTCTACTTTAGTCGGGTCTTTTCCAGAAAAGGCCCCACCACCGTGGTGTCCGCGGCCACCGTACGTATCAACGATGATCTTCCGACCGGTCATCCCACAGTCAGCCAATGGGCCACCGATCACAAACCGGCCCGTGGTATTCACCAAAAACTTGGTCTCTGGAGTAAGGTGTTCGGGAGCAATGATCTTTTTGATTACCTCCTCAATAATGGCCTCTTTGAGTTCTTTATATTCCACCCATGGTTCATGCTGAGCGGCGATGACCACGGTATGGACAAACTTTGGCCGGCGGTCTTCATAGGCAATGGTCACCTGGGTCTTCCCATCTGGCCTGAGGAAGGGCAAGATCCCCTTTTTGCGCACCTCGGCCAGGCGCATGGCCAACCGATGGGCATACCAAATGGGCATAGGCATGAAATCCGGGGTCTCGTCACAGGCATAACCAAACATCAGGCCCTGGTCTCCGGCCCCGATCTCCTCCCCGCGGTCAACCCCCATGGCGATGTCCGGTGATTGGCGGTCGATGCTGGTGAGCACAGCACAGGTCTGCCAGTCAAACCCGAGATCTGAATGGTTATAGCCGATTTCTTTTACTACTCCCCGGGCAATCTTGGCGTAATCCACCTTGGCTTCAGTGGTGATCTCCCCGGCGATAAGGATCATCCCGGTATTGACCATAGTCTCACAAGCCACCCGGGCATAAGGATCTTTGTCAATGATGGCATCAAGGATGGCATCAGAGATTTGATCCGCTACCTTGTCTGGATGGCCTTCGGTAACAGATTCTGAAGTAAAGAGAAAATTGGTAAGACTCATCGTTTTCCCCCTTCCCGATTTGTGGCGTAGCTAACCAGCTATTACAAAAGTGTCAAGGATTAGGCGCTTTTTTATACCGATCTCTGCGCCAAGCTTCAAGGAGAAGATCTTCTTTTCCCGAAAAACCAGCCGCTGTCGTTACCTCGGTCCCAAATCTTTGGCCAGCCTCAAAGACCGGCGCAGCCCATCTTTTCCACTCCAGATCTCGCAAGAGGTGATGATCAAGGATCAAGGCCTCTGGTCTAAGCTCAGAGACCAATTGGACCAAGGCCTTAGAAGCTCGACTTAAGGCCTCCAGCCCAAAACGCTCCCCCAGATAAGTGGCCGGGCCGTCGATATAGATGATGTTAGGTGAGGCCTGATAGATGAAATCCAAGGCCTCTTTTTGTACCGGCCCGGAGACATCAGAGGAATGTAAAAAGGCCTCACCAGCCTCTTTGACTAACACGCTGACCACCGTACCAAAACGTCTCTCCGGCCCGTGATTCAAAGGAGGAGAGAAACAAAGTTCCGTCTCACCGAAGATGACCTTTCCCTCTTCGGCCACTTCCCAGGAGATATGAGCCGCCCGAAGGCGTTTTAAGAGCTCTTTGGCCCGCATGGCCTGGTTGCGATTGATGTTTCGTTCAGGGTCTTTTAGATAGACCCTTTTCCCTTTGAAAAGTGGTGCCCATTCTGGATCATAATGATCATAGTGATAATGCGTGATGATAATGATATCGGCCTCTTTTAGTCGATTTTTGATCTCTTTTTTCGTCTCCCGCAGGCGGTTCCATTCTATCTGGTCAGGGGGGAGGCCGTATCTCTTGGGCCCCAAGGCTGCCCCTGGATCAATCAAAAGGGTTAGGTCTTTGGTGCGCACCAGGGTGGCCATGGAGCGGACCCCTAAACTTTCGGCGGCGAGAAATTCTATCTTCATGGCGGGAAAAGAAAAATGGCGTCCCCGAGGGGATTTGAACCCCTGTTGCCGGCGTGAAAGGCCGGTGTCCTGGACCTGGCTAGACGACGGGGACACCGTTAATGGTGGGTCGGGCAGGACTCGAACCTGCGACTCTCGGCTTAAAAGGCCGATACTCTACCAACTGAGTTACCGACCCAGTGTGCGATAAAAAATACTTGCCCCAACCATGTATGTCAAGACAAGAAGGCCTTTTTCTTATATTCGGCTCAGGCCAAACTAGATTCAAGATCTTTCTTGGGCAAATTGAGAAAGACGTTTGTTGTAAAAGGCAATCACTTCTCGGCGGCTGATAAAACCCAAGAATTTTTGGGGGTCTTTTTCATCGACCACCGGGAGTTCTTCGATATTGCGTATGATAAATTTGCGCAAGAGGGTGTGTATGTCCTCACTCGGGTGGGTAGTAATAACGTCTCGGCGGGCAATGTCTCTGATAAGCAAAAGATCCCATAGGTGTCTTTCCGAGAGATAGGGCCTGATATCGTTACTGGAAAAGATGCCTACTAGCTTTTGTTCTTTATCTACCACCGGGAAATAATGCTGCCCAGTGCGTTCATAAAGGGAGATAAAGTCTCGGAAAGGCAAGGTTTCCGGGATGACCGACCATTCTTTCCGGTGCGGATCAAAGATATCACCGACCTTAATGCCGCTGAGGATATCATAAAAAAACTCCCCGCGATGGGCTGGGGACTCAAATTTAGTAGGCACCTGGCCCTCGTAAAGGCTGCGATATTTAAAGCCTCCGGAGAGGAACCTCTGGATCACATAAGAGACGGTTACCGAAAGGGCGGCGGCCGCTAAGATATGAAAGGCCCCGGTCATCTCGATGACCATAAAAAGGCTGGCCAAAGGGACCCTAGCCGCCGCTCCAAAGACCGAGCACATACCCACCACTACGTAAGGGGCCGGGGCTTGGTGAAAGAAATGGGCCAAGGTACCGCCTACCATGGCCCCTATAAAGAGGCTTGGGGCAAAGACACCTCCTGAACCTCCTGATCCTACGGTAAGGGAAAGGGCGATCATCTTGGCCAAGATAAGGACAAGCATCAAGGTCAGGGCCAGCTTTCCATCAATGGCCATCTGAATCCAGTGATACCCCCCACCTAAGACCTGGGGGAAGACCAGGGCCATGAGTCCGACCCCAAGGCCTCCGATGGCCGGTTTTATCCAGTTCGGGATCTTGAGGCGGCGAAAGAAGTCCCGTGTGCCGTAAAATACTTGCGGTAGTACCGAGGCCACCAGGCCGGAGGAGATCCCAAGGCTCAGAAAGTAGAGATATTGCCGTAGCTCGGTGACGGCGATCTTTCCAGGGATCTTGAAAAGGGGTTCCCAGCCGACGAGCACGCCGTTTATGGCGTAGGCCGTAACCGAGGCAAAGAGGCAGAAGAGCACGGCGTGGGCCTCGATGTCCACTTCGCTGTAAAGGATACCCACGGCAAAGATGGCCGCCCCGATAGGGGAACGGAAGACCGCCGCTAGCCCGGCAGCCATGCCGATTAAAAGGAGGAGCCTCCTTTCCGGCACCGGGAGCTTGGTGATGTGGGCAAAGATTGAGGCCAGACCGGAGCTTATCTGAACCACCGGCCCTTCACGTCCGGCTGAGCCTCCGGAGCCGATGGTCACCGCGGAGGCCAGGATTTTGACGAAGGGAACGCGAGCACGTATGCGCCCGCCTGTTTGATGGAAGGCCTTAATCGCCGCATCCGTACCATGTCCTTCAGCTTCAGGGGCCAAAGAATAGACCAAGATGCCTGAGATAAGGCCTCCCAGGGTGGTACTGATCAGAATGAACCAGTTAATCTTTGAAGGGACGGTGCCCATTTGATAATGGGCCAGCCTTTCCAAAAACAGCCATTGGACGTGATTTAGTAAAAAGATAAAGACATGGGCAGAAAGGACCCCTACAAGCCCCAAGAAAAAGGCATATATAAAGAGAAAGGTATGTTCTTTCTTCAAGGCTTAGTCCTTTGTCCCCTTCAGCGTGAAGAAAGTTCCTTAAATTCCCTCAGTCTTCGGTTGTAAAAGTCGATCACTTCTCGGCGGCTCAACATCCCCAAAAAACGTTTGGGATCTTCATCGGCCACCACAGGCAATTGGTCAATGTTTCGAATGGTAAATTTACGTAACACGGTATTTATGTCTTCTGAAGGGGTGGTGGTAATGATATCCCTGCGGGCAAAATCCTTGATGACCAAGAGTTTTCTTAGGTCTTCGTTGAAAAGGAAGGGACGCACGTCGTTTATGGAAAAGATTCCGCATAGATTTCCTTCTTTGTCTACCACGGGGAAATAGTGTTGTTCGGTGCGGCCAAAGAAATCAATGAATTGTTTAAAGGTCATGTCCTCTGGGACCACCGCCCACACCTTCCAGGGTTTGAAGATGTCTTTGACCCTTATATCCGCCAAGATATCGGTAAAGAATTCCCCCCGATGGGCCGGGGAGTGGACCGGGGTGGGGACCTGGAATTCATAGAGGCTTTTGTAGGGCAGATAATTGGCCAGGGCGGTCTGGACCAGGTAGGCCAACATCACCGAAAGACCGGCGGCGGGGAAGAGATGAAAGGCCCCGGTTATCTCGACGGCGATAAGGCAATTGGCAATCGGGGCCCGAGCCGCGGCCCCGAAGACCGAGGCCATGCCCACAATGACGTAGGCCGCCGGGTCTTGATGAAAGAGGCTGGCCACAAAGCCGCCTAACATCCCTCCTACGTAAAGGCTCGGGGCAAAGTCTCCCCCGGAACCACCGGTAGCCACGGTAAAGGAGAAGGCAATGGCCTTGGAGATGGATAGGGCAAGCATCAAAGGGCCAGAAAGATCTCCGTTGATGGCCTTTTGTATCCAACCATAGCCGATGCCCAGGACCTGGGGGAAGACCAGGGCCATAAGGCCGACTATCATGGCACCGATGGCTGGTTTGAAAAAAAAGGGAAGGGGAAGGCGATCAAAGGTGTCCTGGATGCTACCAAAGAAAAGGGGTAGGAGAGCGCCCATTATTCCACTGAAGACACCCAAGACGGCGAAGAAGAGATATTCATGGGCCTGAATAATTTTTAGATTTTCCGGCAAGGCAAAGAGTGGCTCCCAACCAACTAAGAACCCGGTGACCACATAGGCCACCACCGCCGAGACCAGGGTATAGAGCAGGGCCCGAGATTCAAACTCGATTTGGCTGTAAAGGACCTCGATGGCGAAAAAGGCGCAACCGATTGGGGAACGAAAGATGGCCGAAAGACCGGCGGCCATGCCCATCAAGAGGAGGAGGCGCCTTTCATGGGGCGGGCGTTTGGTAAGGTAGGCATAAATGGCTCCTACCCCTGAGGCCACTTGTGCCGTTGGCCCTTCACGCCCGGCTGAGCCTCCGGAGCCGATGGTCACCGCCGAGGCAATCATCTTGACAAAAGGGACCCTGGCCCTTACTCGTCCCTCTTCATAGTGAAAGGCCTTGATGGCGGCGTCTGTTCCTGCACCTTTGCTTTCCGGGGCAAATATATAGACGATCAGCCCGGAGATTAGTCCGCCTAGGGTGGTGACCAAAGGGATGAGGGTGAGCCCATAGGGGCCTATATATTCCTCAAGACTTCCTCCTTCGTTGGGGAGCCCTGGAGGTTTGTAATGGGCCAATTTAACTAAAAAAAACTCTCGAGCCAGGTCTACTAAATGAACGAACAACAGGGCGGCGAAGGCCCCGACTATACCCAAAATAACCGTGTCTAAGAGGAGTCGTAGACGGCGTCTTTCCAAAGTCTTTTGCCCTTTTTCTTGGAGGCCTCTTTTGGAGGCCCCTTTAGGTAGGCTTTTCCCATAGTAGATAGATTAAAAAGACCTTTAAGACAAGGGCATTCGTAAGAAAGAAATCGGAAACAAAACTATTGCCTTTATCTTAAACATATGTTTTAAACAAACGTATGCTTAAACCGGTTCCCGGTCGTTCTACGAAGGCGGTCCTTTTAGACGAGGCTGAACGTCTGTTTGCTGAAAAAGGGGTGCAGGGCACGTCCATTCGTCAGCTTTCTAAGGCCGCCGGGGTAAATGTGGCCGCGGTAAACTATTACTTTGGTTCCAAAAACGGCCTGGTTAAGGCCGTGCTCGAAAGGAGACTCAGGCCCATCAATGAAGCTAGGTGTCAGAGACTGAAGGCCCTTTTGGTCAAACAGGAAGAGGGGTCCTCCCCACCAATTAGAGAAGTAGTCCGGGCCTTTGTCGAACCGGCCTTTGAACAATTGGCCAAGGATGATCAAGCCCGACATTTTTTGACCTTTCTTGGGCGAGCCATGGCCGATCTGGACCCTTTGGTGTGGAAATTCTTCGCCGAAGAGATGAAAGAAACGGTTCTCCTCTTTTGGAAGGCCCTGAAAGCAGCCCTTCCCCATCTCTCCGAGGAAAAACTATATTGGCGGTTTCAATTCCTCTTAGGGGCCATGGTCAGACTTCTTGCCTGGCGAAAGGGTTATGAACTTTTTCCTCCGGTCTTTGAGGCACAATCCTTGTCCATGATAGATAAGCTTGAAGAATTCGTCCTCTTTGTCACCGCCGGTCTGGAGGCCGAGGATGGGTCATAGGGGCTTCTTTTTCATTTTGCTTCTCCTTTTAGGAGGATGTGCCTTCCATCACCCCTTGGAAGTGGTGCCGCCTAAAGAACCCCCCAAAAGCTTTTACCTTGCTCCAGAGGAGGTAAAGACCTTCTTCCCGGAAAGGCCTTGGTGGCTTTCCTTTGGTGATCAGAGATTGAATCAGCTCATCGAGGAGGCCTTTCGGGCCAATCTTGATTTAAAGGCCGGAGTGGCCAGGATTTTTAAGGCCAAGGCCATTTTAAAAGAGGCCCTTTCCTTTTCTCTACCAAGTACTTCTCTGGAATATTCTTGGCGTCGTTCCAAGGAGCCGGGTTTTTTTGGTGAGAACCGAGGGACCAGTTATCGCCTTTCAGCCACGGCCTCTTATGAATTAGATCTTTGGGGCCGAATACGCTCCTCGGCCAAGGCCTCCTTGGCGGAGCTAAAGGCCACTCAAGAAGATCTTCGGGCCTTTTATCTCAGTCTGGCGGCCCAAGTAGCAGATGCCTATTATCTCCTAGCAGCCTTAGAGCAAGAGAAGGTCAGGCTGAATTTGTTAATCAAGGCCGTGACCGAGGAGCTCACCTTGGTGGAAGACCTTTATCTCCGAGGTCTGGTCGAGGCTGATGAGCTCCTTTCGGTCAAGACCCAATTCTTTGAGCTCACCAGACAGAGGACCGAGCTTCAAGAAAAGATCTCTAAGACAAGGCATGCCTTGGCCGTCCTTCTTGGCCGTTATCCAGAAGAGGCCCCAAGGCCTTCTCTGGTCAAACTCCCGGCCCTTGAGCAGGCCTTCCCTTTAGGGCTTCCGAGCCAGATCATTATGAACCGCCCAGACGTCCTGGCCGCCTATTGGCGGGTAAAGGCTGCCGATGCCCGGGTTGCTGCTGCCATAGCCGAGCGCTTTCCCCGTCTAAATCTCCTGGCCAGCCTCGGGCGATCTCATACGGCCTTTTCCATTGGTGACATCGTGGGTTCCTTTTGGTCACTAAGCCTTGATAGTACCCTGAGCCTTTTTGAAGCCGGGAGGAAAGGGGCCCGGGTGGAGCAGGAAAAGGCCGCGGCACTTGAGGCCCTGTATCATTACCAACAAACGGTACTCAGGGCCTTTAAAGAAGTTGAAGACGCCCTTTCCGCCAATCTTACCGCCCAAAAAAGACTGACTGAACTAGATCGCGAAGAATCTTCTTTAAAGACCTTATTGAGCCTAAATCTTGACCGTTATCATCAGGGGCTGGGGGACTATCTTTCGGTCCTTAAGACCAGAGTAGAACTCCTCCGAACCGAACAAACCAAGGTTCAGGCCCAACAGGCCCTTATCTCTGCTCGTATTTCCCTTTACCGAGCCCTGGGTGGTACCTGGATGGAAAAATACTTGAAAGATTCCCTCATGTCTCAAAGGGGGCTGGATGAGTAAAAAAGGCCTTTTCCGTTCCATTTTGCCTATTTTGATCCTATTAGCCGGATTTTTGGGTTTTTTCTTTCTAAAAGGCCTTAAAAAACCGCCTCAACATCACGTGCTCAGACCAGAAGGTCCTCTGGTGGAAGTCATCAAGGCCCGGCAGTCCGATCAACGAATCATCATCTATGCCACTGGTACCGTGAGACCGCCTCAGAAGATCGAGATCGTCCCCGAAGTAGCCGGAAAGGTGGTTTGGGTCTCTCCCAAATTAGTCCCCGGGGGTCATTTTGCCGCTGGGGAGGTCATGTTCCAGATCGAGAAAAGGGACTACGAGATTGCCTTGACTCAGGCTAAGGCAAGGGTTGCCAAGGCCCGCGAACAACTCGAGGTCTTAAAGAATAAGGCCCTAGTGGCCAAGAGACAGTGGCAAAGGCTTTACGGAGAAAAGCCCCCTCCCTCGCCCTTGGTCTTTTATGAACCACAGATCAAAGCGGCAGAGGCCGAGCTGGCGGCCTCCCTGGCTGCCCAACAAAAAGCAGCCCTTGATCTTTCCCGGACCACGGTTAAGGCCCCTTTTGACAGCCTGATCCTTGAGGAACACCTTGATTTTGGCTACTACGTAAGACCTGGCTCTCCGGTGGCCACCTTGGTCGGGACCAAAAAGACCGAGATCGTCGCTCCTATTAGTCAGGACGACCTTAATTGGCTCAAGCTCCCGGCCCAGGCCAAGGTCATCGTCCCCACCGGGGACAAGACCTATTTCTATACCGGCCAGGCGGTGAGGCTCCTGCCGGCGGTAGAAAAACTAGGCCATCTCCCCCAGGTGGTGGTCGAGGTCTCTGATCCCTTCCAGCTCCGTGAGCACCTTACAGGCCGGCCTGATCTAGCCGAGGGGCTCTTTGTTGAGCTCGAGATAGAGGGAAAGACCGTTCGGAACGTCTTTGTCCTGCCGAGGGCCGTTCTACGCCATGGAGATAAGGTCTGGGTCGTTGATGAAAAGGGGCGTCTTCAGATCCGCCCGGTGACGGTCATTTACCGCGGGAAGGATACGGTCTTGGTAAGGGGTCTTAAGGCCGGAGAACGTATCATCGTTACCAAACTTGAGGCTGCGGCCCCTGGTCTCAAAGTCCGTGTTGTCAAGGGAGAGGCCAAGTGAAGGGCGCCATCCGTTACATGGCCCAAAACCATGTGGCCGCCAATATCTTGATGTTTTTCTTTTTGGTCGGCGGCTTGGTTATCCTTCCTGGGATCAAACAGGAGATCTTTCCCGAGATCAGCCTGGACACGATCAAGATCCAAGTGGCCTATCCCGGAGCCGCCCCGGAGGAGGTCGAAGACGGGATCATCCTGGCCATCGAAGAGGCCATTACCGGGATCGACGGGATCAAGGAAATCCACTCCATAGCCACCGAAGGGATGGGAACGGTCTTTGTCGTGGTCAAAGAAGGGGAAAACCCTGACCGAATCTTGCAAGATATAAAAAACGCCGTTGACCGGATTACCACCTTTCCCGAAGACGCTGAGGAACCGATCATCAGCAAGCTCCTCAATAAACATGAGGTGATCTCGGTTGTTGTTTATGGAAACGTGGATGAGTGGACACTGAGACACTATGCCGAAGAGATCGAAGATGAACTGCTAAATAAACCCAATATTACTCAGGTTGAGCTAAGTGGTGTCCGAAACTATGAGATCTCCGTAGAGGTACCGAAAGAGACCCTACGCCAATATCGCCTGACCACCGATGATTTGGCCCACCTCATCGGCCAGGCCTCGGTTGATTTACCTGGTGGTCGACTAAAGACCAGTGAGGGAGAGATCCTCCTTCGCACCAAAGGCAAGCGTTATTTTGCCCCGGGCTATGAGGACATCGTAGTCCTTGCCGATGACCAGGGGGCGAAACTCCACCTACGGGACTTGGCCACGGTAAGAGACAGTTTTGAAGACACCGACACCTTTGCCCTGTTTGACGGCCAGCGAGCGGCCATGGTCAAGGTCTATCGCGTGGGGGATCAGAAGCCCCTTGAGATTTCAAAGACAGTCCGTGAGTACGTCAAAGAGAAGTCAAAGACCATGCCCACCGCCCTTCACCTGGCGGTCTGGAACGATACCTCAAAGATCCTGAAGAGCCGGATCGACTTGCTCTTAAAAAACGCCTTTTGGGGCCTGATCCTGGTCATCATCACTTTGGGGCTATTTTTGGAGATCAGGCTGGCCTTTTGGGTCATGCTCGGGATCCCGGTCTCCTTTATGGGGGCCTTCCTCTTCATGCCCCTATTACATCTTTCCGTGAACATGATCTCCCTTTTTGCCTTTATTATGGCCTTGGGTATGGTGGTCGATGATGCCATTGTGGTAGGGGAGAGCGTCTTTGCCCGGCATCGCTGGATAAAAGATCCTTCCGAGGCCTCGGTCTCTGGAACTCTCGAGGTGGCCAAACCTATTGTTTTCTCCATCCTGACCACCGTGGTCTCCTTTGTGCCTTTACTGTTTGTTGGGGGGGTGATCGGCAAGTTTGTCAAAGTAATCCCCATGATCGTCATCACCACCCTCCTGGTCTCTCTCACCGAGTCTCTCTTTGTCTTACCGGCCCATCTCTCCATGACCTTGGGCCGTCCTACCGGCTGGTTCCTCCATAAATTGGAAAAGCCGAGGCTATGGTTTGGTCCGCGCTTAGAGCAGTTTATCGCCGGGCCATATCAATCCTTCCTTAAGGTATGTCTTAGGAATCGCTATAGCACCGTGGCTGTGGGATTGACCATCCTGCTTGTCAGCTTAGGACTGATCAAAGGAGGCCTGGTCCGTTTTCGGTTTATGCCGGTGGTTGAGGCTGAACATATAGATGTCTCTATCAAAATGCCCATAGGTACACCAGTAGAAAAGACCGATGCTGTACGGCGTTACGTCCAAGAAAAGGGGCTTGAGGCCGTAAAAGAACTGGAGAAAGAACACCCAGGTTGTGGCCCTTTGGTACAACACATCTATTCTTTGGTAGGCGGTCTCTTGGGGCGAGGGGGGCCGGTAGGTAGCCCTGAGCAGGAGGCCGGTCATCTAGCTGAGATCTCCATGCTCCTTACTCCGGTGGAGAATCGTTGCGTCACCGCGAACGAGATCGTCCGGCGTTGGCGTAAGAAGGTCGGCGAGATACCCGGGGTGGAGGCCCTCACCTTTGAGATCAATCTGGTCCACATGGGGGCCAATCTGGATATTCAATTGGCCCATAAAGATATGGAGGTGCTCAAAAAGGCGGCCCAGAGGCTCAAACAGGTCCTGGCCACCTATCCAGGATTGAGTGACATCGACGATACTTATTCTGCCGGCAAGGACGAGTTTAGGATCAAACTCAAAGAGAGGGCAAGGCTCTTGGGCATTACGGAAAAAGAATTAGGGCGCCAGATTCGCGGGGCCTTTTACGGGGCCGAGGCCCTGCGTATCCAACGCGGCAGAAACGAAGTCCGGGTAATGGTGCGTTTTCCTAAAGACGAACGCCGGCATATCTGGGATCTGGAAAATATGTGGATCAAGACCCCGAAGGGCGGCGAAGTACCTTTAAAAGAGGTGGCGGAGATCATCCCCGGACGAGGGTACAACGTCATCAATCGTTACAATCGCAAACGAGTAGTGGATGTTACCGCTGATGTGGACGCCAAGATAGCCAATGCCGACGAGATCTTGGCTGACCTCAAGGCCCATTTTCTCCCGCAACTCATGGCCGACTACCCCGGGCTTACCTATCAGATCCAGGGCGAGGGCAAAGAAGAGGCCGAATCCATGAGCAACATGAAGCGAGGCTTTCTCTTGGCCCTTTTCGGTATTTACAGCTTGCTGGCCATTTCCTTTCGGAGTTATGTCCAACCGCTTATCATCATGTTGGCCATCCCCTTTGGCATTGTGGGGGCCATTTGGGGGCACCTGATCATGGGGAAGGATCTCTGTATCCTGAGCCTCTTCGGCTTGGTCGCCCTTTCCGGCGTGGTGGTAAATGATTCTCTTCTTTTGATTGATTATGCCAATGTCAAACGTCAAGAAGGTAAAGAGGCCTTTCAGGCCATCGTTGAGGCCGGGGTGAGGCGTTTTCGCCCCATTCTCCTCACCTCTTTGACCACCTTTTTCGGTCTCATGCCCCTCATCATGGAGACCAGTCTCCAGGCCCAATTTTTGATCCCCATGGCCATTAGCCTGGGCTTCGGTATTCTCTTTGCTACAGGGATTACCCTGATCATTATTCCCTGTTTCTATCTAGCCTTTGAGGATATAAAGAAAATTCTAGCTTAATTTTTTTGTAGCTTGAGAAAATCGTGTCACTTAAGATATTGTCTTGACACCAAATGCGAAAGACGGTATTTAGCTATTTCCTATCCGGTCTATATTTCGTAAAATAAAAGCCTTTATCAACGGGCGGATTTGACCCTAAGGACCGATCGTGACACGAAAATGAAGGACTATTTTAGATTATTCCTCATGGTAGTCTGTTTGTGGTTAATCCTTGATGTTATGGCCTCAGCCGGGCTTAGGACCTTCCAACGCGATGCCGATAAAGACGGTTTCCCGGAGCAAAGGGTCTATCTTCAAGGGAATCAAATAGTTCGGGTGGAGATAGACCTTGATCGCGATGGGCGCCCGGAACGCTATGAATTCTTCAAAAACGGACAGATCTCAAAGATCGAGATAGACCGAGACCACGATGCTCATCCAGAGGTAATAACCTACTTTGAAGCCGGAGCCCCTTTTAAAAAACAGGAAGATGAGGATCGAGACGGCTATCTTGAAAAGACCATCTATTTCAAGGGCCGTGTCCCGATAAAGATTACCTATGATCGCGATCGAGACGGGAGGCCGGAGGAGATTATTTTTTTGGATCATCTCTCCCCGTTGAAGATCGTTCGGCATAATCGAGATCTCACCGAGACCATCTTTCTAGACCCAAAGACCAAGGGGCCGCTTGTCAAAAGGATTTTGCGCCGGGAGATCGATAGTGACCAAAATGGTCAACCGGAAAAGATCTTCTATTACCAAAACGGTCGCTTGACTAAGCTCCTTGAAGACGCAAACAAAGACGGGAGATTTGAGAAGAGCTATATCTACCAAGGCGGAAAACTGGTCTTCCTTCTCGAAGACCTGGATCAGGACGGTTTCTTTGAGAAGAAGACTGTCTATGATCAACAAGGGCATCCAAAGCAAGTCTTATTAGATCGAAACCGGGATGGCCAACCAGAGATCGTTTCTTCCTTTTCTCAGGGCCAGCTAAAAGAGGTGCTCTTTGATCGAGACGGAGACGGTCGACCGGAGAAGAAGGAACTCTATCAGGCCGGGAGACTCAAAGAAGTCCTTTATTTTGAAAAGGGGAGATTGTCCAAGAGGGAATTCTATCAAGGCCAAACTCTATCTCGACTGGAACTCGATCAAGATCGAGATGGGGTCCTTGAAAAGGTGGCCTTTTATCGAAACGGATACCTGAGTCAGGTAGAGGTCCGCCGACCCTCGGGGAAAGTGACCAAAAGGTTCTTTTATAACGACAAGGGAGAAGTGATAAAACTTGTCTGTTATCAAAAGGGGAAAGTAATTACTTGGCATTACCAGCACGAGAAACCGGTGCTTTATGAAGAAGATCTGGATCACGATGGCCATCCAGAAATTAGAATCTTTTACCACCCCAATGGGACCAAAGAACTGGTGCGTGACCTAAATGGCGACGGAAAACCAGACCTGTGGCAGGAATATCAAGGTGATACCCTGGTGCTTTTGAAACGAGATGTAGACGGTGACGGGAAACCGGATCTTGTGGAGGAGGTAACCACGCCTTGATCGGGCTCTTGGCTAAAGGAGGCCTTCTTCTCATTCCTATCTTTGCCTGTTCGGTCATCGCCCTGGCCATCTTTTTGGAGAGATTGATTCGTTTGAGGCAGGCCCGTCTCAAAGATCCTTCCCTGGTCGAGGGGGTTTACAGTGCAGTGGTCAGGGGAGATGTTGAAGCTGCTCGGGCCTTGGCGGCCAAACAGGAAAGTGCCGTCTCTCGTGTGCTTGATGAGGGGCTTTCGGTCTGTGGCGGAGACAGGGAGACCGTGGAGACGGTCCTCTCTCATGCCATCGAAAGAGAGGTCCGTCATCTCTCTCGCTATCTCGGAAGCCTGGCCCTAATGGGCAATATTACTCCTTTGCTCGGACTCTTGGGCACGGTGATCGGGATGATCAAGGCCTTTATGGCCATCGAACGCCTGGGGGGGAAGGTGAATGCCTCGGTCCTTGCCGGTGGTATCTGGGAGGCCATGTTGACTACAGCCGTCGGACTTTCGGTGGCTATTCCGGTAATCATGGCCTATTCGTATCTAAACGGAAAGATAGATGCCTTACAGGCGGAGATGGAAGAAGCAGCGGTCGTCTTGCTCAAGGCCTTAAAGGAGAGGGAGGGTGCTCAAGGTTAGGAAGAGAAAAAGGCCGGAGATCCAGTGGCCTCTTACGGCCCTGATCGACATTGTTTTTCTCCTCCTCATTTATTTCTTGCTCACGACCAATTTTTTGGCCGAGGAAGGGATCAGCGTAAGACTGCCCCAAGCCCAGAAGGCCTCTCCTCAGCAGGAAGAACCGATCAATATCTACGTGAACAAGGCCGGGCATTTTTTTCTGGGCAAAAGAGAAGTTTCAGCCCGAGAACTGCTGGTCTCTCTCAAGGAGGCCCTCAAGACAAACCCTGATCGGGTGGTGGTGATCAAGGCCGATCGCGAGGTGATCTTAAACCGAGCGGTTAAGGCCATGGATATTGCCCGGGCCGCCGGGGCCCAAAAGCTATTCCTAGCCACCGAACAACCATAATGATAACCAAAGAAAAGAGCCCCAATTACCTCCTGTGGGGACTTATCTGTGTCTCGGCCCTGATTCACCTCCTCCTCATTTTAAAGATATGCGGGCTTATTACCCCCAGGCATTGGCTCTATATCCCCATCGAGTTGACCAGCACTAAACCATCTAAAGGCCTGGAATCTCATCTTCCCACCCCTTTGGCCCCTCCAAGGACCTTTTTGCCGACCAGGGCTTCTGCTTTTAGGTCCCTTCCGAAAGATGCCTTACCGGTAAAGGCCAAACTCATCCCTCCCCAAGAAAAAGGGCTTTCGCTTTCCCCTGAGGAGGCCCTGAATGATCTTAAACCCTTAGCGCCTTTGGTTGATCCTCAAGCGATCCTTGGTGAACTCAAGGCGGCCAAGGATCGTTTTCAGGCCTATGCCACCATGATTCGGGCCAAGATTGAAAGGGCCAAGCGCTATCCCCTCCCGGCTAGGGAGATGGGCCTTGAAGGCACAGTCAAACTGCGTTTTACCCTTAGTGGCCAGGGTAAATTGCTCCGGGCAGAGGTCCTTAAATCTTCGGGGATAAAAATGCTTGATCAGGCTGCGCTCAAGGCTGTAAGGTCGGCTGCTCCCTTTCCTCCGGCCCCTTCACCTTATGATCAAGAAAAAGAGCTCTCCTTTGTCATCACCATAAACTTCTGGCTAAAAAAGTGATCTTTTCATGGGACTCTTTCCCTTGATGAGGCCTTAGCAGGCGATTAGTGTTTGGCCAAGATGAAAAGACCTTGGCATACCCTAACCAAAGAAGAGGTTTTAAAGCTCCTAGAGACCTCTCTTTCTGGGCTTTCGGAAGAAGAAGTCAGAAAGCGGCTCTTGCGTTATGGCCTTAATGAACTGGAAGAGGTAAAGACCACCCCGGCCTGGAAGATCTTTCTCGATCAGTTCAAGAGCATCCTCATCGTGATCCTTTTGATCGCGGCGGTGATTTCCTATTTTTTAGGTGAGAAACTGGACGCCGTAGTCATCTCGGTCATCGTCTTTGCTTGCGCCATCCTTGGGTTTATTCAGGAATGGCGAGCGGATCGAGCGGTGGCCGCCCTTAGGGCCATGGCTACCCCTGAGGCCACGGTAAGGCGTCAAGGGCACGAGAAAAAAATTCCAGCCCGTGAGGTCGTCCCAGGGGATATCCTTATCCTTGCTGCCGGAGACAAGGTGGCCGCTGATGCCCGTCTGCTTGAGGCGGTAAACCTCCGGGTGGATGAGGCCCCTCTTACTGGTGAATCCGTACCGGTGGAAAAACAGGCCGAAGTGGTCTTGCCAGAGGAGTCCTCCATTGGCGATCGTCAAAATATGGTCTTTGCCGCCACGACCGTGACTTATGGCCGCGGGGTGGCGGTGGTGGTGGCCACGGGAAAACAGACTGAATTTGGCCGGATCGCCGGCATGATCCAGGCCATCGAGGAGGAAAAGACCCCGCTTGAAGAACGTCTGGCGGTCATCGGTCGTTGGTTGGGAGGTATTTCTCTGCTCATCTGTGCCTTGGCCACGGTCATCGGTGTGGCCAAGGGGTATTCCTGGTTGGATATGTTTATTTGGGGCGTCTCTCTGGCTGTAGCCGCCGTACCCGAGGCCTTGCCAGCGGTGGTTACCGGGGCCTTGGCCATCGGTGTCTCGCGTATGGCCAAACACCACGCCATTGTCAAACGTCTCCCCGCGGTGGAGACCTTGGGGTGTACCACGGTCATCTGTACCGATAAGACCGGTACGCTGACCAAAAACGAAATGACCGTGCGGGAGATCTATGCCGATGAGAAGGTCTTTCAGGTAGAGGGCTCTGGTTATGCCTTGGAAGGACGCCTTTTGCTAGGGCAGGCCCCGGTGAGCCCGGAGCCAGAAACTCCTTTATGGTGGACTCTCCTGATCGGTCTCCTTTGTAATGACGCCCATTTGGAAGAACAAGAAGGCCAGGTCAAAGTAGTTGGTGATCCGACCGAGGCCGCCCTCTTGGTATCCGCCCTAAAGGCCGGTCTCAGACGAGAAGGATTTACTCGGCTTGATGAAATACCTTTTGATTCGGAACGCAAGCTCATGACCGTGGTGGTCAAAGGGAAAGGAGGGAGGCTCTTTGTCCTGACCAAAGGGGCCACGGAACAAGTACTTTCCAGGTGTGGATATATATTGGTTGGGGGGAAGGTCAAGCCCTTGGAGGAACGAGATCGTTCCTTAATCCGAAAATACACCGAAGAGATGGCCTCCCGCGCCCTGCGGGTCATGGCCTTTGCTTATAAAGAAGTAGGGCCTGATTACGATCGGGACCACCTGGAAGAAGGCCTTATCTTTTGCGGTCTTCAGGGAATGATCGATCCCCCACGGGAAGAGGCCAAAGAGGCCATCAGAGAGTGTCGGGCGGCCGGGATCAGGGTGATTATGATCACCGGGGATCATCCCTTGACTGCTTCAGCCATCGCCAAAGAATTGGGGTTGGTCTCTGAGCCCAGTGCGGAAATAGTGATGACCGGGCAGGAAGTGGAAAAGATCGACGATGAGACCTTGAAGGCCAGGCTCAAAAAAGTGGTCGTCTTTGCCCGTGTTTCTCCCGAACACAAGCTGCGCATTGTAACCGCCCTCAGGGCCCTTAATGAAGTGGTGGCGGTCACTGGAGACGGGGTAAATGATGCCCCGGCCTTAAAACGGGCCGATATCGGCGTGGCCATGGGGATTACCGGGACCGAAGTGGCCAAAGAGGCCGCGGCCATGATCCTCACCGATGACAACTTTGCCACCATCGTCAAGGCGGTGAGGGAGGGCCGGGCCATCTACGACAATATCAAGAAGTATCTACTCTATCTGCTTTCGGCTAACATCGCCGAGATAATCGTCCTCACCTCGGCCTTTTTCTTTGGGCTTCCGGTGCCATTGCTGGCTATTCAAATCCTTTGGATCAATCTTTTGACCGATGGCCCTCCGGCCTTAGCCCTGGGGGTAGACCCCCCAGCCCCGGATCTAATGAAACGTCCTCCGCGGCCTCCAGGAGAAAGTGTCTTTACTCCGCGAATGATCACCTTGATCGCCATGATCGCCCTGACCATCAGCCTCGTCTTGCTGCCCTTTTTTGATTACTACATCAAGGCCAATCCCGAAGGCCTTCCCCATGACGTCCTGGTCACCAAGGCCCGGACTCTTTTGTTAATCGGTTTTGTCTTGATAGAAATGGTGGCTGCCTATTGTGCCCGTTCGGATCACCTTTCTCTCTTCAAAATAGGCCCCTTCTCTAACCAATGGCTCAATTTGGCGGTGATCGGAGAGATTGTTCTCATGGCGGTGATGATCGAGATAGACCAGCTACGTCCCATCATCAAGGCCTACCCCGTGCCCTTAAGCGAATGGTTGTTGCTTATCGGGTTGGGGCTCTTACTCCTCCCAGTAAGCGAAGGGACGAAATGGGTCCTCAACCGCCTGAAGGTCCGTTAAGCCCACAAGGCCTTTTTGGAATCTATCCCTCTGGCCTTGAGGAAAAAGGCGTAGAATAGGTCTTCTGGAGAGACAGGTCTGCTCTTTAAGGCTTCATCCATTAGGGCCAGTTCGAGGAGTAAATTTTTGATCTTCTCCTCGGACAAGGTCTCGGCATAACGTCTCAAGCGAAAGAGGGCATAGGGGTGGAGATTAGCCAGTACCCGAGGAGGTCTCTCTCCCCAGAGGGTCTTTTTGGCGGTCTCAAGCCCTTGGCGAAAGGCCTGATAATCTCTGGTCAAACGAAGGGATTCCTCCTGTGAGATCATATATTTGAGGAGCCATAGGCGTTTAAAAAAGGTGGCCAGGGTAGCGACCAAGACTAGATAAGGTATTCCCTGTTCTACAAGATCTCGAAGGAGCTTTAAGGCCTGATCAGGCCCATGGGTAAATAAGGCCTCGATCAAGGTGTAAGGGGCTTGTTCTGGCCTGGCCGAAACCAAAGTGAGAACGTCTTCCTTGGTAATAACCGGGGCCTCTCCTACATACAAGGCCAGTTTTTCTACTTCTTGGCGCAGGGCCGCTGGGTCGTCACCAACCATTTCAAGGAGTAGTTCAGCGGTCAGACGATCCATCTTTTTGCCCAATTCCGCCAATAGATCCGGTAATTCATACTGGACCAGATCTTTGGGCCTGCGGACCTTCTTGAGCGGGACGATCACTCCTTGTTTTTCGGCGTATCGATAAAGAGGGTGATTTGTTTCTATTTCTTCCACCGAAAGGATCAAGGTTTGGTTTTGTTTTCCGATCTCAAGGA
>Ga0256914_1001777_pt1 | contig 18800 bp, 21 predicted proteins | sample HulkmetaG_FD_191571 | JGI IMG/M metagenome (GOLD analysis project Ga0256914, IMG submission 191571) | Hydrothermal chimney microbial communities from Main Endeavour vent field at the Juan de Fuca Ridge, Pacific Ocean - Hulk | ecosystem: Environmental > Aquatic > Marine > Hydrothermal vents ... | reverse complement strand
TGCGGGTGTGTGGAGGAAGAGCCGCCGCTTCGACACGGCGACTCCGGAAGAGATTTGATGGATCAGCGTGCGATACGCTGACCGCCAAAGGTGTGTGTCTTGATCAGGTCGGCCGCCAACTGCTGCGCTCCGACACACACGGAGTTGCTCGTCGCCGTACCGTTCGTATCGATGGTGAGATTTCCATCGGTCGTCGTCGTGATTTTGAAGCAGTCACTGGCCGTGCTTGCTCCCGGATCAGCTACGATATATACCGTACTTCCCGCCACTGCGGTTGTTTTCGCCGGAGTCGTACCGGTCTGATCCGTATAGAGCTCGACATTGGTTATATCCGGCCAGTTTGCTGAATTCCAGTTCGCCTGTCCCTGTGATGTATAGTATGCCGCCGCATCACTCACCAGCGTGCTTACATTTGCGGAGAGTTTGGAGATCTTCGCATCATCTCTTGTTGCCGCCAGTTTCGGAATGGCGACCGCCGCCAAAATTCCCAGGATCACGATCACGAAGATCAGTTCGATCATTGTAAAACCTCGTCGCATTACGACTCCTTGTGAAAGTAGTTTTGTCCTTTGTCGCTACAAAGGCTCGAAGGTATTATCGTCCAAACTCCGTAAATGTTTACTTAATCGGGAATTTTTTTCAAAAGTTCCTCGAGCCTCTGCTCGAGTTCGAGGTATTCGATCTGTTTGGTGAGAAACGCCTGCAGCAGAATTTTGGTCTCGTTGTCGTTGGCGGGGTCGAAAAGCCCGGTGAGCTCCTTCTCGATCTTCTGCGCATACGGCTCTTCGAGGGTGATCGTATAGCGTCGTCCGCCGATGACGAGGGAGATCTTTTTCATCGTCTCTTAGTCGCCCAGCATCGCTTCGATCTTGCCGATCACCTCTTCGATCTCCAGATCCTTCATCGTCAGCTCCTCGGTCAGTTTGGCGATCTGGGCATCTTTGGCTTCGTTCTGCGCCTTGACGGCGACCAGTTCGTTGCGCAGCCGTCCATTCTCCTCCTCCAGGCGCCTCAGCCGCGCCACCACTTCGTCGATCTTTTTCGAGAGCTGCTCGATCACCGGGACATTCTGCATCCTCATTTCCTTCAATATCTGGTATGGTTGGTATAATTATAGACTAATTCAGATAAATTGGGATACTTTATCGCACGAAACGAGAAAAAAGGAGCCCCTTGCTGTTTCAACTCAAAAGCGACTTCACCCCCGCGGGAGATCAGAACGAAGCGATCCGGCAGCTGACCCGTTCGATCGAAGCGGGCCACCGCTACCAGACGCTGCTGGGAGTCACCGGCAGCGGCAAAACCTTCACAATGGCCCAGATCATCCAGAAGCTCCAGATGCCCACCCTCATCATGACCCACAACAAGACGCTTGCGGCCCAGCTCTACAGCGAATTCAGAGGCTTCTTTCCCGACAACCACGTCGAATACTTCATCAGCTACTACGACTACTACCAGCCCGAAGCCTACATCCCGAGGCAGGATCTCTTCATCGAAAAGGACAGCGCCATCAACGACGAACTCGAACGGCTGCGACTGAGCGCTACGGCGAGCCTGCTCACCTACGACGACGTCATCGTCGTCGCATCGGTGAGCGCAAACTACGGACTGGGAAACCCGATCGAGTACAGAAAGATGGTCCAGAAACTCGAAATCGGAGACGAGATCGAGCAGCGCGCCCTGCTGCTGCGGCTGGTGGAGATGGGCTACAGGCGCAACGACAACTTCTTCGACCGGGGCGACTTCCGCCTCAGCGGCGACGTCATCGACATCTACCCCGCCTACAGCGAAGAGGAGGCGCTGCGCGTGGAGTTTTTCGGCGACGAGATCGAAGCGATCTACACCTTCGATCCGCTCACCAACCGGAAGATCGCCGATCTGAAAACCACCACCCTCTACGCCGCGAGCAACTTCATCGTCGGCGCAGGCAAACTCCAGGAGGCGATCAAAAGCATCGAGGAGGAGTTGGCCGACCGGCTCGCCTTCTTCAAAAAGGAGGGGAAGCTCCTGGAGTACCAGCGTCTCAAGCAGCGTACCGAGTTCGACCTGGAGATGCTTGAGACCACCGGCATGTGCAAGGGGATCGAAAACTACGCACGCCACCTGACCGACAAGAAGCCGGGCGAAACTCCCTATTCACTGCTCGACTACTTCGAGATCAAGGGCAGACCCTACCTCATCATCGTCGACGAAAGCCACGTGAGCCTGCCGCAGTTTCGAGGGATGTACGCAGGCGACCGCAGCCGCAAGGAGGTACTGGTGGAGTATGGCTTTCGCCTCCCCAGCGCCCTGGACAACCGCCCCCTGAAGTTCGAGGAGTTCATCGACAAGGCTCCCCACTACCTCTTCGTCTCGGCAACGCCGGCGGAGCTGGAGCTCGATCTCAGCGCCGTGGTGGCCGAACAGATCATCCGTCCCACCGGACTGCTCGATCCGGAAGTGGAGGTGGTCGACAGCCGCTACCAGGTCGAGCATCTCTACGACGAGATCCAGAAGGTGGTCGAGCGGGGCGAGCGGGTGCTGGTGACGGTACTGACCAAGAAGATGGCCGAAGAGCTCACCACCTACTACAACGACCTGGGGCTGCGGGTGAAGTATATGCACTCGGATATCGACGCCATCGAGCGCAACCAGATCATCCGAAGCCTCAGGATGGGGGAGTTCGACGTCCTGGTGGGGATCAACCTGCTTCGCGAGGGGCTCGATCTGCCCGAAGTGAGCCTGGTGGCGATTCTGGATGCCGACAAGGAGGGGTTTTTGCGCTCCGAGACGGCTCTGATCCAGACGATGGGACGGGCGGCGCGCAATCTCAACGGCCGGGTATTGATGTACGCCCAAACGACGACCCCCTCGATGGAGCGCGCCATCGAGATCACCCGCCACCGCAGGGAGCGCCAGCGGAAGTGGAACGAAAAGCACGGCATCACCCCCAGATCGGTAGGGCGTCGGCTCGACGAAAACCTCAAGCTCGAAGACCACGGCATCCTGTACGAAAAAAGGAGCAGACTCGAGAAAATGCCCGCCAAAGAGCGGCAGAAGATCGTCAAGGAGCTGACCAAAAAGATGCGCGAAGCGGCCAAGAAGCTGGAGTTCGAGGAGGCGGCGAGGCTGAGGGACGAAATCGAGAAGATCAAAAAGTTATGATTGTTGTTGAAAGGATGAGATAGATGCTTTTGCGCTACAAAGAGTGGTTTCCGACGTTCGGAGAGAATTGCTGGGTCGCGCCCGACGCGACGATCGTGGGCAACGTGAAGATGGGCAGGGAGTGTTCGGTGTGGTTCGGATGCGTGATCCGCGGGGACGTGCACAAGATCCGCATCGGAGATCGCACCAACATCCAGGATCTTACGATGATCCACGTCACCCACTCCAAAAACCCCGACATGAGCGACGGTCACCCGACGATCATCGGCAGCGACGTGACGGTGGGACACCGGGTGATGCTGCACGGCTGTACGATCGGGGATGGCTGCCTGATCGGCATGAACGCCACGATCCTCGACGGCGCGGTGATCGAGAAAGAGTCGATCGTGGGCGCGGGCGCGCTGGTGACGGGCGGCAAAACCTTCCCGCCCCGCAGCCTCATTCTCGGCTCCCCTGCCAGGGCGGTGCGGCGGTTGAGCGACGAAGAGGTGGAGGAGCTCTACGCCTCGGCCCGGCGCTACGTCGTCTTCAAAGACGACTACATCGACCATATCGCATGAGTCTCTTCGCCGCGGCCGACGCCCTTGGGCTGGTGAGCTTCGCCGTCAGCGGCTACCTGATGGGGGTGCGCAAAGGGCTCGATCTGCTCGGAGTGCTCGTCGCCGCCTTTCTCACCGCTCTGGGAGGCGGTATCATACGGGACGTGATGGTGGGCCGCACCCCCGTCGCTTTCACCCAGAGCGCCATCCTGCTTCTTGTCGGCGCAGGGATCGCCGTCGCCTGGGGACTTCGGCTCCATACCAGGAGGCGCCCCGAGCGTTTCACCCTCTTCATCCTCAGCGACAGCGTCGGACTCGTGGCCTTCGCCGTCACCGGCGCACTGACCGGAATCGAGGCGGGTTTCAACCTCTTCGGGGTGATGCTGCTGGCGTTCGTTACGGCCGTCGGCGGTGGAATGCTGCGGGATATGATGGTCGGTGAGATACCCATCGTACTCACCAGCGACTTTTACGGTACAATCGCACTGCTGACCGCCATGGCGATCTATCTGTGCGATACCTTCGGATCTCTTGGAGGTGCGACACTGGCGATGGTGGCGGCCGGCGCACTGGCCCTGCGCCTCGTCGCCTACTACAGAAACTGGCAACTGCCGAAACTTGGTGGAGGATGAGATGAAACGACTCTTTTCGACCGAAACGCTCACGCTGTTGGCGATCGTTCTGGGGATCGCCGCCGGTGTCTGGATGCCCGAAGCGATGCTCTCGTTCAAATGGATGGGGGATCTGTTTTTGATGCTGCTGAAGATGCTGATCGTCCCTCTCGTCTTCGCCTCCGTCTTCGTGGCGATCGTTTCGCTCGGCAGCGGAGAGGCGCTCAAAAACCTCGGTCTCAAGGCCTTCGGCTACTATTTCATGACCACCGCGCTCGCCGTCACCGCCGGACTGGTTGTGGTCAACATCGTCGAGCCCGGAAGCGCCCACCAGCTTGCGGGTACCGCCCCCGTCTCGCCGCCCAAGGAGCACACCCTTTCGGCCCTTCTTCTCTCCTTCGTACCGAGCAACGTCTTCGCTTCGCTCTCGGAAGGAAAGATCGTGCAGGTGCTGGTCTTCGTCATCTTCTTCGCCGTCGCAGCCCTCCACCTGGAGAGTGGAAAGCGCGATACCCTGAGCGGCTTCTTCGACGCTCTCAACGACGCGATGGGAAAGATCGCCGGCTGGGTCATCACCCTCACCCCTCTTGGTGTCTTCTCCCTCATCGGGTACGTCATCGCAAAAGAGGGGTTCGGGACCCTCTGGCAACTCAAAGATTACGTCTTCGCGGTGCTGGCGGCCCTCCTTCTGCACGCCCTGGTGATCCTTCCGCTGGTGGCCTGGGCGATCGGCCGTTTCAACCCTTTCGCCTACTTTCTGAAGGTGCGTGAGGCGGTGCTGGTCGCCTTCTCCACCGCCTCCAGCTCCGCGACGCTGCCCGTCTCCATCGAGGTGAGCGAAACGAAAGGGGGTGTCAAGAAGGAGAGCGCGGGCTTCATCCTGCCGCTGGGAGCGACCGTCAATATGGACGGCACCGCCCTCTACGAAGCGATCGCGGTGATGTTCATCGCCAACAGCTACGGGGTGGAGCTCGGCTTTACCGAACAGATTATCATCTTCACCACCGCTACCTTCGCATCCATCGGGGCGGCGGGAATCCCCGGAGCGGGGCTCGTGATGATGACGATGATCCTCACTGCCGTCGGCCTGCCGCTGGAGGCGATCGGCCTCATCGCCGCGGTGGACCGGATCCTCGATATGTTCCGAACCTCCATCAACGTCTGGGGGGACCTGCTGGCGACGAAAGTGCTCAACCGATTCATCCCCCCGGCGACCCGGGATCTGCGCTAGAGAGCTTCGATTAGCTTTCTGGCCCGTTTGACGGGCATCTTCGTGAAGTCGATCAACTCTTCGGTCGTCACCACCGAGGCAGGTACGTTCTTGAGGCCGATCTCGAGCACCTTCGAGGCGGTCAGGGCGTCGGCGAAGGCGCGGTGGTGGACGAGGGTGTTGATGTCGAGCGCGATATTGAGGTGCCCGAGCCCGTACCGCTCGGCCTCGATGGTCCGGCGGGCCAGTTCGATGGTACAGAGACGGCGGTTTCCCAACACCCCGAGTCCGAACCGTTCGAAAGAGGCGGAGACGAAGTTGTAGTCGAAGGAGATATTGTGGGCGACGAAGATCGCATCGCCCAAAAACGCCTTGAACTTCGGCAGCATCTTCGCCAGGGGCGGCGCCCCTTCGAGATCTTCGGGCATGATGCCGGTGATCTCGCTGATGCTGTAGGGGAGGTAGCTGCATTCGGCAAACGACTCGAACCGGTCGACGATCTCTCCGTTGCGCCACTTCAGCGCCCCGATCTCGATGATCTGCGATCGGCTCGGCTGACTCCCGTTGGTCTCGACGTCGACGATGCAGAAGGTCTCCTCCCGCCAGGGGCGGAAGTGGGTGGCGAGCACCACCTCCTCCCCCTCGATCTCCAGGGGGACTCCCGAAGCGATCACCAGTTCGGTCAGGGTATCGACATCCTCGAAGAGCGAATCGCGGCTCTTCTGGATCAGGGCACGGAAACGCTCCAGCTCCATCCGCCCTCCCGACCGTTTGACGGCTCCGACGATCTGATCGATCAGCGGGCGCACGCCCCCTCCTTTACGGCGGCGATGAAGTCGCGCACCTTCACGGGATCCTTCTTCCCCTTCTTCGCCTCCACTCCGCTGCTCACATCCACACCGTAGAAGCCGTAGGGAAGCGCTTCGGCCACATTGTCCGGGGTCAGCCCTCCGGCCAGGACGATCCTGCCGCAGTCGATACCGTCGAACCATTCGAGGTTGAGCCGCTTGCCCGATCCGCCGTAGGCTTCACAATAGGCGTCCACCAGCCGGTAGCGCCCCTCGAAAGTCATCACATCCTCCGGGGCCCCCGCCCGCACCACCGGCAGCGCCTTGATGCCCAGAGCGTGGAAGTAACTCTCGTCCACATCGAAGTGGATCTGTGCCAGGCTCATGCCGCTCCGGGTACAGATCTCCTCCACCTCCATCGGCGTCCTGCCGACGAAGAGCCCCACCCGCTCCACGAAGGGGGGAAGCTGCTCTACGATCGCCCTCGCCGCCTGCGGCGTCACGAAACGAGGGGACTTTTCGTAGAAGACGAACCCCAGGGCGTCCGCCCCGGCCTCCACGGCGACGAGGGCGTCTTCGATACGGGTGATACCGCAGATCTTCACCCGCGGCACCCTCTCGTCACCGAACCATCCCACCCGCAGATCCTCTCAGACTCTCAGACTCTCGATGGCACGTGCGACATTCTCGTGCCTGAAGACGTAGCTACCGGCCACGACCACATCGACCCCCGCACTCTTGAGGTCGTGCACATTCGTATCGTTGACCCCTCCGTCCACCTCGATCATACACTTGGGGTTGCGCCTCTCGATCATCTCCTTGAGCCGCTTCGCCTTTTCGAGGACACTCGGAATGAACCGCTGACCGCCGAAACCTGGATTGACACTCATAAGCAGCACCATGTCGAGATCTTCGAGCAGAAACTCGACACATTCGGGACGGGTATGGGGGTTGAGGACGATCGCGGGGCGGATTCCCAGCCCACGGATCTTCTGAATCAGCCGGTGCGGATGCTTCTCCTCTTCGATATGGAACGAGATGAACTCCGGTTTCAGCGGGGCGAAGAGATCGACGAAGAAGGTGTTGTTCTCGACCATCAGGTGTATATCGAGCGGTTTGGTGGCCGCTTTTGCGACCGCCTCGACGACGACGGGGCCGATGGTGAGGTTGGGGACGAAGTGGCCGTCCATCACGTCGACGTGGACGAAGTCGCACCCTCCGTCGCAGATCGCCTCGACATCCCGCGCGAGGTGACCGAAATCGGCCGAGAGGATACTCGGTGCTACCAGCATGTCACTCCTTTTCTCATGGGCTCAGATAGAATGTGAAAGGATAGTCATCGAAACTGAAATTGACCTGAACGCCCTGCAGCCCATCCAGCGTCGCATGCAGGTCGTCGATGGAGACGTAGCTTCGTGGGAGGGTGATGTTGATGTTGACACCCTCCTCCTGGAGCATCGTCTTCGACTTGCCGGCGACGATATTGACCAGTTCGCTCAGCGCGTCGACGAGCACCTCCTCCTCGTCGCTCTCCTCGCCGATGAGAAGTGTGCACGACTTCTGAACAAGCCTCCTGGGCATCACCAGTGTCACCATCCCGTCGATATCTCCGTAGAAGGCGACGGAGCTGGCCATCAGCTCCTCGCCTTTGGCTTCGAAGGGCTGGATCTTCATCGTCTCCTTGACCGCGACCATATTGGTCATCATCTGGAGCGTCCCCATCGTCGCATCGACCAAAACCGGCAGTCGCGCCACCACCGGTTTCGTCAACCTGTTCTTCTCTTTCTTCACGGCCGACCCGCCGCCCCCCATCGACTGGACGATCTCGTCGGTGAAGAAGTCGGTTTCGTTTTCGAAAAAGATGATCCCCGCATCCTCGAGCTCCTCGACGAAGGCTTTGGGAGTCTTCTCCATATCGAGCCCGACGATGGCGATCAGCGCTCCATACTCCGCTCCGGCGGTGGAGAGGCGGGAGAAGAAGTTTGCGGCGTGGATATTGAGAGAGCTCACCCGCGTGGCGTCGAACATGAAGAGCTGAAATCCGACCTTGAGGCAGTTTTGGTGGTAGATCACATCGAACTGCTCGGTCACGGAACCGTCGAGAAACCCCTTGAGATAGTAGATGACGCAGTTGCCCCTCGTCCGGGCGGCGATACGGCTCCCCATGAAGCCGAGATAGGTATTCTCCACGATCTCCACGAACGTGTCGCTCTCTCCGACACGCCGGTTGAACTCCTCCCTCGTCTGGACGACGACGGGGTTGTAGCCTCTGTCGAAGATCTCGATCGCCTGCATGCTTCTTTGGGTCGAATCCTCGTTGTAGATCAGAACGTTCTCCTCCCCCTCTTTCGAAGAGAGTCCGCCGGCGAAGAGCATCGCCACATCGAGTGTCCTGAAGAGACTGAAGGGGATCTCGCCTTCGAAGAAGTTGAAGAAGGCTTCGTACTGTTTTCGGTCGTAGTCGCAAAAGCCGATCGTCACCTTCATCTCTTTCTGCAACTTGGTCAATATATCGAGCAGGATCGAGATGCCGTTTTTATTGAAGAAGATCACCTTCTTCATCGAGACGAGAACCATCGACACCTTCGTCGATCTCGTCACCTCCATATCCTGCATCGTGATCAGCCCCGTGGCGCTGCTGCCGTCCAGAAAACCCTGGGGAGAAAAAAGGGCGATCCGCTGTTTTTTGACGATCGGTCTCATTCGATCCCCACGATCTGTTCGAACCGCTGCAGCACCGGCATGGCGAACTCCGGGTTGAAAGAGATGAAGGCGTTGGCCCCGGCTTCGAGCATCGCCGGACGGCTGAGCTCGTAAAAAAGGAGCAGGTGCAGCAGACGGGCGGAGGTACAGAGGCGATCTTCGCCACACTCCTCCTTTCCGAACGCCAACGAGACCAGGCGGATGATCTCATCCTTCACTTCCCACTTTTTCGCGATCTCCCCCACGAGCTGTTCGAATCTCAACCTGCTGACACGTTCGAGAATGGTATCGAGATCCAGATCCCCGCTTTCGCGAAGAAGCGCCACATCCGAAGCGTGGTCGGCGAAGATGGCGTCGGCGACGATCAGCCCGGCACTCATGATGGCGGCGGCACACAGATAGGTCTCCTCGAGTCTCTCGGCGGTCACGATCCTCTCCCATCTTTTCATGAGCGAAATCTGAAAACGGCCGAACTCCTCTTTCTCGAGCGAGAAGTAGCCCCACTTTTCGGGCGCAACCGAATGGACCATGTACGCGTACAGAAGCTGTTTCGCCCTCTGGATGCCGAGAGCCGAAAAGATCTGCATCGGATCCTTGAGCTCCTGTTTGAATCCGTAGGCGGCACTGTTGACCACCCTTCTGAGATAGTGCATCAGGGCGGGGTCGGCGGAAGCGGCTTTGGCGGCTTCGGAGAGCTCTCCCTCCTCCAGCTTCTGAAGGGTTCCTCTGAGCGCTTCGGGAAGAGGCGGAACCCTCTTGAGGTATTCGCCTATCTGTTGCGGTGTCACCATCGTGTCGATGCCTTCCAACTGTTTTGGTACAATTTTATCGTAAAATTCATCATTGTCCCTATGAAAATCGGCAAAAACGCCCCTTTGTTTCATAAATCGTTCCTTAATTTAAGGCTCTTCTATGGTTTGTTTCAATAGAATTAGCCAACTTTTTTACACCAAATATTTTTCAAAAGGCGAAACCATGGCACGAAAATGCTCGATCACTGGCAAAGGACCGATGTCCGGCAACAATGTCAGCCACGCTCACAACAAGACGAAGCGGCGCTTCCTGCCGAACCTCCGCACCGTCCGCATCACACTGGAGGACGGAACCCGCAAAAAGATCAAAGTCGCGGCATCCACACTCCGCACGATGAAAAAACGGGGCGTCTGAGCCCCTTGCCACGCCAAAGCTCCCCTTTGGCCGCAATCCTCTCGAAAAACCACAACCCGTTCGCCGAACGATCCACCGGAGACTTTTGATGTATAGAGTGCTGTCCATCGACGGGGGCGTATGTGCGCCGGAAGGGTTCTTCGCCGGCGGGGTCGCCGCCGGACTCAAGCCCGAGAAGCGGAAGGATCTCGCCTTCATCCACTCCGATACCCTCTGCGACATCCGAGCGATCTTCACGACCAACCGCTTTCAGGCCGCCCCGATCCAACACTTCAAAAAGCATGGAATCGAAACGACCGACTTCGTCCTGATCAACGCCAAAAACGCCAACGCGATGACCGGCCGCAGAGGAGTCGAAGATATCGAAACGATCCTCGGGCATGCGAAAGCGACCTTCGAGACGATCCACAACCCGGTCATGAGCTCGACGGGAGTGATCGGCGTACCGCTGCCGAAAGAGAAGATCCTTCGCGGTCTTGAAACCTTCGATCTGAGAAGCAAAGATCCCAAAGGCGCCGCCGAGGCGATCATGACGACCGACAGTTGCGACAAACAGGTCGCCTTCGAGGTGAATCTCGACAACGGCGGCCGGTTCCGAATCGGCGCGATGGCCAAAGGGGCCGGTATGATCGATCCGGCGATGGCGACGATGCTCTGCTTCATCACGACCGACGCCGCCGTCCCCCCGGACGAGATGGCCGCCCTGCTGCGCAAATGCGCCGATACCACGTTCAACGCCATCAGTGTCGACGGCGATACCTCCACCAACGATACGGTCATGCTCTTGAGCAACGGCAGATCGGGCATCTACCATCGCGAAGCCTTCGCATTCGTTCTTGAAAAGGTGATGCACGAACTCGCGCTGAAGATCGTCTCCGACGGCGAAGGGGCCACCAAATGTGTCGCCTTCAGGGTCACGGGAGCCGCCGACGACGAAGAGGCCGCCATCGCCGCCAAAGCGCTCGCCGACTCCCTGCTGGTCAAAACCGCACTGTACGGCGAAGACCCCAACTGGGGGCGGATCGCCTCGACGATCGGCGCCAGCGGGGCAGAGTGCCATCCCGACCTCCTCACCATCTCGTTCGGCGAGGTGACCGTCTACGAACGGGGAGAGATCCTCTTCGACAGCGAAACGGAGAAGAGAGCGGCCGCCGTGATGAAAAAAAGCTCCTTTCCCATCCACTGCGACCTGGGGATCGCCGAAGGGTCGTTCACCGCCTATGGGTGCGATCTGGGCCACGAGTATGTCAGGATCAACGCCGACTACAGGACATAATAAGTAACTTTTGACTATAATCAGAAAAATTTCACAGGAGAGTACGAATGCTTCACGAATATCGCGATATCATCAGCAAACTGAAGGTCGAAAACGCCCACTTCGCCAAAATCTTCGAACGCCACAACGACCTTGACAAAACGGTCACAGAGGTGGAAGAGGGGCGCCAGCACATGGACGATTTCGAGCTCGAAAAACTCAAAAAAGAGAAACTCCGCCTCAAAGACGAAGCATACCGGATGATTCTGGAGTACAAAAAGAAGCACAATCTCTGAGAGCCCATACGGGCCACCAGGGTCGGAAACCTCTTCCGCCCCCTATTTCTTCTCCTCCGGCTCCGCGAAGGCGCCAAAACGCATCATCTTTTCGTAGCGCTCTTTCATCCGCTCCTCTTTCTCCACCCCTCTAAGCGCCTCGACCTGCGAGAGGAAGTAGTCTCCCACCGCTTTGGCCGCACCCTCCTTGTCGCGGTGCGCCCCGATCATCGGCTCGTCGATGATGTCGTCGATCAGCTCCATCTTCAAAAGCTCGTCGGGCGTGATCTTGAGCGCCTTGGTCGCCTGCTCGACCTTGGCCGGATCGTTCCACAGGATCGCCGCACACCCTTCGGGGGAGATGACGCTGAAGATCGAGTAGCGCATCATCGCCAGCCGATCGGCGACGCCGATGGCGAGCGCACCTCCGCTGCCCCCCTCTCCGATGACGATCGAGACGGTGATCGTCTCAAGACGGCTCAGTTCCAGCAGGTTCCGGGCGATCGCCTCACTCTGGCCACGCTCCTCGGCACCGAGCCCCGGGTAGGCACCGGGAGTATCGATGAGCATGAGAATCGGCAGGCCGAACTTCTCGGCGATCCTGGCGGTACGCAGTGCCTTGCGGTACCCTTCGGGATGGGGCATGCCGAAATTGCGTTTGAGCTTGTTTTTGGTCCCCCTCCCCTTCTGCTCGCCGATCACCAGACACTTCTGGTCGCCGATATAGCCCAGGTAGCAGATGATCGCCGGATCGTCCCGAAAGGTGCGGTCTCCGTGGATCTCGACCGCATCGCGCATCAGAAAACGGATATAGTCGAGGGCGTAGGGGCGGTCGGGATGGCGCGCGAGCTGGAGCTTCTGGAAATCGGAGAGATTTTTGTAGATCTTGGTGAGCTCCTTCTCCAGATCCTTCTCGAGAATGACGATCGCTTCGGTGTCGCCCCGAACCTTGGCCGCGGCGATCTCGTTCTCGATCTCTTTGAGCTTCTCTTCGAACGGAAGGTAGGTTGCCACATCAGACCTTTTTGAAAATCACGACGCCGTTGGTGCCGCCAAAGCCGAAGGAGTTGCTCATCACCACGTTGAGATCGGCCTCCCTGGCATGGTTCGGCACATAGTCGAGATCGCAATCGGGGTCGGGTGTCTCGTAGTTGATCGTTGGGGGGATGACTCCGTCGCGCATCGCCATCAACGAAACGATCGCCTCGATGGCGCCCGCCGCTCCGAGACAGTGGGCCGTCTGCCCTTTCGTGGAGCTCACCGCAGGAGCCTGCTCCTTCCCGCCGAAAACCTTCTTGATCGCCATCGTTTCGTACCAGTCGTTGTACTTGGTGCTGGTGCCGTGGGCGTTGATGTAGTCGACTTTCGGATTGCCGGCCATCTCCAGAGCGGCACGCATCGCCCGGTAGGCACCCTCCCCTTCGGGGGCGGGCGTCGTGATGTGGTTGGCGTCTCCGCTCTCGCCAAACCCGATCAGTTCGCCATAGATCCTGGCGCCGCGGGCCCTGGCCGCTTCATACTCCTCGAGCACCAGGGCGCCGGCACCCTCTCCCATCACGAAGCCGCCACGATCGGCATCGAATGGGCGGGAAGCCTTTTTCGGTTCGTCGTTGCGTACCGCCAGCGCCTTCATCGCGGCGAACCCTCCGATCCCGACGGGACAGATGGCCGCCTCGGCACCGACGACGAGCATCCGGTCGGCCCCGCCGAGGATGATCGTCTTGGCCGCTTCGCTGATGGCGTGGGTTCCCGCGGCGCAGGCGGTGACGCTCGAGAGGTTCGGCCCTTTGAGGCCATGCTCGATCGAGACGAAACCGCCCAGCATGTTGACCAGTGCGGAAGGGATGAAAAAGGGAGAGATTCTCCGGGGACCGCGATTTTCGCAAATGATCGCGTTGCGCTCGATATTTGCGAGTCCTCCGATCCCGGAAGCCGAAGAGATCCCGAAACGCTCGCGCTCGATACCGTCGTCGAATCCGGCGTCCTCCATCGCCTCCCTGGAGGCCTTGATCCCGAGCTGGATGAAACGGTCGGCCTTTTTGACCTCCTTGGGATCCATCACGGCAGCCGGATCGAAATCTTTCACCTCCGCCGCGATCTGAACACTCTGGTTCTGCGCGTCGAACAAAGTAATTCTTTCAATGCCACATTGACCCTCAAGTATGGCTTTAAAAGAACTCTCTTTCTCGTGCCCTACTGCATTGATCATCCCAAGCCCGGTTACGACCACCCGTCTCACATCGTCTCCTTACGTATCGTCAGTTTCGCCGAAGCGAAGAGGCTTCGGCACGGCCAGAGGCCGCTCTCCTCCAAAGAGGTCTGCTACTTGTTCTCTTCGATGAATTTTACCGCGTCGCCGACAGTCTGGATCTTCTCCGCCTGGTCATCGGGAATTTCGATATTGAATTTCTCTTCAAGGGCCATTACGAGTTCGACAACGTCGAGGCTGTCCGCACCGAGGTCTTCGACAAACTTCGACTCCATCTTCACCTCGTCGGGATTGACGTTCAGTTGCTCTACAACCACCTCTTTCACATCGTCAAAAATTGCCATTGCATTCTCCTTTTAAAATGAATCGTCTTATGGTAGCAAACTTTTCTTTAAATGAAGTATAGGCGGGGGTTATGAAATAGCCTGATACGGCGCTTTCGGCGGCACACCCCTTCTCATACAGCGGATCCCCTGCCCGAACGCGCGGAGAGGTTTTGGTACCGTCTCGCTCCATGCAGTCTGCACCTTGCGGCGAAAATGCGTGAGCGCAAGCTCGCATACGCCGGAAAACGACACGAAGGTGTCGTTTTCTTTACGGCTTACGCCATATTCATTCCGCCGTTGACTTTGAGGGTCTCGCCGGTGATGTAGGAGGCGTGGTCGCTCAGCAGAAAGGCGATCGCTTCGGCCACCTCCGAGGGATCTCCGAAGCGGGAGAGGGGAATGCGGTCGATGAAGGCCTGTTTGATCTCCTCTTTGAGCCCGTCGGTCATATCGGTCCGGATAAAGCCGGGGGTGACGGTGTTGAACCGGATGTTTCGCGCCGCACCCTCGAGGGCGAAGCTCTTGGTCATCGCGATGAGCCCCCCTTTGGAGGCGCTGTAGTTGGTCTGGCCCGCATTGCCGGTCTCGCCGACGATGGAGGCGACGTTGACGACGGCTCCGAACCGCTTCTTCCCCATCACCTTGATCGCCTCGCGGCAGCCGACGAAAGCGGAGGTGAGGTTGGCCCGCAACACCGCTTCGAACTCCTCCACCTTCATCCGCATCGCCAGCTTGTCTCTGGTGATACCTGCATTGTTGACGATGTAGCTCAGCTCCCCGTCGGCGTCGACGATCGTCCCGATCGCCTCGACGTAGGCCGCCTCGTCGCTCACGTCGAAGCCGATCACCGCCGCCCTTCCGCCGGCGGCTTCGATCGCCTCTTTCACCGCGTCGGCCTCCTCGGCCCCGCTACGATAGTTGATCCAGACCTTGAGGCCGTAGCCGGCCAGCACTTTGGCGATCTGCGCGCCGATTCCCCGGCTCGCTCCCGTAACCAGTACGTTTTTTCCACTGAACTTCACGCTTGCTCCTTTGTTTGAATAGTGATATGTCGAAAATCGGAATGGGGGGTCTTCACCGCCGCTTCGCTTCTTCTTTAAACGAGCGGTTCGTCCATCACCTCCGGGATCGGAAGCTCCATCAGCTTCAACACCGTCGGGGCGATATTGTTGAGGGCGCCGGGCTTCACCTCGGTGACGCCGGGGGCCATGACGAAGCACCAGACGTCCCCGACGGTATGGTTGGTCAGGATATTCCCCTCTTCATCCTCCATCTCCTCGCAGTTTCCGTGGTCGGAGGTGAGTACCAGCCGATACTCCCTCTCCTTCGCCCTGGCGACGATCCTCCCCAGCTCGCGGTCGACCGCCTCCACCGCCTTGACGGCGGCTTCGTAGTTGCCGGTATGGCCCACCATGTCTCCGTTGGCGAAGTTGACGACGATGAAATCGTACCCCTCGTCCATCGCCGTCAACACCGCATCACCCACCTGGGGAGCGCTCATTTCGGGTTTCATATCGTACGTTTTCACCTTCGGGCTGGGGATCAGCACCCGCGACTCGTTGGGAACCGGCTCCTCGACACCGCCGTTGAAGAAGAAGGTGACATGGGCGTACTTTTCGGTCTCGGCCGTATGCAGTTGCGTGAGTCCCGCATCGGAGACCACCTCCGCGAGGGTCTGCCTCGGGACCTCCTTCCGAAAGAGAACCGGGTAGGGGAAACTCTTGTCGTATTCGGTCATCGTGGCGATATGGAGGTGAAGCTCTCTGCGTTCGAACCGGTCGAACTTCGGATCTCCAAGGGCGCTGACGATCTCCCGCATCCGGTCGCTTCGGAAATTGACGAAGAGTACGCCATCGCCCTCCCGCATCCCTCCGTATCCGTCGAAGGCGGTGGGAACGATGAACTCGTCGGTCACCCCCTCTTCGTAGCTCGCCTTAACGTAGGCCAGGGGGGAGAGGTCGGTTTTGGGCGTCGCCTCCACGATCGCACGATACCCCTTTTCGACCCGCTCCCACCGCTGATCGCGATCCATCGTATAGAACCTTCCGCCCAGTGTGGCGACGGAGAGATTCTCTCCCAACACCCCTTCCAGCCGCTCCAGATACACGGGAGCGGAGGTGGGGGAGACGTCTCGACCATCGGTGATCAGGTGCAGAAAGACCCGCTTGCCCGCCTTCGCCGCGATCTGGGCCAGACCGATCGTATGGTCGATGTGGGAGTGGACTCCTCCGTCGCTCATGAGCCCTATGAGATGGAGCCGGTCGCTCTTTCCCAACAGCTCCTGCAAGACGGGATTGGTCGCGAGGCTTCCATCCTTCAGCGCCAGTGAGATCTTCACCAGGTCCTGGTAGAGCACCCGCCCGCTGCCGATCGTCATATGCCCCACTTCGGAGTTGCCCATCTGCCCCTCCGGAAGCCCCACGTGCAGTCCGTAGGTGTGGACGAGCGCATGGGGTACCTCGTCGAAAAGTCTCTCGTAGGTCGGCTTCCTCGCCGCTTCGAAAGCGTTGGCCCTGCCGTTGGGCCTGTATCCGATCCCGTCGGTGATCACCAGTATCGTTCGTTTGGCCACGTTCATATCCCTTTACCGTTTTTTTGGAACGATTTATACAACTTTATGCGCAACTATATTAAAATTATACTTTTAAAATATTGATTTACAGGTATTACAGACAATGCTCTACTGGTTTTTCCGTCACATGGACGTCAATCTCTTTCAATATATCACCGTCCGGGCGGGTTTCGCCTTCTTCATCGCCTTCATTCTCACCATCTATATCATGCCCCGCTTCATCGCCTGGGCGAAACGGAAAAAAGCGAGCCAGCCGATCAACAAATTCGTCCCCAAGGCACACCTGAAAAAGAGCGACACCCCCACGATGGGCGGCGTGGTCTTCATCTTCGCCACCGTCATCGCCACCGTGCTGAGCGCCAACCTCTCCAACCCCTATACCGTCGGCGCACTCTTCACGCTGGTCTCGTTCTCTCTCCTGGGGCTGAGCGACGACTTCGGAAAGATCGTCTCCAGAAACAATCTCCACGGCCTCAAGGCGCGATGGAAGTTCGCCGTTCAGATGCTTCTTGCCGTTGCAACGGCACTCTTCCTCTTTCTCTACATCGGCTTCGATACCCACTTCTACGTCCCGTTCGTGAAGTTCGCCATCTTCGACATGGGGTGGGGAGCGGTGATCTTCTGGGCGATCGTCATCGTCGCGGCGAGCAACGCCGTCAACCTCACCGACGGTCTCGATGGTCTGGCGACGGTCCCCTCCATCTTCGCGCTCTTCTCCCTGGGAGTGATCGTCTACGTGACCGGAAACGCGGTACTCAGCAGCTACCTTCTCTGGCCAAAGATCATCGGGGTCGGCGAAGTGGCGGTCGTCGCCGCGGCCCTCGCCGGAGCGCTCATCGGGTTCCTGTGGTACAACTGCAACCCCGCCGAAGTCTTCATGGGCGACAGCGGCAGTCTCGCCGTGGGCGCTTTTCTGGGCTATCTGGCGATCCTGGGCAAGAGCGAGATCCTCCTGCTGCTCATCGGGCTCATCTTCGTCATCGAGACGGTCTCGGTGATCGCCCAGGTGGGCAGCTACAAGCTGCGGGGCAAGCGGATCTTCCTGATGGCACCGATCCACCACCACTTCGAAATGAAGCAGTGGGCGGAGAACAAGATCATCGTACGGTTCTGGATCATCGCCTTCATCGCCAACCTGGTGGCTCTGATCACCCTGAAGATCCGATGATGGCACGCGAAATCTCCCTCTTCGGATACGGCAAGACCACCCGGGCGATCTCGAAGCGCCTCGGCCCATGCACTTTCTACGACGACAGGATCGCCGTCCCCCACAGCGACGATGCGGGCAACCGGCTGCTTCCCCCTCTCCTCTTCGAACCCGACAGAAGCGAGCTGCAGATCCCAAGCCCCGGTTTCCCGCCGGATCATCCGCTGATACGGCAGTCGCACAACCTCATCAGCGAATACGATCTCTTCCTCTCCGACGCGGGCGCCGAACTGCTGCGACAGCCCAGGCCCTACACCGTCTGGGTCTCCGGGACCAACGGAAAGACGACGACGACGCGCATGATCACCCATCTGCTGGCCGATCGGGGAGCCGTCAGCGGCGGAAATATCGGCACACCTCTGGCGGAGCTCGATGCCCACGCCCCCATCTGGGTGCTCGAAACCAGCTCCTTCACCCTCCACTACACCCGCCATGCCAAACCAGACCTCTACCTCCTGCTCCCCGTCACCCCCGACCACCTCGGGTGGCACGGCGGCGAAGCGGCCTACCTGGCCGACAAGCTCAAGCCTCTCGCAAGGATGCGCGAAGGGGAGGCGATCCTCCTGCCGGCAGACTACGCCGACACTCCTACCCACGGTTTCGTCATCCCCTATTCCGACCGCGACACTCTCGCCCGCTATTTCGGAATCGATATGCAAAAGGTGGCGTTCGACGGGGTCTTCCTCCTCGACGCCCTCCTGGCCCTCGGTGTGGCGAAGATCCTCTTCGACGAGATCGACTACGAAAAGATCAACGCCTTTCGGCCCGACCCCCACCGGCAGGAGAGGCTCACC
>Ga0256914_1001776_pt1 | contig 18804 bp, 21 predicted proteins | sample HulkmetaG_FD_191571 | JGI IMG/M metagenome (GOLD analysis project Ga0256914, IMG submission 191571) | Hydrothermal chimney microbial communities from Main Endeavour vent field at the Juan de Fuca Ridge, Pacific Ocean - Hulk | ecosystem: Environmental > Aquatic > Marine > Hydrothermal vents ... | reverse complement strand
AGATCAGAGCGTAGAGATCTTCTTTATCGTTTCTTCCGTTAGCTTGAGACCGTATCTTTCCAAGAATCTGAAGGACTCTTGCTTCAACTCGGCGGAAAATCTGTAGCTTTCGAAGGATCTCGCCACGGTCTCCTCCTCGAATCCCATCACTTCGGATACTATCCTCGCCCCCCTCCTCTCGTCGAACTCCGTGTAGGATCTCAGCCCCTCCACGAAATTCCTCACGACATCCCTCCTCTCCTCGTAAAACCTAACGTTGGACGCGAGGGAGCAACAGGGGAAGTCCCCTATAACCTCTCTGAATTCGATCCAATCGTACTTCCCTTTTAAGGACGTGAAGTAGGGCTCCCAAATCGCCACTGCGTCGAATTCGCAGGCTTTGAACAGCTTTACCATGGACTCGGGAGAAGAGAAGTATTTGAACGTGAGACGGTTTATGTCCAAGCCCAACCTTTCCAAGAACAGTTTTAGGTTGCTCTCCATCGCCGAGAGCTCGGATGTGCCGAAACTCCTACACCTTCCAAGCTCCTTCTTCATCACGACTCCGCTACCGTTGTATGCGACGATGCAGTGGATCCTTATGGATCTGAGGGTGAGGGCGAACATGGTCTGGGTTACGAAGGGGGACACCCCCAAGTCTATGTAACCGAAGGAGAGGGCTTTCGTAAGTTCTATGGCGCTGTCGAAAACCTTGACTATCGCATCCACCTCGTCGCACGCGAGCAGGACGTGAGGGTATTCGGACGCCCTAAGGACTCCGACCCTAACCCTGCCCTCGATCGGTTTCGGCGAGAACTCCGCCAGCCAGACCCTCATCGACTTTCCGGCCACCCTCTCCCTTACGATCCTACCCTCCCTCTCCAGCCTCTGCAGTACCTCCGAAACTGTCGATTTTGAGAGGCCGAGCGTCTTTGCTATCTCGCTCTGAAGTATTCCCTCCTCCCTTCTCTCACCCACTATCCTTAAAATTCTTTCCTCCGCGTTCAAACCTCGAACGACCTCCTCTCAACCCTCAACTCCCCTTCCCTAAGCTCGTAGAGGTTTACGTCGAGAGAGTTCCCCTCCACTTCGAGCACCATGAAAGAGGGGACGAGAGATGCTTTCCCGCCGCTCCAAACGCCCGTTGCGGATCCGGGGTTGAGCAACAAAACGTCCCCCTTCCAGATGTCTGCGGAATGGGTGTGCCCGTGAACGAGCACGTCCACTCCGAGTTCGAGCGCTATTTCCCTAAGCTGGGTTACGTCGCCTCTCGGATAAACCTGATGTCCGTGAATTATTCCGAACTTTATCCCTTCAACTTTGAGCGTTCTGTATTCTGGCAGGGGGAGGTGATCCATGTTCCCTGAAACTGCCACCACCTCACCCAAACCGCTCAAGTAGTCGAGCACCTTCCTGTCCGTTAGATCACCGGTGCAGAGAACGAGATCGAACTTCATTGATCTTATCCTCTCGTCGACCTTTTCCGGCAACCACCTCGCCCTGTTGGGGATGTGGGTGTCGCCTATGACGAGCACCCTCATATGACGGATTAGGATCCGAAGATATTAAAGCCCTCCTTTGACCTCGACGACGTCGAGCTTCTCCACCCTCGCCCCTACACCCAATATCTCGCTTAAACTCGGCTTGGTTCTCCCCTCGTCTCCGCTCACGAGTTCCTTTATGTACAGCCCGCTGTCGGCCTCTATTCTCAGAACGGCCACCTTCCCCCTGTGCAGGAGGATGTCTATGTCGTAAGTCCTCCTCTTCCTGACGAGATCGGCTCTCCTATGTAAAACTCTCAGCGGAGTTCTCTGTTCTATCGTTCTGTTGCTCAACTCCTTAACCGCCTCGGAGAGCTCCTCGTAACTAACCTCCCTGTCGAAAACGACCTTCGCCCTGTAAACCTTCCTGAACCCGGCGGACTTTAGAAACTCGACGTCCTTCGGCTTTGCGAACTTTAGGTCACTAACGACGACTCTTCCCCCTGTTCTCTCGTTGACGAACCTTTCGAGTTCCTTCAAGTCCACGTAGCGCCTCTTGGGATTTCTTATCTCCATTATGAAAGGCCTACCGCTCCCGAGCATCCTCGCGTCCACGTCCTCTCTCCCCGAACCGTGAAGAACGTAACCTTCCGCCTCGAAGAACTCCTTCATGGCCTCCCCTATGAGCTCCTCGACCGAAGTCGGATACTTCTTTCCCGTCCAGCCGCAACGCTCGCATCCCTTACCCTCGCAGTAACCGCACAGCCATCTCGTCTGCGAGATTCCCCTAACCCTCTTCTTGTACCTCCCGTATACGTAGAGGGGCGTGATGGTGATTTCGAAGCTGAGATCCTCAAGGTCGTATACGACGACGACTTCGGCGTCCTTGTGGGGGATAGCTCCGACCCTCTCGGCGAGAGCTTTAGATAGGGCTCGGTTGAACTCATGCTTCAGGCTTCTGTACTCCGATACCTCCTCGATGTAGGACTCCAAAGCCTTCAGGCTTCCCCTTACCCTGCTTCCGACGGAGAACCTCTTGAACTCGTAACCCTTGAGCCTTCCCGCTATCTCGTCCGCTACGTCCTGTATCCTCCAGAGGATTCCGGAGCATATCATGCACTCGTCCCCTCTAACGATCCTGTGTTCCATCCCGCACCTTTTGGAGCACTTGGGGCATAGCTCGAGCATGGGATTAGGTTCTTATACGCCGAGGTATAACTAATTGGCGATGGTAATAGTGATGATAATAAGTATCGTGGTCGGCTTGGCGTTGACAGTTGTGGGCGTCGTCGGATGCTCCCTCCAACCCCCTCCGAGCTTCGTGGGGGATTACAGGGCGATGCGCCCCATGCTTCTGTACTACTCGCTTTTAAGCGTTTACCTACTCTACAACCTCTTGCTTCTCGTTTTGGGACGTAGCTTTGAATTGGGATTCCTGTTCAAGCTCTCGATTCTGCTCCTATCGGCGTACGGACTAAAATGCCTTCGGAAAACTTGGACGTTTAACGGGAGGAGGTTCTTGGACGTAGCGACCTACGGCAGCGTCGTTTACCTTATGAACGTTCACGTCAGGATTCCATCCGAAGTCCTCGTTCCGGTAATGTTCGTTCTCTCCCTCTGGATCGTTGCTCTTCTAACCTACACCATCGTCAAGTTCGAGCGCGTGAAGGAGTTCGTGACATTCGAAGATGTCCACCTCGTCCACGTAGTTTACGCGACCACGTTTCTGATAGGTATCGGCGGGGAGATATCGCTCCTAATACTAACCGCACTCACCTCTTACGTCCTCTACGTCGTAATATCTAAATACGTTCGTCCCCTGCTGGAGTTGGGGAAGGGGTAACATCCTAACATTTATATATTGATCGGGCGTTCGTCGAATTCGGTCATGAGAGTCGTTATGAAGTTCGGCGGCGTCAGCGTGAAGGACGGGGGAAACATTCTACACTGCGCCAACCTCGTTAAGAGGTACGTGGGGGACAACGAGGTCGTCGTCGTCGTTTCGGCGATGTCGGGGGTTACGGATTCTCTGATAAACGCCGCCTACAAGTGCTGTTACGACAGGTCTTTGGGTTTCATAAAGTCTTTCATAGCCGATCTCGCCAAGAGGCACTACGACGCGGTTGAGGTTGCAGTCAAGAACAGGGAAATCAAGTCGAAGGTTCTGTCTACCATAGACAATTTAATCGATGAGTTAGAAAAGGTTCTTACGGGAATAAGCTATTTGGGAGAACTCACCAAGAGGAGCGAGGACTACATACTTTCCTTCGGCGAAAGGCTCCTCGCCCCAATCTTCTCCGCTTCCCTTCTCTCGATAGGTGTGGATTCCGTTGCCCTCACGGGAGGGGACGCGGGGATAATTACGGACAGGAACTTCGGTAGAGCGAGACCTCTGCCCAAGTCCTACGAGGTGATAAAGAGCAGGCTCGAACCTCTGATAGCCATAAAGAGGACGGTGCCCGTTGTGACGGGGTTCATAGGTGTCACGGAGGACGGTATAATAACGACCCTCGGCAGGGGAGGGAGCGATCTGACCGCCACCCTAATAGCGTCCGCCCTCGACGCGGACGAGGTATGGCTTTGGAAGGAGGTCGACGGTGTGATGACTACGGATCCCAAGATAGTGCCCGAGGCCAAGGTCATACCAGAGATAAGCTATCAGGAGGCGATGGAGCTCTCCCACTTCGGAGCGAAGATCCTGCATCCGAGAGCTTTGGAGCCCGTCATGGCTAAGAGGATTCCTGTGAGGATAAAGAACACGTTCAACCCCGACGCCAAAGGAACGGTCATAAAGGAGGATACGAAGTCGTCGGAGGAGATAGTGAAGGCGATAAGCCTCGTGGAGAACGTCGGGATAATAAACGTCAGCGGTGCGGGATTCGACTTCGCGGACATCATGGCAGAGGTCTTTAAGAGGTTGTCCAAGGCGAAGGTGAACGTCATAATGGTCGCCCAGAGCTCGTCCGAGCTTAACCTATCCATAGTCGTGGAAAGGTCGGATCTGGATAAGGCCATGAGGGTTCTCGCGGGATTGAACAACGGTGTCGTGAGGATTTCGAAGAAGGACGACGTGGCCGTGGTTAGCGCCGTCGGAGCGGGAATGGCGGGAACACCGGGAGTTGCGGGAAGAATATTCTCGGCTTTGGGGAGGGAGGGGATAAACATAGTAATGATCAGCCAGAGCTGTTCCGAATACAACGTATCCTTCGCGGTAGCGAAGAAGGACGGGAGGAGGGCCGTGAAGGTCATTCACGACGAGTTCAACTTGGGCGGTTGAATGCCCCGGCCGGGATTCGAACCCGGGTCTGGGAGTCCGCAGCCCCCAAGGATATCCAGACTACCCCACCGGGGCTTCAAAAAATCTCGACGCGTGGATATAAAAACTTTCAGAAGAACTCCTCGAACTTGCTCTTCTTCCTTCCTCTTCTCCTCTCTCCCTTCTCCTTCTTCGGTCTATCGTTCAGTAGCTCCTCGAATTCCTCGTCGGTCACCGGCTTGAGATCTAAGAGCTCCTCAACCTTCTTGGACTTCCTGAACCTCATTTAACGTGGAAGATCCCGAGGAGGTATATATCCCTTATCCCACCACGACGGAAGCTCTTTCCCTCATCTCGGGATGAATACCGTAATACGGGAACGTTCCCATTTTTGCGAAAAATTTATATACTAAGAGTTCGAAGTCCGATCGATGGTCAAAACCCTTAAGCCATCGATGGGCTTTGGACTCTTCTGGTTCTGGTTTAGCTATCAGTAACCGCGTCTTCTTTCAACTTTCTCCCGTTTGGGGGTGTCTCTATGGTCGGCAAAAGGAGGAGGTTGGGTAGGATCCTCAAAAACGGTCGGACGTTGATGGTGCCGATGGATCACGGAATATCCAAGCCGGTGGCGGGTGTGGAGAAAATAGAGGACGTGCTGAGGAGGATAGACGGCATAGCGGATGCGGTGGTTCTGCACAAGGGCGTCGTGAAGAGGATAGAATACGTTGCGGAGATGGAGATGGGTCTCGTGGTTCACCTGAGCGCGTCCACGTGTCTCGTGGATCCGAACGACAAGAGGATAGTCACGTCGGTTGAGAAGGCCATAGAGTTGGGTGCGGATGCGGTGAGCGTTCACGTGAACATAGGGAGCAAGACCGAGGCGAGGCAGTTGGAGGAGGTGGGAACGATCTCGGAGATCTGCGACTCTTGGGGAATGCCTCTGCTCGCGATGATATATCCGAGGGGAGAGGGAATAAACGAGAGGGATCCGGAGATGGTCAAGCACGCGATAAGGGTCGGTTACGAGCTCGGGGTGGACATAGTGAAGACTAACTACACGGGAGATCCGGAAAGCTTCGCGGAAGCTTTGGAGGTGGCGGACGTGCCGGTGGTGGTTGCGGGAGGCTCAAAGACGGACGAGCTTAAGCTATTGAAGGACGTAAAGGATGCGATGGTGGCGGGGGCTGTCGGTGTCGCGATAGGTAGGAACGTCTTCCAGCACGGAAAACCCGAGCTCATAACGAAGGCTTTAAGGATGATAGTCCACGAGAATGCGGAGGTTGAGGATGTGAGGAGGGTGCTGTATGAAGGAAGCTTGGCTCCTCGCGTTGGGTGAGGATTGGGAGGAGGAGAAGGAGAAGATAAAGGACGCCATAGAGATAGGCTATACGGGCGTGGTGGTTAGGGAGGAGTTCGCTGATAAGGCGAGAAAACTCGGAAGGCTTAAGGTTTTCGCGAAGAGGGACGGAGAGGCGGTGTGTGATGGAGAAAAGGCGATGTTCTTGGACATAAGTTCGGCAGAGGATCAGAAGAGGGCTATAGAGGTTTCGGAGAAGGTGGACTACCTCTTCCTGTCCTTCTCCGATTGGAAGATAATCCCGCTCGAAAACCTGATAGCGATGAAGAAGAGGGCGAAGCTGATAGCCATAGTGGACAGCTTGGAGGACGCAAAGGTCGTTCTTACGACGCTCGAGAGAGGTGCAGATGGCATAGCGGTTGCCGACAAGCGGAGAGAGGAGATGAGGAAGTTCTACGAGCTCGCGAGCGGTGAGAGGGGTTACGTGGAGTTGAAGAGGGCGAAGGTGACGGAGATAAAACCGTTGGGCGTAGGAGACAGGGTGTGCATCGACACAGTGACGCTTATGGAGGTCGGGGAGGGTATGCTCGTGGGGAACAGGGCGGGTTTCATGTTCCTCGTTGCGAGCGAGAGTGAGGAATCGGAGTACGTCGCCTCGAGACCTTTCAGGGTGAACGCCGGGAGCGTCAACGCTTACATAAAGGTCGGGGACAAAACGAGGTATCTGGCGGAGCTTAAGGCGGGGGATGAGGTGGAGATAGTGAAGTACGATGGGAGTACGAGGAGGAGCTACGTGGGGAGGGTGAAGATAGAGAAGAGGCCTCTGATGCTCATAAAGGCTGTTGCGGATGGGGAGGAGGGAACGGTGATATTGCAAAACGCCGAGACCATAAAGCTCGTCAATCCCGAAGGTAAGCACGTTTCCGTAGCACAGCTTAAGCCGGGGGACGAGGTTCTCGTTTGGATCGGGGAGAAGGCGAGGCATTTCGGAGTTGGGGTCAAGGAGTTCATAATAGAGCGCTAGCAGTTCACCTCTATCCCCTTTCTTTTGAGAACCGCCCTACACCTTTCGCAGTACCTCCAGTCCTTTATGTCCGTGTCCAGTATTGAGTTGGAGAAGTGCATGACGCACTTTGGATCGTTGCAGTGCAAAAGCCCTAAAACGTGCCCTATCTCGTGCATTGCTTCTTTCAAAGCCCTAAGTTTTAGTAGACTTGGATTCGGAGGTTCTCCGTAAAACTCGGGCTTGAGGCGTTTTAGGGATATTATCGCCCTGTTCCCCCCCACCTCCGCCTCCCCGAACACGAAGTTAAGCCTGTCGGCGTACAGATCGACCTCCGTGACTCCGAGCACGATCTCGCAGACGGGTCTTATCTTGAACAGGATGGCGGTGGAATCGAACTGATCCCTGCTCGGGTCGTAGGCGTCCATCGGAACGTCCATGGGAATCAGCATCCTGCAGTCCCCGAATACCTTAGCGAGCTTGCATCTGAGAAAGCTGAGCACGTCCTGATCAACGCTCCCTATCGGCCTTATGCACAGATCCATCCGAACCACCCTCGATCCTGTCCCTATACAGTATCCTGATCACGACCAAACTTATCTCGAAGAACACGACCATGGGAACGGCGACCATCAGCTGGGTGAACACGTCCGGCGGTGTTATCGCCGCCCCGATTATGAAGAACGCGACGTAGAAGTGCCTCCTGTAGTATTTAAGGGTTTCGTACTTGACTATTCCGTTGGCGACGAGTATGCACATTATGAGGGGCATCTCGAACACGAAACCGAAGACTACGAGCATCAGAACAACGAAACCGACGAAGTCGGTTATGGTGTAATAAGCAAGAGCCCCCTGCTGAACTGCGAGATTGTAAAGGAACTTCATGAACAGAGGGAGCATTATCATGTAACCGTAAGCTACTCCGATCGTGAACAGAATCGCCCCGACCACGAGATACTTCAAAGCCCTCGACCTGTTTATTTGAACGTTGTCGAGGAGATCCGTCCTCTCCTTTAGGGTGGTGTATATCGTGTGAACGATGTAGGGCATGGCAACCGCCACGCCGAGGTAGAGGGATATTCTGAGCTTGAGCATCAGCGGTTCGAGGGGATACTGGTATATAAGCTGAGCGCCCTTGGGGAGGAGGTCGTGCTTCACCTTCTCTATTATCCAGTCGGATACGAACGCGAACGATATCGCCCAAACGGTGACGACGATCAGAACGATTCTCAGTAGTTTTCTCCTTATGCCCAAGAGAATCTCGGCGATCTCTGTGGCGGTTAGCTCGGACATCGTCTGAGCTTCGAGGGTCTTGTTTATAACACTTCTTCAAACCAAAATTCTTAAATTCAAAAGAGAAATTCTAAGCTTAGGCCGCCGTGGCTTAGCCTGGTAGAGCGGGTGACTTGTAATCACCAGGTCCCGGGTTCAAATCCCGGCGGCGGCTCTAAATCGTAAGCTTAAAGAACGTCCGAATTGAACTCTTATACTGTGAACGTCCTTCAGGAAGAGGAACTGATCAGAGAGCTTATAGAGAGAGTAGCTGGGGAGATAGGGGTAGTTATATACGAGCTTAGGCCTAAGAAGGAGTTCACGGACGAGCAGATAGCGATGGAGTTGGGGGTAGAGATCAACGAAGTGAGAAGGGCACTCTTCGCACTCTACGAGTTGGGACTGGCGGAGTACAGGAGGAAGAGGGACGACGAGACGGGTTGGATGGAGTACTATTGGAGGATAAGGTACGACAAGCAGAAGGAGGTTCTTAAGAGGGAGCTCCTGAAGACCAAGAAGAAGCTTGAGGAGAAGCTCGAGGACGAGACCAACACCGTCTACTACATATGCATGAACGGATGTATGAAGGTAACGTACGAGCAAGCGATGGAGTTCGACTTCGTATGTCCGAGGTGCGGGGCACCTCTGGAGTACTTCGATTCGAGCTTGGCCGTGGAAAAGGTTAAAGAGGAGATAAGAAAGATAGACGAGATCCTGAAGAGGTTATGACCCACCCTCTTTTGAAGAAGAAGGGTTTCATTCTGGACGTGGACGGGGTCGTGTGCAGGGGTAGGAGACCCATAGAGGAGGGGGTGGAGGCGGTAAAGAAGCTCAAGGACATGGGTAAAAAGATCGTTTTCGTGTCCAACAACTCTACGAGGAGCAGGAGAATGTTCGTGGAGAGGTTTTCCGGATTCGGGCTCGAAGTCGAAGAGGACGAGATCGTGCTCGCAACTTACGCCACAGCGAGCTTCATAGGGAGGGAAAGGAGGGGAGCGAGGGTTTTCACTACGGGGGAGGAGGGGTTGGTTGAGGAGCTCGAACTCGGAGGTCTGAAGGTCGTCGATTACGAGGACGCGGAATACCTCGTCGTCGGTTCGAACAGGAACGTGGATTACGGCTTAATGACGAAGGCGCTCAGGCTTTGCCTTAGAGGTGCTAGATACGTGGCCACCAATCCGGACAGAATATTTCCGGGCGAGGACGGGCCGATTCCGGGGACTGGAATGATAATAGGAGCGCTATACTGGATGACGGGGAGGTTGCCGGACGTGGTGGTCGGAAAGCCTTCGAGGGTCATAATGGAGGAAGCTTTGAAGATGCTGGGGTTGAGACCTGAGGAAGTTGTGGTGGTTGGGGATCAGGTGGAGATAGACGTTAGGGCGGGTAAGAGGATAGGAGCGGAAACTCTCCTCGTCCTCTCCGGTGTTACGAGGGAGGAGGATCTGAACGGAATTCACCTGAAGCCCGACTACGTCCTTAGACATCTGGGCGAACTGTTCGATTAACTTTAAATTCGTTCGACCTTTTCTTATCTTCATGGAGGTTCTCTTCGAGAGGGACGGCGAGATTGGCCACGTTGTACTGAACCGCCCCGAAAAGAAGAACGCCCTTAGCTCGAACATGCTTGCGAAATTGAACGAGATATTTTCTGAGATCGCCGAGGACAGGACGGTAAAGGTCGTCGTTCTGAGGGGCAACGGAGGAAACTTCTGTTCGGGTCACGACCTCAAAGAGCTCTTAAATGACCCTTTGGACGTAAGAAGACACTTCGAACTATGCGGAAGGCTTATGCGTGCGATCAGAAACCTCCCGCAGCCGGTGATAGCGGAGGTGGAGGGATACGCGGTCGCTGGAGGGTGTCAACTCGTCGCCGCGTGCGATCTCGCGGTGGCGAGCGAGGAGGCCAAGTTCGGTTTGCCGGGGATAAGGCTTGGAATATTCTGCTTCACACCCTCCGTATTCGTTAGCAGGAACGTCGGGGTTAAGAGGGCTTTCGAGCTCGCCATAACTGGAAGGCTGATCGACGCCAAGACTGCGCTGGAGTGGGGGCTCGTTAACGAAGTTGTCGAGAAGGACAGGTTAAGGGAGAAGACGCTGGAACTCGCTAAAACGATCGCCGGTTACGATTTCGACGCGATCTCGTCGGGTAAGAGGTTCTTCTACGCCCAGCTTGAAATGAGTGAGTTCGGCGCGTTGGAGTTCGGAATAAACACTATATCCCTTTATTCAGCTTCTAAATCTGCGAGGGACGGAATAAGAGCTTTTCTCGAGAGAAGACGATAAACTTTTAATTTTTCCGGAGGAGAACATAACGATGATTACCATCGGCATCGTTTCGAGGTACCCTCCCGTTCATTGCGGGATAGCCGAATACACCAAGTTTCTGATCTCGGCACTGCGATCCCTCAATCCCAAGCTTAGGATATACGTATTCTCAACCTACGAGGCCTACAGGGATGGTTACGAGGACGAGCTCGGGGTAAGGGTTCTTCCGTGTTTTGACGTCGAGGAGAAGAGCTACTCCGACCTGCTGTCCCAACTCGCGGAGGTGGGAGGTGTGGACGTTCTTCACGTTCAGCACGAGTACGGTATATTCGGGGAGGGCAAGCAGATAATAAGGGCTCTCGTTAAGGCGAAGGAGGAGGAGCTTGCCAAGAGCACGGCGATAACCATGCACACCGTCGACCATCCTTACGGAAGGGATTACGCCTTGAGGTTTCAGGCGTCGCTGAACGATGTGGACGCCGTCATAGTTCACAGCAACCTTCAGGAATTCGAACTCCAAATGCAGAACATAGACACGTCGAGGCTGTTCAGAATACCCCACGGAACCCTCATAAATCCTTACCTGAGCTATACGAAGAGCTTTTTGTCCAAGAGCTTGGGTTTGAACGAGGACGAGTTCAGGGGTATAATACTCGCCATTCCGGGATTCTTGAGGAAGGACAAGGGGGTTGACGTCTTGCTCGAGGCATTGAGGATGATAGAGGACATCAAGTTCACCATTCTTCTCGCCGGGGAGCCGAGGGATCCCGAACTGCACGAGCTCGTCACCGAGAAAACGGAGTACAGAACCATAGTGATAGAGAGATACCTCTCGGGGGACGAGATACTGAGGGTGGTCGCGCTCGCAGACGCTATAGTTTTGCCGTACAAGGATAGAAAGGGAGCCTACGCCGTCAGCGGGATATTGCACCTTTCTATGGGCGGGCTTAAGCCGATAATAGGCAGTAGGACTCCGAGGCTCGTGGAACTGTACCAGTTCGCTCCGGACATGACCGTTCCTCCGAACGATCCGAAGGAGTTGGCAAACAAGATCAGATGGCTCGTGGAGAACTACGACTACGCGGTGGCATACATGACGGAACTCTACGGATACGCAGCGAGAACGCAATGGATAAGGATGGCGTACAGACACCTGAAGCTCTACCGCTCCCTCCTCAACTGAATTCTTTCGATTACCTTCCTCTTTTTCTCCATTGCCCTTCTAACAGCCTCGTCCACCTTTCTGCACATCTCCTCGAAGTTCTCCGGCGTTTCCTCGCCCACGACCTTCTTTATTGGAGTGTACGCGGATTCCCTGAACTTGGGTTTTAGGGGTTTCTTCTCTCCGTCCTCTATTATCCAAGCCCCCCTTCCCTCTTCAACCCATCCGACTACGTCCATCCTAACTCCCACCCTTTTCACCGCCCTCACGACCTCTTCCGCAACGTCCTCGGGGCATATCACCATGAGGGAATCGATCGATACCCCCATGAAGTCTATTCCGAACTCCTCGAGCATTCCGAGCACCCTTTCGTTGACCATGCTCCTGCATTTCTCGTAATCGAAAACGAGAGCCTTGCCGGAGATCTTGGATATTTCCTCCGCATCCCCCCTTATCCCACCGTTGGTGACGTCGCTCATCGAGTGTATCCTTCCGACGACTCCCGAATCTATTATCGACTCGCACGCGATGAGGAAGTCCACGTTCAGGGTTTCCTCCACCACCTCGTGCCTGCCGTAGTATATGGCCGTAGTCGCCACCGTCCCCCCGCCGGCTCCCTCGCTTAGCAGAATTAAGTCTCCCTTCTCCACGTTCTTCCTCGGAGTCAGGTGCTCGGAAACCCCGACGCACCCCACGCAACCCGTCATCCTCTCCCCTATCACCATGTCCCCCCCTATCCTCAGCGTCGATCCAGCCACTAAGGGAACGCCCATCACCTCGCACACGGTCGTAATTCCTGCTATGTGGTCGAATATCTTCGAAACGTCTCCGTCGTCGGCAACGTGTATGTCCGAAAAAACGGCTATCGGCTTTGCGCCCATAACGTATACGTCTCTCATCGCTGCACGGGTTACGTGAAATCCCGCTATGAAGGGGAACTCGCTGAGCCTCGAATGTATCCCGTCGACGGCGACGGAGATGTAGAGGTTACCCACCCTGACCACCCCAGCGTCGTCGAGATCCTTGGACGATATTACCGAGCCCGAGGAGGAGATCATCTCCGCAATCTTTTCGTGAACGTAGAAGTCACCTCTGCCCCTCGATCCCACACCGAACTCTCCCATCTTAACCCCGCTCCTGTAGTAATCGAGGACGGGATCCGTCTTGGAGTACGCGTTCCTGACCTCCACGATAACTGCTTCAGCCCATCTCTCCGCCCTCTCTCTGTCCCATCCCTTGATCTCCACGATTCTTTCGACGAGCTTCTCCCTAACCTCCTCCTCACTCAACCTTTCGAGCAACCTCCTCGCGTAACCTTCGAGATCCATCGAACCCCTTTACCCCCAAAGACTTATAACTCAATCCCCGCAAACCAAGGTCACTCCCAAAACTATCAGAACCGTCCCTATCAACACCTTAACCCCGACCCTCTCCCCCAAAATCACGGAGGAGAGGAGGACGGTGAATAGGGGATAGATGGAGGTTATTGGCACCACCCTCGAAGCCTGAGAGAATCTCAAGGCCATGTAGTAGAGTATCATGGCCACTCCCCCGCCCAACGCTCCCGCGACGATCAGATACGCCACGTTCTTGGAGTTCAGAGCCGATAGATCGAAACCGAAGGCGATGGTGGCTAAGATCAAAAAAACGATAGCTCCCGTAGCCCTAACGAGGTTGGCGACGTAGGGGGAGACCCCGGAGGATGCAACGATCCTGTCGAAAAGCGGGGCTATTCCCCAGAGCAGGGCGGCTATCAAAGCCAATATCTCTCCCTTCATTCTCTCAACCTCCTGTTGAACTCGAACATCATTATTCCCGCCGCGACGGAAAGGTTCAGACTTCCCACCTTACCCTTTCCCGGTATCTTGGCTATGAAGTCGCACTGCTTCTTCACTGGTCTCGAAATCCCCCTGTCCTCTCCCCCGACGACCATCGCGAGGGGTGGGGACATGTCCACGTTGTCTATCGGATCTCCGTCAAGATCCGCACCGACGACGGTTATCCCGTACTTCTTAAGCTTCTTAAGGACGTTGGCCAAGTTCTCGACCCTCGCAACGTCGAGATGTAGAACCGCGCCCGCCGACACCCTCACGACGGTGTCAGTTATCTGGGCGGATCTCCTCTTCGGAATCACGACCCCCGCGCACCCGAAGAACTCGGCCGATCTGAGCACCGCACCCAAGTTGTTCGGATCCTCGACGGAGTCCAAGAATAGGAGGAAAGAACCCTGTCTTAGGCACTTGTCTATCAGGTAGTCAACTTCCACGTACTTTATCGGGGCTATATCCGCGCATATCCCTTTGGAATCCTTAGGCAAAGCGGAACGAGGAACGTAAACGACCGGAACACCCATCTTCTTCGCTTTGGCGACTATCTCCAATACCCTCGGATTCCTGCACTCCCTATCGACGAACACCTTGTTCACCTTCCCGGCCTTAAGAGCCTCTGCCACGCTGTTTATCCCGCCGACCTTCATCGTTCTTGGATGTGGTGCTGGGTAATTAACTGTACCGTCAACGGTTTTAACAGATCCGTAGAACGATGGGGCGATGAAGGAGGTGGGATTCGTAAGTTCGAACCCCGTTAACGTTAGGATACTCGAACTGCTCAGGAAGAAGGAGGCGGACATCGAAACCATATCCAAGCTCACGAGGATCCCCCTTCCCACCCTCAGGGTGGCGATGAAGGGTTTGAAGGAGAGGGGGCTCGTCGTGGAGGTGGAGGGAAAGTTCAGGATAAGCGAGGAAGGTTTGGAGGTTCTGAAGAGGCTATGATACTCAAGGAGTTCGAGACGAAGGGGGAGAAGGTGTTTCTGATAAGGGATCTGATAGAGGTTAGGATACCGAAGGATCGCTACCTAAAGCTTGCGAGGAGGTATCCTAAGGAGTACATAATATCCTACGCCGAACCGAAACGTCTGGTTCATCACGTTACCAAGAGAAACCTCGTTTACGTGACTAAGGAGAGCGGAATTCCTCTGCTCGGTCACGCCGCTTTCGGGCTCATAGACAGGGGAACCAACCTCATTCAGGTCAGGGCAGTAACCGGATGTAACCTTAACTGCATATTCTGCAGCGTGGACGAGGGGAGGAGGAGCAGGACGAGGGTGACCGACTACATCGTCGAACCCGACTACCTCGTTGAGGAGTTCAGGAAGGTGGCGGAGTTCAAGGGGGACGGGGTGGAGGCTCACATAGACGGACAGGGAGAACCCCTTCTCTATCCCTACATGGACGAACTTCTGAGGGGTTTGAGGGAAACGAAGGAGGTTAGGGTTATTTCCATGCAGACGAACGGCATACTGCTCAACGAAAAAAAGATAGAAGCTTGGGAGGGTCTGTTGGACAGGATAAACCTCTCCCTCAGCACCCTCGATGAGAGGAAGGCGGAACTGATATACGGGTGCAGGTATCCCCTGAAGAGGGTTATCGAGGTAGCGAAGGCGATAGCGGAGAGCGATATCGACCTTCTCATAGCCCCCGTCTGGCTTCCGGGGGTCAACGATGAGGACATGGAGAAGCTGATAGAGTTCGCTCTGGAGATCGGGGCGGGGAAGAGGTGGCCTCCGCTTGGAATTCAGAAGTACATTCCCTACAAGTTCGGAAGAAAGCCCAAGGTTGACGTAATGAGCTTCAGGGAGTTCTACGATAGACTTAGGAGGCTCGAGGAGGAGTACGGTGTGAAGCTCGTTCTAAGCCCCAAGGACTTCGGGATAGAGAGGAGGCCGAGGATACCGCATCCGATAAAGAAGGGGGACGTTTTCAAGGCGAGGATAGTGGAGGAGGGGAGGCTGAAGGGGGAGAAGCTCGTTGTCGTTAAGGGGAGGGTCGTTACGGTGCTCACGGATAGAAGAGTCGGGGACTGGGTGAGGTTTCAGATAGTCAGGGATCACGACGGCATATTTTTGGGAAAGGAGGTCTGAGCGATGAACAGCTACGAGGGAAGTTTGATGGAGAACATAGCGAAGTTCAAGGATTTTTTGAAAAGATACAACGAGGAGATCGAGGTTAAGAGGAAGAAGGTAGAGGATAGGCTGCTGAGATACCTCAGGATTGAGAGGGTCGAGGTCGATAGGAAGTGGCATCTCAGGGTTTTGGACGGGAGGAGGGTCGTCGGAGTGGATGGGAGTCAGATCTCCCCCCTCAGAGAACTCGGAATTCCCATCGGAGTCGTTCAGGTTGCGAAGATATGGGTCGTTCACGGTAGGGGGAAATATGGGAAGAGCTACAGAACCACGTTCGTCAAGCTTGAGGAGAACTTGGATCTCAAGAGGTTCCAACTCGAAATAGATACGCTAACGGAGGAGATGGACGGAAGAAGCTGGCTGTTCTTCGACGGTGGGTTGATAGTCGTCGACGAGCTTAAGGATGCGGTTGGAAGAGCGATAAGGAAGAGCGAAGAAACCGAAACGCCGCTCATCGGTTACATAGACAAGAGCTTCTCCAAGGATCTGGCTCGTAGGTTCGGGTTGGACGTTTACGATTCCGTGCTGCTCTCCGGCATCATGGATCTGTTCTCATACACCCAACCCTTCGGCGAGGAGATCTGCTACGCCTACATGATGGTGAACCCGACGATGCCCGTCAGGGTGGAGTATCCGGCTTGGATGAGGGACATGCACGAGGAGGTTATGAGGGTCGTGTTGGCCGAGTGTCTCTTGGGAAAGACGAGGGGCTATCCCTACATACTCGAAAGAGCCCACCACTACTCCTGCATAGACGCAAAGGCGAGGGCGAGCTTCATGAAGGCCGTTAAGAGTCACGGAGTTTCCTTCAAGTGGATGAGCAAGATCAGATGAGAAACGGCACGATCCTCCACCTAACCCTTCGCACGTATTCAGAGTATTCGGGATACTTCTCCGCCAGCTTCTCCTCCTCAAGCGTTGCGAGGCAAAGTCTGAGGAACAGCCAGAGGGGGGTCAGTGCCAAGGCGTAAAGGGCTTTGAACGCCAAGCTCCAGCCGAGAGCCCATAGGACATCCCCCAAATACATCGGATGCCTGACTATTCCGTAAACGCCGGTGGTTTGGAGTTTCCATCCCTCCTTCCTTGCCTTCATAAGCTGGAAGAAGGCCAAGGCCATGATTGCGAGTCCGAAAGCGAACAAGAAGAGACCCAAGGGCTTGGCCGAGGGAAGATCGATTCTCGGTTGGGGAAGCAGGGGAATCAGGAAACGGGGAGTTTCGAACAGTATTATCGCGGATATTCCCGCCAATGCATAGACGATTCTCCTCTTTCTCCTCCTCGATATGAAGACCGCCACCTCCAAGAACATCGTCGCAGTCGCTACGGTGGCCCAGAAGAAGACGTCCCGCAGGGGATCCATAAACGAAGTTCCGCCATTAAAGCTTAAAATCCAAATCGTTAACGATCGATTGTGAGGATTGGCGTGTTCGTGTGCCACTGCGGGCTCAACATAGCTGGGGTAGTAGACGTAAAGGCGCTCGTAGATTACGCTAAGGGACTCGAGGGTGTAGCTTACGCCACCGACGTTCGATACGCTTGCTCCGAGTCGGGTTTAAGCGAGATCGTGGAGGCGATAAAGGAGCACAAGCTGGATAGGGTCGTTATCGCCGCCTGCACTCCAAAGCTTCACGAAAGAACGTTCATGAAGACGTTGGAGAGGGCGGGGCTTAACCCCTACATGCTCGCGATCGCGAACATCAGGGAGCAGTGTTCTTGGGTTCACTCGGGGATGGAGGCGAATCTGAAGGCGAGGGATCTCGTTAGGATGGCGGTTGCGAGAGCGAGGAAGCTAAAACCTTTGAGCAAGGTTAAAATTCCGGTCAGGAGGGAGGTTCTCGTTATAGGAGGCGGTGTAGCTGGAATAACTGCGGCGTCCATCCTCTCGAAGTTCACCAAGGTGTACTTGGTCGAGAGGTCTCCGACCATCGGAGGACACATGGCTCTTCTCAACGAGGTCTTTCCGACTAACGACTGTTCGATCTGCATACTCGCCCCCAAGATGAGCGAGGTTTGGAACGATCCCAACGTCGAGGTGATCACGAACGCCGAGGTCGTCGAGCTGAGTGGGCACGTGGGGAATTTCAGGGTTAAGGTCGTTAAGAAGCCGAGGTACGTGGACGAGAGTAAGTGTAAGGGATGCATAGAGTACTGCAGCGAAGTATGTCCGATATGGGTCGAGGAGGAGATGAGAAAGGCCGTGTTCCTACCCATACCCCAAGCCCTACCCCTGTGCGCCTGCATAGACACCGACAACTGCGTGGGATGCATGATGTGCGCCGAAGCCTGTCCAGAGAACGCAATAAACTTCGATCAGGAGGCCGAGGAGATAGAGTTGGATGTGGGGGCTGTAATCGTTGCGACGGGGTTCAAGGTTGGGAGAGTGGGGGGGAAGAGGGTCGTTACCCTAATGCAGCTGGAGAGATTGCTCTCGGCAAGCGGGCCGACCAAGGGGGAGCTTTTGGTGGACGGGAAGAATCCCAAAAGGATAGCCTTCGTTCTCTGCCACGGTAGCAGGGACGTGAATGGAAAGAAGTACTGCAGCAGGGTTTGCTGTCTTGCGACGCTGAAGAACGCTTTTACGATAAAGAGGAGGTATCCAGAAACCGAAATTTGGATTTTCTACATGGACATGCGTGCTTATCATGAGGAACTTTACGAGAGGGTTCAGAGAATGGGTGTGAGGTTCGTGAGGGGAAAGCCGAGGGTAACGGAGAGGGAGGACGGTGTAATCGTCAGGTTCGAGAACACCCTCGACGGGAGGGTTGAGGAGGAGGTGTTCGACCTCGTCGTGCTCGCTACACCCATGGAGGGAAATCCAATCGGATTAGGCGTTGCCGTTGATGAGAACGGGTTCGTGATGCCCGCCCATCCCAAGCTCAGGCCGGCGGAGACCAACGTCAGGGGGATATTCGTCGCTGGAACGGCGAGTTCTCCTATGGACATAAGGGAGAGCGTGGAGTCCGCGGGACTGGCGTCTGCAAAGGCTTTGGAGATAGTAATGTCGGATCAAATCGAATCGGATCCGTATCATTCGTTCGTGGGCGAGGGCTGCGTGGGTTGCGGAATATGTGCTGAGGTGTGTGAGTTCAGGGCGATAGAGATCGACGGGAGGGCGAGGATAG
>Ga0256914_1001775_pt1 | contig 18808 bp, 14 predicted proteins | sample HulkmetaG_FD_191571 | JGI IMG/M metagenome (GOLD analysis project Ga0256914, IMG submission 191571) | Hydrothermal chimney microbial communities from Main Endeavour vent field at the Juan de Fuca Ridge, Pacific Ocean - Hulk | ecosystem: Environmental > Aquatic > Marine > Hydrothermal vents ... | reverse complement strand
TTAAACTTGGAATTTCGTGGTTTTATCCCAGAAAATCAGGGGGTGAGCGCCGTGGCTCCCCCCCTTTCCTATTCGAATCCCAGGTATCTTTTCACCTCTTCCACCCCTATCTTTTTGATCACCTTTGCCATCCTTCCCTTTTTGGGAATTTCCTGACGGAAAAGCTCTGCAGCCTTTCTCAGTACTTCCACTGCCTGTTCGTGACTGGTCACCTTGCCTATTTCCGTTCCTGGTTTTGGCCAAAAACCACCGTGTCCGCCCACTATCACCCTGAATCCGCTCTTGACTCCGGCAAATCCGAGATCCATGAGGTTGGACCACGCGCAGCAGGCAAGGCATCCGGACACCGCATACTTGAGTTTTGGCGGGGTGGCCATCCTGGCAAGCTCGTTGTAAAGGGTGTCGCCAAGGGCCAGGGAATCCTGAACTCCGAATTTGCAGTACGGCTTGCCCACGCATACACGGGGTTGGGAGAGGTCTCTTGCCTTCCTGACGCTGGCCCCTGCCTGTTCCAGGAGTTCCACGGCCCTTGCGCCCGATTCCTGGTCAAGATCCAGAAACATGAGTTTCTGGGCAGTGGTTATGTGAAGGCGGCAGTTGAAATTCCGGCATACCTCGTGTGCGGCCTTCAATATCTCCTTGGTGATGAAGCCGTTGGGACATTCAACAGTGAAGCCGTAGGATCCGTCTTTTTTCTGCACAAGTCCGGGGATTTTCGGGGTGTCTGGCATGGTCAGCCTCCTTTTTCCGGTTTTGGATTTAAATGATGCTATCCCTGGAAAATTATACCTACATTGACATAAGTCAATGTTAATATTTTTTATCCTGTTTATCATGAACAACCATGAAGGAGCCTGGTTAATGAGATGGAGTGATGATGCCTTGAAGGAGATGGAGCGCGTACCCTTTTTCATCCGGAAAATGGTGAAGAAAAGGGTTGAAGAATTCGCGCGCCGGCAGGGATCGCAGCTCGTGGTGCCCGATCATCTGGAAGCTTGCAGGCAGAGGTTCATGAAAGGCCAAGATGCCGAGGTGAAGGGGTACCGGCTGGAAACGTGTTTCGGAGCCAGGGACTGCACCAACAGGGTCCTTGGCCCCACCGGTCTTCCGGACAGGCTAGATAGGCACTTCCGGAGCCTGGATCTCAAGGCCTTTTTGAAGGAGCGTGTCCCAGAGCCACTTAAGATGCATCACGAGTTCAGGATTTCCATATCCTTTTGTCCCAATGCGTGTTCCAGGCCCCAGATCGTGGATCTGGGCATTATCGGGGCAGTAAAGCCTGCGGTAGCCGAGATTGAATGCAGCATGTGCGGGGCATGCATCGAAGAGTGCAGGGAGCGGGCCTTGTCGCTTCAACAAAACGGCGGGCCTGTAATTGACCGTGAAAAATGCCTTTACTGCGGCCACTGCATCAAGGTGTGTCCAACCGGAAGCCTGGAAATGGAAAAGGAAGGTTTCAGGATCTTGGTTGGCGGCAAGCTTGGCAGGCATCCACAGCTTGCCCATGAACTGCCTGGAATATTCAACGAGGATGAAACCATGGCAGTGGCGGAAAAGGTTGCGGATTACTACATGTCCGGCTGCAGGGCCGGGGAGCGTTTCGGCGCCTTGATCAGCAGGAATGGTCTCGAATCGTTGTACAGGTTTATCAACATCCCTTTCAGGGGATAATACAAGAAGAAGAGGTAAGCATTATGTTTTGTTTTCAGTGTGAACAGACGGCAAAGGGAACCGGTTGTACCAAGATAGGTGTATGCGGCAAGAAGCCCGATGTGGCGGCACTTCAGGATCTTTTAATATATGCCCTCAAGGGGCTTTCACAGGTGGCAGTCGAGGGCAGAAAGGTTGGCGTCAGTGACAGGGATGTCAACGTGTTTACCTGCGAGGCTACATTTTCCACCCTCACAAACGTTGATTTCGACCCGGACAGGTTTGTGCAGCTTTTGAGGCGCTGCGTGGAGCTCAGGGAGCAGCTGAAGGAAAAGGTTGCTTCTGCCGGCGGCAGCACGCAGTTTCCGGATGGCCCTGCCACCTTTGATCTCGGTTCCAACAGGGAAGAGATGATAAGGCAGGGTGAGATGCATGGAGTTCTTTCCAACGGCGAGATGGATGAAGACAGGCGTTCCCTGAGGGAGACCTTGATCTACGGCCTCAAGGGCGTTGCAGCTTACGCGGACCATGCACAGATCCTTGGAAAGGAAGACGAAGAGGTCTACAGTTTCATGCACAGGGCGCTTGCATCAAGCCTCAACACACAGATGGGGCTGGAGGAATGGGTCGGACTGGTGCTTGATTGCGGAAGGGCCAACCTCAAGGCAATGGAACTTCTCGATGCGGCAAACACGGGCCGTTACGGTCACCCAGTTCCTACAGAGGTCCCTCTTGGTGCCAGAAAGGGAAAGGCGATCCTTGTATCAGGACATGACCTTAAGGACCTGGAACAGATTCTGCAGCAGACCGAGGGCAAGGGGATAAACGTTTATACCCACGGTGAGATGCTGCCATGCCACGGGTACCCGGAACTCAAGAAATATGCTCACTTTTACGGTCATTACGGCACTGCCTGGCAGAATCAGGCAAGGGAATTTGCAGAATTTCCAGGCTCCATCATCATGACCACCAACTGTATTCAAAAACCCAAGGATTCATATTTTGACCGTATCTTTACCACAGGCCTTGTGGGCTGGCCCGGGGTTGCCCACATAAAGGACAAGGATTTTACTCCTGCAATCGAAAAGGCCCTGGAGATGCCCGGATTCACCGAAGATACGGACAAGGGTTCGGTCATGGTGGGTTTTGCCAGAAATGCCGTGCTTTCCGTTGCAGACAAGGTGATCCAGGCTGTCAAGGACGGCAAGATCAGGCATTTTTTCCTGGTTGCAGGCTGCGATGGTGCAAAGCCCGGAAGGAACTACTACACGGAATTCGTGGAGAAGGTGCCAGAGGACTGTATCGTTCTTACCCTGGCATGCGGCAAGTTCCGCTTTTTTGACAAGAAGCTGGGGGACATTGAAGGAATCCCGAGGCTTCTCGATGTCGGACAGTGCAATGACGCCTATTCAGCCATAATGATAGCAACGGCCCTGGCAGACGCCTTTGGCTGCGGTGTCAATGATCTTCCCCTTTCAATGATCCTTTCATGGTATGAGCAGAAGGCAGTGGCCATTCTCCTTACGCTTTTCGCCCTGGGGATTAAGGACATAAGGCTTGGGCCAAGCCTTCCGGCTTTCATCAGCCCGAACGTGCTGGATGTCCTGGTTCAAAATTACAACATTATGCCGATAAAGACCCCGGACGAGGACCTTAAGGCCATACTTGGATAGAATGATTTGCATAACCCTGGTTGGAGGCCGGCCATCTTTAGATGTGCCGGCCTTTTCTTTGGGTTGGACGGGCAGCGGCCCAAACCCTCCAGGCCATCTAGTCACGAAGCGCCGCCCTGCTGGCTGCCATCTGCCTGGCACTATCTGTAACCAGGACCTTGGAGAGACTTCCCCAGTCGGATCTTCCTTCTGACTGGAATCTTGAAATCATGATTGCGTCCCTTATGACGTTGTAATTTTTGATTTCCTTTTCATCTTCCAATTTCCCCGACATGGCGTTTTGAGCCAGGACCAGTGAATCTCGGGCCAGTTTTTCATCCACTCCTGTTTCCGTGAGTTTCTTCAAAAGGTCGTCTGAGGCTTTCCTGGATCCCTCCGTGCTGTTTTCCTGTTCAATGCTCAAAGTGGCAAGCCCGGCAATAAGGACAATTCCCAGGTCTGCCCCTTCCTTTTTGCCGATCTCTTCGCAAAGCTCCATGAGACTGGTGGCCCCTGACACCTTCCGGCTGTCATTCAGGAAAATGGAGCGCAAGGCCTTGGCCAGGCTGGCCTTCATGATCTTGAGCTTACTGTCTCCTGCCTTTTCAGCAGCAATCCCGCCCAGGCAGTGTTCCGCATAGGGGCAGTATGCCGCACATCCAAAATCCATCTCGGGGTTGGGGACTTCCGCTCCACAACCAGGACACCTGCGCCTGGTGTCATCCTTGAAAAACTCGATCATTTCCCCGCAGTTGGGGCATTTCACGTCAAATATGGCTCCAGGTTTCCAGTACCTGCTGTCCTGTCCGGGACACTTCATGGCTCTTTCCTCCAGGCTGTTGTTTACAGAGAATAATCGTTTTAACCTCCTGATGAAAGAGATGTGTTTATTCCGGTTAAGCCTTTCTTGCCAAATGATTTCAGCCGGTTTAGGCTGGAAGGCCCTGACTGAACAACAAAACAAGAGGTAACTCCTCACAGGGTTTTTTTGCGGGTATTATCGCACAACTGTCTGGAATGTATCTGCTTACAGGGTGCTACAGATACAGGGCGGAGGGTGCGAAGAGGTACTCCCTGTACTTCAAGTGCCCGACAACGCAGGCAGATGCAGTACCCTGTGAGCAGATACAACAAGAGGTGTCGGATATTGGTGGAATTCAAGGCGGGAGTTGCTTCAGGTCACCCCCTGGTGACAGAGGCGGCATCCACAATCCTTTCTAACGGTGGAAATGCCTTTGATGCAGTGGTGGCCGCAGGGTTTGCAGCAGCTGTGGTGGAGCCGGCCCTGTCCTCCCTGGGTGGAGGCGGTTTCCTGATGGCCAGGCCTGCAGGTGGCAGGGAGATACTTTTTGACTTCTTCGTTGATACTCCGGGAAAGGGGCTTGCCAAAGGTGCCAGGAAGCCTCACTTCTTCCCTGTAACAGTCGAGTTTCCAGGTTCCAGCCAGGTCTTTAACATTGGCCTGGGTTCGGTGGCGGTGCCGGGCAATCTGAGGGGTTTTATCCATGTCCATTCCAGGCTCGGGTCCATGGATCTGGCCGACATCGTAGCCCCGGCGGCAAGATTTGCAAGGCAAGGGGTCAGCCTGAACAGCCACCAGGCCTATTTCATCTCCCTTCTTGAACCCATAATGCTTTTTTCTGAAGAGGGCAGGCAAATCTTCCTGAAGGACGGCAGGTACCTGGAAGAGGGGGATATCCTGAAAAATCCTGCTCTTGCGGATTTCCTTGACGAGATAGGAAGGACAAGGGGCGGGATCATCGATGATTTTTATAAAGGTTCCCTGGGAAAGGATATCGTTTCGGATATGGCCCGGGGGGGAGGACTTTTGACCATGGCGGATCTTGCGGCCTACAGGGTAAAGGAACGACAACCCCTGAGGACGGAATTTTGTGGATACGAGCTCGTCACGAATCCGCCTCCTTCCTTCGGAGGGTTTTATATCTCCATGACCCTGGAGCTCCTGGAGGGGTTGGCTGTTGGAGATGTTTGCTCATACGGAGACCAGCGCCATCTTTGTATCCTTGCCCAGGCCATGCAGCAGGTGGAAGATTACAGAAAGGGCATGGGGTTCAGGCTGGAAAGGCCTGCCAAAACCTGGTTTGAAAGGGCAAGGCAGGATATAAGGCCCTGTTTTTCCAGGGGCACCACCCATGTAAGCGTATGCGACAGGCACGGGAACATGGCCAGCATGACTACCTCCAACGGGGAAGGTTCCGGCTATTTTGCACCGGGAACCGGGATCATGCTCAACAATATGATGGGCGAGGATGACCTGCACCCCGAGGGGTTTCATGCATCACCGCCAGGCATCAGGGTTGGCTCCATGATGTCTCCTTCCATAATAGAAAGGGATGGCAGTCCGGTACTTGTCCTCGGAAGCGGCGGCAGCAAGAGGATACGCACCGCCCTGGTCCAGGTGATAGTAAACCGCCTGTGTTTTGACCTTGCGGTGAAGGAGGCGGTGGAAAGGCCCCGGATTCACTGGGACGGACAGGTGTTCCAAGTGGAGCCGGGCTTTGAGGAGCATGTCATGGAGGCATTTGAAAGCAGGTTTCCTGTAAACGTCTGGGAGGGTATAGACGTGTATTTTGGCGGCGTTCACGTGGTGGACCCGGTGGCAGGACAGGCGGCAGGCGACCCGAGAAGGGGCGGAGCTGCCGTCATCTTGGAAAATTAGCAGTCTTTTTAGAGGTCGGTTGATATGAAAATAGCAGTATGCGGCAAGGGAGGAGTGGGCAAGAGCACCGTAAGTGCCTTTGTTGTACAGGCGCTTCTTGACCGGGGCAGAAAGGTGCTTGCCATAGATGCGGACCCCAGTCCCCACCTTGCAAGGCTTCTGGGCGTGAGCCAGCAGGATCTTACCCCGATATCTGCCATGAAGGATCTTCTCCAGGAACGATCCGAGAGAAACGGCCCTTTTTACAACATGAACCCCAGGGTGGGAGACCTTCCGGAAAAGTTCATGAAAAGGCATGGAAACCTGAACCTTATGGTTCTCGGGGCAATCCCGCAGGGAGGTGCAGGATGTGCATGTGCCGAAAACGCCGTTCTCAGAAATCTCCTGAATTCGCTTCTTCTTTCCAAGGACGAGGATATTGTCCTGGATATGGAGGCAGGGGTGGAACACCTTGGCCGCGGCACCATTGCATCAGTGGATCACATCCTGATAGTGGTTCAGCCATACAGGGGGAGCCTTGAAACAGCGGAGAAGATAGAAAGACTGGCGAAGGATCTCAAGATCAGGAGCCTTCACGTGGTTGCAAACAACCTGCAGGACCCTTCGGACCTCGAATTCATCAAGGATACGTGCGGAGTGGAGCCCGTTGGCCGCTTTGGGTTTTCACCCCTGGCCAGGGCTGCTGAAAGGGCAGCAAGGCCCGTGGTCTCTTCCGACAGCAGCCTTCTGGACTCCGCCGCAGAGATGATCGACAAGCTGGAGCAGTCTCCATGAACCATGAATACGGAAGCCTGGCCGATGTCCAGAGCATGGCCGACGACAGGAGGATCTCCCTTAACAGGGTAGGGATAAAAAACATACGCTATCCCATCACGGTCCTCGACAAGGCCAAGGGCAGACAGCAGACAGTGGCCAGCATAAACATGTATGTGAATCTTCCACACCAGTTCAAAGGGACCCACATGAGCCGCTTTGTGGAGATCCTGAACGAGTACAGGCAGGAGATAAACGTCCGGACCTTTGAGATGATTCTTTCCGCCATGAAGGAAAGGCTGGACGCCCAGGAGGCCCACCTGGAGATAGATTTTCCATACTTTATTGAAAAAAGCGCTCCTGTCACCGGGACCAAGGGGCTGATGGAATACGGTTGCGGCCTTCATGGCAGTATGACGGACCACCTCGACATGATGCTCATTGCCAGGGTCCCTGTCACGACCGTGTGCCCGTGTTCCAGGGAGATATCCAGTTACGGGGCACATAACCAGAGGGGAGAGGTTCGGGTCTGGGTAAGGTTCGACAGGTTTATCTGGCTGGAAGACGTGATCCAGATAGTGGAGGAATGCGGCTCTTCAGAGGTCTATTCCGTTCTCAAGAGGCCCGATGAGAAATTTGTTACCGAATATGCCTACGATCACCCGATGTTCGTGGAGGACCTGGTCAGAGGTGTCTATCAGGGCCTCAAAAAACTTCCCGAAATCACCTGGTTTGCGGTGGAAGCGGAAAATTTCGAGTCCATCCACAACCATTCCGCATATGCATATGCGGTCATGCAGGAATAAGCTAGCAAGACCGCATATGCTGTTGTTCAAATTATTTCTGGGTCTTTCCTGCTCCGCTTCCCTTCCTTGGGATGGGCAGAAATTCCACTGACGGCTCTCTCTTCACCGGCTGGGGAAACAGGCTCATGAGTTCATAGAATATCGCAGGCATGTCGGTCTTGATGGGAAGCCCCATGGCCTTTGCCTCGTTCCATGAGATGGGATGATCATGGGTCCAGGTGCCCTGGGAAAGAAGCTGGGCAAGCTCTTCGGCCCTTTCCCTGCCCATGTTGTCTGCAAGCAAGTCGGTCACGTTCAGTTTCATCTGTTTAAGTGCCTTTTCGGCTATGTCCGCCATGACTATGGAGTTGTCTTCCACCTTTTCTATGGGCTTTTTCTCAAGCACCTTCAGAAGTGAGGCCGCCGGGCTGTTTCCCATCTGGGGGTCAACCGGACCAAGTACAGCGTGCTTGTCCATTACGATTTCATCTGCGGCCAGGGCGATAAGGGTGCCCCCGCTCATGGCATAGTGCGGGACAAAAGCCGTGACCTTTCCCTTGTGGTCCTTTACCGCCCTTGCTATCTGGAGGGCGGCCAGCACCAGTCCTCCCGGGGTGTGAAGCACCAGGTCGATGGGCACATCGGAGTCAGTCATGTGGATGGCCCTGATGACCTGCTCGGAATCGTTTATGTCAATGAATTTCATCACGGGAAAACCAAGAAGACTCATTGTCTCCTGCCTGTGGATGAGAAGAATCACCCTGGAACCGCGTTCCTTTTCTATCTTGGCTATGGTGCGCTGCCTGGCAGCCTCCAGCATCTTCTGCTTGAGAATGGGCTGAAGGGCAGTCATCATGAAAAATATCCAGAAGATATCCATTGGTGTCATAGTATCACCTCTCGATTTAGAAGTTGTTTAACCGATTGAATTTTATAAACGATCCCTGGGTGCAAGCAATCCCCATGGCCGGCTGTGGTCGGGAAAGCGTCTCCTGCAGTATTGGTGGTTGAGAAAGAACCTGTAAGTGAGCATTCCTGCCACGAAACCGCCTATATGGGCCCACCAGGCCACTCCGCCAGACATCTGCGGGCTCAAAATAGAGAAGGTTCCGCTGAAAAGCTGTTCCAGGAACCAGAATGCCAGGAAAAATACCGCCGGTACATCGAAAAAGAACGGGAAAAAGAAGATGGGAATCATGATGATGATCCTGGCCCTGGGGAAGAGCACGTAATAGGCGCCCATGACCCCGGCTATGGCCCCGGAGGCACCGATGGTTGGAATGGTGGAGTCCGGATTGGTGTAGATGTGTATCACGGATGCCGCAAGGCCACAAAGCAAATAAAAGGCCAGAAACCGCCAAGGCCCCATCTCGTCTTCGATATTGTCGCCAAATATCCACAGGGTCCACATGTTGCCTATTATGTGAATCCAGCTTCCATGCAGGAACATGCAGGTAAAAAGTGGAAATATGGGGGCAGGAGAGAGCCCTGCAGAAACGGCCCAGTCCGGGTGGGTGTACCTTGCTGGCACCACGCCATAGAGATAGGTAAGATGTTCAAGGATCTTTGGAGGAAGGGCCGTCTCGAAGAGAAAGATAACGATGCAGATGCCCATTATGGTCCAGTTCATTAGGGCAGGGCACTTGCGGGGAATACTGTCCTGGATGGGAAACATGAATCGATTATAGCTTGAGCTTGAGGCTCAGGTCAATGGATTTGAAGGAATGGGTCAGGGCGCCGCTTGAAACGATGTCCACTCCCGTTGATGCGTATTCGCGGATATTTTCCAGGTTGATGCCGCCTGAGGCTTCCAGGACGATTCCCGGATCCAGATTTCTGGCAGCGGCCACTGCTGTTTTTATCTCCTCCGGGTTCATGTTGTCCAGGAGAAGGATGTCGGCTCCTGCATCAATGGCCTCTTTCATCTGGTCGAGATCCGTCACCTCCACCTCGATCTTGAGTGTGTGCGGGGACCTTTGCCTTGCCGCCGTAACGGCTGCCGTGATGCCGCCGCAGGCTGCAATATGGTTGTCTTTTATCAGTATCCCGTCAGACAGGCTGAACCTGTGGTTCATGGCGCCGCCGGCCCTGAGGGCATATTTTTCAAGAAGCCTCAGATTCGGCGTGGTTTTCCTGGTGCCAACCACGCGGCAACTGGTACCTTTGAGCTTTTCGAAAAACCTCCGGGAAAGTGTTGCAATGCCGCAAAGCCTCTGGAGGAAGTTCAGGGCCACCCTCTCGGCCATGAGTATGCTGGAGGCCCTGCCCCTTATTGCAAGAAGGGTCTCACCCTCCTGGAAGCTGCTGCCTTCTTCCATGACGCCGGAAAAGGAAAGCTCCTGGTCTACCTGCCTGAAGGCCTCTATCGCAACGAAAAGGCCTGCCAGCACACCTTTTTCCTTGGCAATGATCCGGCCGGTGCCCAGGGTGTTTTCATCCACGGTGCATGCCGTTGTCACGTCCCCGTGGCCCACGTCTTCCATGAGGGCAGATCGGACGGTTTTTTCGTAAAGTGCCCTGGGCGGTATGAAGGAGTTTATGCCAGGCGCCTGTGCCATGCTTCAGCCCGCCTGCTCCAGCATCTGCTGGTGCTTGCTGATCTTTTCAAGCTTGGCCTCAAGGGCCTCTTTTTTCTGTTCCTCCTTTTTTACGATCTCGGCAGGGGCCTTTTTAAGGAAGTTTTCGTTGCTCAGCTTTCCAAGCACCTTTCCCAGTTCCTTTTCCGCCTTTCCCCGTTCCTTTTCCAGCTTTTTAAGCTCCTGGGATATGTCAACAAGCCCGGCCAGGGGGACGAATATCTCCACGTCTTCCGTGATGAAGGACGCCGCACCCTTTGGCTTTTGGGATTCTGAGGCAATCTGCTCCATGCCGGAGACACGGGCAAGGATGGAGATTTCGCTTTCGTGCCTTTCTATGGCCTTTCTTGCCCCTTCCGAGTGGGGAAGAAACACGGCCTTGACCTTGTTCCCCGGATGGATGCCCAGTTCTGCGCGGATATTTCTTATGCCTGTAATTATGGTCTTTAAAAGTTCTATTTCCCTTTCCGCTTCTTCAAAGACGTGTTCAGGCCTTGAGGCCGGAAACTGGCTGACCATGATATAACCGGTCCTGCCTGGCAGGTGATGCCAGAGCTCCTCGGTTACAAAGGGCATGAATGGGTGAAGAAGCCTGAGTGCGGTATCAAGCACGTACAGGGCAACGGCCCTCGATGTCTCGGCCCGTTCCGGGTTCTGCCCGGAAAGGTCGGGTTTTGCAAGCTCCAGGTACCAGTCGCAGTACTCGTGCCAGAAGAACTGGTAGAGCCCCTTGGCCGCCACGTCGAAGTTGAATTCATCCAGGGCCTGCCTCGTTTCTGAAACGGTCTTTTCAAGCCTGGAAAGTATCCATTTTTCCGTGGTGTTCAAAGGCCCCCTTGTGACGAGGCTTTCGTAATCCTCAAGATCAGAGCCATGCATGAGGACAAGTCGCGAAGCATTCCATACTTTGTTAACAAAATGGCGGTAGCCCTGTATGCGTTCTTCTGAAAGTTTTATGTCCCTGCCCTGGGCTGCAAAGGCGGCAAGGGTGAACCTTACGGCATCCGTGCCATACTGGTCCATGATGGTGAGAGGATCTATGACATTGCCCTTGGATTTGCTCATCTTCTGGCCCTGGGCGTCCCGGACCAGGGCATGGAGATAGACGTAGTAAAACGGCACATCCTCCATGAAGTGAAGACCCATCATCATCATGCGTGCCACCCAGAAAAAGAGGATGTCAAAACTGGTGATAAGCACGGATGTGGGATAGAAAAACTCGAGTTCCCTTGTCTGGTCCGGCCAGCCAAGGGTGGAAAACGGCCAGAGCGCCGAGCTGAACCAGGTGTCGAGGACGTCTGATTCCTGGACCAGTTCCCTTGAGCCGCACTCGGGGCACTTTTCCGGCTCGGTCCTGGCGACCGTGACATGGCCGCACCGTTCACAGGTCCAGGCCGGTATCCTGTGGCCCCACCAGATCTGGCGCGAGATGCACCAGTCGCGGATGTTTGTCATCCATTCCTCGTAGGTCCGTATCCAGCCTGGAGGAACGATTTTCGTCTTGCCTTCCCGCACTGCTTCCAGGGCGGGCCTGGCCAGGGGTTCAATCTTTACAAACCACTGCTTGGAGAGTTTCGGCTCCACAACCGTTTTGCACCTGTAGCACTTTCCTGCTGCAAGATCATGGTCTTCCTCATGGTCCAGAAGGCCCTGTGCCTTGAGGTCTTCGAGCACCTTCTGTCTTGCCTCGAACCTGTCCATGCCCTTGTAGGGGCCGGCCTCTTCCGTGAGCCTTGCATTGATGTCGAATATGTTGACAAAGGGCAGCTCGTGCCTTCTCGCTATCTCAAAGTCGTTGAAATCGTGTGCAGGGGTGACCTTTACCGCACCTGTTCCAAATTCCGGGTCCACGTGTTCGTCGGCTATAACAGGTATTTTCCGGTTCAGGAGCGGAAGTACAAGGTGTTTTCCAACCAGTTTCTTGTAACGCTCATCTTCGGGGTTCACGGCAACTGCCGTATCTCCCAGCATGGTCTCCGGCCTGGTGGTGGCCACCACCACGTATTCAGGAGTTGTGCCGTCCCTGTCTTCTTCTGCCACAGGGTATCGTATGTGCCAGAGTTTGCCCTTGGACAGGTCGTGGTCCACCTCTATGTCAGCCAGGGCCGTGTGGCACCTGGGACACCAGTTGATGATGTAGTCTCCCCTGTATATGAGCCCTTCCTCGTAAAGCCTTACGAATACCTCGCGCACCGCCCTGGACAACCCTTCGTCCATGGTGAACCTTTCCCTGGACCAGTCGCAGGAACAGCCCAGCCGCTTCAGCTGCTCGATTATCCTGCCGCCGCTCTTGGCCTTCCATTCCCAGACCCTTTCTATGAACTTTTCCCTGCCTATGTCGTGCCTGGTAAGGCCCTCCTGGGCAAGCTGTCTTTCAACCACGTTCTGCGTTGCAATGCCGGCATGGTCGGTTCCCGGTACCCAAAGGGTATTGTAGCCATCCATCCTCTTGTATCTGATCAGGATATCCTGGAGGGTGTTGTTGAGGGCATGTCCAATATGCAGTACTCCCGTGACATTGGGAGGGGGAATCACCATGGAAAAACTTGGTTTGGCGCTTTCCATGGTGGCGGTAAAGAGTTCTTCCTTCATCCACTGGTCGTACCAGCGCGTTTCAACGTCACGAAAGTCGTAAGCCTTGGGTAATAGTTGTTCCTCTGCCTTGGAAGGCATATTCAAGCTCCTTGGTTATTATTTATTGGGTATCTGGAAGTTCAGCAGACGCTAACATATTTCAATATCTTCTGAAATGCAAAGGGCTAAGGAGGTTTGAAATATGTACCGATAACACCACTAAAGGTATGTATGAGCTATCTTGGAAGCGGCCCGGGTCCTTTCCAGGTTAAAGGGACGATTCCCGGCCCGCTACTTTGAAAAAAGAAGGAGGGAGACGTGAATCTGGTATTAAAAGAAATCCATGAGGATCCCGGTTCTCCTTTCTCCCAGGTTTCGAGACGGGAGATCCTGGAGGCCATAAGGCCCTACATGTTCGAGAAAAGGTGCCGGCAGGGCCATAGCCTGGACCTTGAGCCCCAGGATGGAAACTGCCTTTATTATGTGGATAAGGGGGGGGTCGAGGTATCATACGATTCCGGCGGGGCGCAGATAGTCGTAGCCCTCATAGGAGCCGGGGAGTTTTTCGGGGAAACGGGGTTTTTTGACGGCTTGAGCCGGGTGAGAAAGATAAAGGCCTCGCATGATACTGTAATTTCCGTGATGGATTCCACCTCTGCTGAAAGACTTCGCCTGGATGATCCCAGGCTTTATGCGGACTTCCTGGGACTGATCGCCCTTTCAATATGCAAGAAATTCAGGAAGATGGTGTCCGATTACCAGCCTCTTGCCGGGTACAGTGCCTCTCTTTCTTCTGGCAGAAGGCCCCGCTTCATCAAATCGAGACCGATCCCTGCCGCCGTCTATGAGACCGAGGTATGGAAACGGGTAAATGTCGAAGTGGAGGCCTTTAAGGCAAGGATGTATGAAATCGCATCCTCTGCCCAGGAGCGGAGCAGCATGGAAATGGACGAGGCCCTTTACGCCAGGGTAAAGGAAACCATGGATTCCTTCGACGGTTATCTTGAACATCTGGCAGAATACCTATCCGGAAGGGTTGAACTGGCCGAGCATGTCTGGGGTTACGTGTTCAAGGAGATCTTTCCGTATTTTATGAGGAGTCGTTTTGCCGAAAGGGCCTATTTCAAGCCCAAGGGATATGCCGGGGACTTTCTCATGATGGAGGCCATCTACCGCAATATCCCTGATGGAGACGGTCTTCTGGGAATGATGATAGACAGGTACTGCCTGGACTGTCCGCCTCCCAGGGCAGTGCGCGATAGAAGGCGAATGCTGGCAGGCCTTATTGAAAGCCATGTCACGAATATCATGGACAAGAGAGACAGGGTCGGCATCATGAATCTTGCCTGTGGTTCCAACAGGGAACTCTTTGACTTTATTGGAAAATTTAATAACAGCCACATGCTTGACTGTATCTGCATTGACGCCGATGCCGAGGCGCTTGAATACACATCCAAGCATGTCGATGTCTTTGAACACCAAGCCAGGATTCGGCTCATGCAGGAAAACGTGGTAAAATGGGCAATAGGCCGTGTCCGGCACGACTTTGAACTGCAAGATATAATTTACTCTGCAGGGCTTACGGACTACCTGGATGAGCGCCTGTTTGCCGCCCTTGTCAACAGATCATGGGAGTACCTCAGGCCTGGTGGAATGCTGGTCCTCAGTAACTTTTCAAAGGCCAATCCAAACAAGGCCTGGATGGATCACATCTTCCAGTGGAAACTCATTTACAGGGATGAAGACGATCTCAGGGCCATTTTCAGTGGTACACCCTTTGGCGATAACGTGGAAATCCTCTCGGAGTCCCAGGGAGTAAATCTCTTTGCAGTGGCCATAAAGAAATAAGGCCTTTTCGTGGGTGGCAGCTTGTCCAAGAATTATTTGAGTGCCGCGGATTGAAGGGAAATGTTTAGAGATGCCATGTGGCGGGAACAGGATTTTTTATAGTACGAGAAGATTTTGAAAAAGGATCCAGAACTCATAGAAGATTTTAAAGAAGATCTCTTCCCTGTTCTCAAGAAGCGGCTGGAATTTGCACTGCTCCTGGCCATATTTCTTGTCCCTGCCTTTTCCTGGGTTGATTATTTCTTTTATCCCGACCATTTCAACAGGTTTCTCATATACCGCCTAGTTACTTCCGGTCTTGCCCTGGTCCTTTTCCTGCTCAGCAGAAAAAGTTCCGATTTGAATGCTGCCAGGAGCATTGCTGTTTCCGGGTATTATATTATAGGGCTGTGTATCATCTTGATGATAAAGGATGTCAATGGCTTTGGCACACCCTATTATGCAGGCCTGCTATTATTGTTCATTGGCTTTCTCACCTTTTTGCCTTTTGATGTTAAGACCCATTTTATCCATACCCTTATGCTTTATACGCTTTATCTCTTGGTGGCTTTGTATTCCGGGAGGGGAAACCTCACCAGGCTCTTTTTTGTAAATAACATCTTCCTTTTGTCCAGCCTGGGAGTTCTTCTCGTAGGAGTATATTTCAATTACAGGAAACGTTTCGAGGAATTCGAGGCCAGAAGGCGCCTGCAGGCTGCCGAGAGGAAGCTCCGGGAATATGCGGAAAAGCTTGAGGATTCTGTAGTGGAAACGGAGTCAAAATATGAGACAGTGGTGAAAAATGCCCGGGAGGGCATAATGGCGGTGAGGGATTCCCAAAAAATAGTTTTTTGGAACCCGGAGGCAGAACGCCTGTTTTCCTGCTGCGAAGAGTCCCTGGAAAAGAAGAAATTTTTTGAACTTTTCCCTGAGGAATCGGGGAAAATCATGGAAAGGGCCTGCAGGGATGCCCTCAAGACCGGGGAGATCCGCACGGTGGATCCCCTGGAAATAATTTGCGAGGAGGGGGATACCAGGTGGATAGAAGCCATGGCCATCCCTGTTAAATGGCAATCTGGACCAGCGGCGCTTTTTTTCATAAGAGACATCACCGCAAAGAGAACGTTGGAACGCGAACTCATCCAGGCCCAGAAGATGGAGGCAGTCGGAACCCTGGCCAGCGGGGTTGCCCATGATCTCAACAATATCTTCCAGATAATAGCCGGTTATGTCCAGATGGGAATTGAGCTGGCAGAAAAAGATTCAAGGATGGGATATTTTCTCGGCCAGATTGAGAAAACAGTGGAAAGGGCATCTTTGGTCACCAGGCAGTTACTGATATTCAGCAGAAAGAAAGAGACGCGCCGGGAAATTATAGATGTAAACAGGCAGATAGTATCGCTAAGCAAGCTGTTGCAGAGGGTCATACCAAAGATGATAAAGATCGATCTCAGGCTTTCCGCCAATGCCGGTTCGATTCTAGCCGATCCCATCCAGCTGGAACAGGTGCTTATGAATCTGGCGCTTAACGCCAGGGATGCAATGCCGGAAGGTGGAGAACTGTTGGTTTCCACCAAGCGGATCGTCAAAGAGTGGGAGCTTCTTTCCATGATCGGCTCCGGGGCAGGTCCTGGACAAAAGGACGAGTTTGTATGTATCCAGATTTCTGATACCGGGACAGGCATGGTCCCAGAGGTGAGGGAGAGAATATTTGATCCCTTTTTCACTACCAAGGAGGAGGGAAGGGGCACGGGCCTGGGCCTTGCCATAGTCTATGGAATAGTTAAGGCACATGGAGGATGGATTACCTGTGAGAGCGAACCTGGAGCAGGCACAACATTTTCGGTCTTCTTTCCCGCCTGCAAGGAAGATGGGGAAGTCGCGGAAGAGGGGCCTTCACGGGTGGCGTATCCGCAGGAGTCTTCAGAGGTGATAATGCTGGTGGATGACGAGGAGCAGATCCGGGACATAGGAAAAAACATGCTTGAAAAGGTGGGTTTCCGCGTTCTCCTTGCTTCAAGTGGTGAAGAGGCACTGCAACTATTCGAAGAAGAACATGGAAGGATCAACCTGGTCCTGCTGGATCTGAACATGCCTGGAATAGGTGGTTTCAGGTGTTTGGAAAAATTGAAGAAGCTCAAACCGGACATCAGGGTGATAATCTGTACGGGTTACCTTGACGAGGATACCATTTCAAAGATTCGAAAACTGGACGTGGAAGATTTCGTCCACAAGCCATTCCGTTTTTCCGAGATACTGCCCATTATCCGGGCACGGCTTTCCCAATAGAAATCCGTTCAAAAATAAAACATTCGTTCCATAAAATCGGGAAAAATGGATGTTTTCTGTTCAATTTTGAAAAAAATACCGTTTAATTTTTAATATTTTTGATTCTTTCTGTAGAAAATAGAATATTTTTCATGAAACTAAACCAGTAAAATTCTGTCTCGGTAACAATCCAACTGAGACAATTGTACCTGGAAGAAAACTCTGTGGAATATCATTAAAAATTATTAATTAATATATAGATCATAGATATAAAGTTGATTCCTTAACAATTCAAAATGCAATCCGACCGATTTTTTCATGTCGAGCGTTTTCTTTTTATAATCAATAGGTTATCATCAATATTGTTGCTCTTGAGACAGGGTTTGTGAGGTTTTAAACAAAAAAATTTTGACAGGCCAGCCAAGCGGGTATAAAAGATAAATTGAATGATTGTTCATTATTGTGGATAGGGTTTTTGCCTGACTGTTTATCAAAATGGTTTATTTTCACCTGCTCATGCTCATTGCACCAATGGTTTCAGGTGAAAAAATGGACTCGGATGGTTTGGGAATTATGGAAAAAACAAGGAACTTCATCAGCTGTTTGAGGCAAGGGTTGGGGGTCTTTATTCTGGCCGGCCTTTTTCTCGGCCTTGCTGCTTCGGCATTGGCAGAAATCGACACCCCCTTTGGAGAGTTGCAAATCAGGACCAAGACCCAGTACCGGGTTCAATGGTCAAATCCCCCCGACAAGGAAATGGTCCCGAATGATTCCAGTGACCAGGACTTTGAAGAACAGGTAGGGCTCGACTGGAACTGGTATGAAAAGGGCATATCCTTCAATTTTCTGGGCAGGTACCGCAAGGACCTTGACGGCACTCCCGAGGGCTCGATATTTCAGGATTACATCGATGCCTGCGGTGACCAGAGACAGGAATTCAATGTCTACTACGGCTACCTGGATTTCCAGGAACTCATCCCCAATTACGACATAAGGATTGGCCGTCAGGACGTATTCGGCGTGGATACAAATATCCAGCTTGACGGTCTCTGGATCCGGGGAGACAGGGCCTTTGGCCTGGACTGGTTCAGCTTCGAGGCATACGGCGGCATGCCCTCCCAGCCCTATGCGAATCTCAGGAAGGACGGGATCGGCGGATTCAACCTGGAATTCTACCCGGTAAGGAACCTGGTCCTTCATGCGGATACCTCCTTCTACAAGGAAAATTCCTGGGAGGTATATGGAGACTGGCGTCCCTATCCCAATCTCATGCTGGATGCCCACGGGGCATTCATAAACAACCATGCAAGGTACGCCTACTTCGACGCGGTTGGCGACATAGAAAGGACCGGCACGGTACTTAGCCTCAAGGTTTACCGGAATTTCGAAAACGAGTACGACTCGGATTTCATCTTCGACTGGCAGTCCCCGGAAAAAGACCTGGGAAAGGACATAAAAAACCTGTATCTGACGAGAGAACAGGCATATTACCAGGTGACCTTCTCCATAAGCCAGCAGATCCCTACCCAGGAAGGCCTGGCAGTGTTCACCAGATTCAGTTTCAGAAAGCTTGCTGACAGCGGTGACGAGGACCTTTACAGTACCGATTTCACCAGCTGGACAGGCGGCATCACCATCGATCACTGGCTTCACCTCGAGGGTTTCCACTGTTCCCTGGGAGTCACCAAGTGGTGGGAAAACAGGGAGAAATTCTACGAGGCCGACTCCATTTCCTTCTTTGCAGACCTCAGCCAGGAACTATTCCATAACTGGGAAATCGCCGGCGGTTACTATTTCAAGAGTGAAGATGTCAACAGCATGATCGAAAACGAGGCGGCCAACAACTACTACGCTGCCATCCGTTATCACATGAACGAAGACCGGTGGGCCGAGCTCAAGTACGAATACGAGAGGGATGATTACTACAAGGAGTTCGGTATCAGTGACCTGAACGGCCTTACAGCCACGGTTTATATCAAGTTTTAGCCAGTGGTTTCAAAAGGATTGATGTCAGAGGATAGGAATATGAAGAATAAAAGCTCA
>Ga0256914_1001774_pt1 | contig 18812 bp, 22 predicted proteins | sample HulkmetaG_FD_191571 | JGI IMG/M metagenome (GOLD analysis project Ga0256914, IMG submission 191571) | Hydrothermal chimney microbial communities from Main Endeavour vent field at the Juan de Fuca Ridge, Pacific Ocean - Hulk | ecosystem: Environmental > Aquatic > Marine > Hydrothermal vents ... | reverse complement strand
GCGGCGGAGAACAGCGCGTGGGGGGCGTCTTTTTTGCGTCGCGTTTTTTCGACGAGGAAAAAATGCGACTCGCGCCTGGTGGGGGTGGTGGGGAAGAATGTCGTGATCGATGAGGCGCGAAACCGGGACCACCGGTATTGCTACGAAGCCGCTGGATGTTGGGCACGCTGCGCTTTGCCCAACCTACGGCCATGATGCTCCTGTCATCGCGAGCGAAGCGCGGCGATCTCCTGACAACGGAGCACCTTCCGGGAGATTGCTTCGCTGGCGCCCGCAATGACGGGGGGTGTTTTGGCCGATCGAGCACCGGCCGCACGACGATAGCATCGCGCCCGACAGCTCCGGCATTTCACATCGCCCCAATTGACCTGACTCAAGACAGGCACCAGGCGATACCGGTAGTGTCTACGGCAAGCGCGGCGGCACCGGCCGCCTTCCACCCATCGAGGCACTGGTCATGGAAGAGGAGTTCATCGCATCACTCCAGCGCGCCCGCTCCTACGGGCTGGGCGAGTTTCTGGAAATCATCGGCGAGCTGTCGCAGGAAAGCACCAAGAAGGGCGCCATCGAGCGGCGAGACAAGGAACTGATTACCTACGGCATCGCCCTGGACAAGCGATGTCGCCGCTGCATCGAGATTCACGAAAAAGAGGCCCGCCGGCTGGGCGCCGGCGAAGCGGAGCTGGAACAGGTCCGGCGCATCCATCTCTTTCTACAGGCCGACCCCGGTGACGACAAGAGGTTGTGGCGTTCTTGGAAAGAATCGTGGCTGGCGTTCGTACTCGCCAGCCACGCGCTCAAACACCAGGAGATCGAGCTGATCGCACTCGGCATCGCCCTGGTGCGTCAGTCCGGCCGCCACATCCGCCTGCACTGCCGTGGCGCGCTCGACTATGGCGCCAGCAGGCAACAGGTTTTCGAGGTGATGCCACTGGCCTTGCTGATGGACGGCGCACCGGCACTGTCGCAGATTCCCAGACTGGTCAAGGCGCTGGAGAAACACGGCGATCCCGACCGCTGACGACGCAACCGGCGCGCCGTGACGACCGTAGAAACCACTGTACCCCGACTCAGGAAAAGAACCGATATGAAAATTCTGGCCACCCTGTTGCTGCTGGCGCTCACAGTCACCGCCGTCGCCGACCCCGGCGTGATACGGAAAGCCAGCCCCTACCCGCCGAAACAAACCATCGACCGTTTCGAGCAGATCGTCAAACAGAAAGGGATGACGATCTTTGCCAGAATCGACCACAAGGCGAATGCCAACAAGGCAGGGATGGACATGAACGATGCCGAGCTGCTGATTTTCGGCAATCCCACCGTCGGCACCCGCATCATGAATCACGACCCGGCGGCCGGCCTCGACCTGCCCTTACGGGTGCTCGCCTACACCGACAACGACGGCAACAACTGGCTGATCTATCACGACCCGGCGACGCTGAAGAGGCATTTCCACGTCGATGGGTGCATGGCCATCGAAAAAGTGAGCGATGCGATGGACAAACTGACCAATGCGGCGGTGGCAACAAAGAAGTGACGCGCCAGCACTTTGATGACCAACCCAGATGACGGTGGCGTCAGCCCCTCTCGGCGTCGCGACGTGAAAAAAGCGCCTGCAGGATCTTCGCGCCATCCTTCATCCCTCTGGCGACATTGGCGCGGATACCCTCCATGGTGATCTCTTCATCACCCCGCCCGGCGGCCGGATTGGCGACGACGGAGATGGCGGCATAGGAGATGTCCAGCTCCTTGGCGAGGACCGCTTCCGGCATGCCGGTCATGCCGACGATATCGCAACCGTCACGTTCGAGCCTGTCGATCTCCGCGGCGGTCTCCAGACGGGGGCCTTGCATCGCGGCATAGACCCCCTCGTTGATGCTGTCGACGCCCGCTTTCTCCGCCGCAGCACAGATTCGTTGTCTGAGGCGCGGGCAGTAGGGTTCGGAAAAGTCGATATGCCGCACTTCACTGAGATCCTTCTCGAAGAAGGTCTGCTGCCGGCCGTAGGTATAGTCGATGATCTGGTGAGGAATGACGATTTTGGGCGGGCGCATGTCGGCGCGAATACCGCCGGTGACGGCGAAGGCGACGATGTGCGTGATGCCGTGATCCTTCAGCGCCCAGATATTGGCTCGGTAGTTGATCATGTGCGGGGGTATGCGGTGACTGTAGCCGTGCCGGGCAAGAAAGGCGACTTCGCGGCCATAGAGGTTGCCGATGGTCAGCACACCGGACGGTTCACCATAGGGGGTGTGCATCACTTCGCGTTTGACGATTTCCAGGCCGGGTATTTCGGTGAGCCCGGTGCCTCCGATAATGGCGATTCTTTCCATTTTCCGTTGTTCCTCATTGTCAATCGACACGACGGCCTGCCGGCGCCACCGTGCCACTCTTGACCGCGTAGATTCCGTTGGCGTTGCGCCATTCGTGGTCCACATCCATGCCAAAGCCGAACACGTAGCGATCCTCCACCTCCAGCGCAATGAACGCCGGGGTCATGGCGGCCACCGGCCGGGGGTGGTTCTTCTTCAGCAATACCGCCGAGGCGACGCTGGCCGCGCCCTTGTCGGCGCAGTATTTCTCCAGTGCTGCAAGGGTGTGGCCTTCGTCGAAAATGTCGTCGATCAGCAGAACGTGGCGATCCGCCAGCGCGTTGTGCGGCGGCGCCAGCCAGTGCAGCCGGTCGGCGCCGGTGCGGGCGCCACGGTAGCGGGTGGCGTGAACATAGTCCACCTCCAGCGGAAAATCGAGGCGCGTAAGCAGGTGGCCGGCCACGATGAGGCCGCCATTGAGCACACTGACGACGAGTGGAAACCGCTGCGCCAACCGCCCGGTGATGGCGTCCGCCAGTTCATCCAGTGCGGCGTCGATCTGTGCACGGGAGTAGATCAGCTCCGCGAAGGTCTCGGGCGGCGCCGGATGCCGGGGACGATCCGACATCACTCCACCTCGTCCGGTTGGATGAAACGGCGCATGTTCTCCAGCTCGGGGCGGTGGCGCATGGTTTCTTCGTAGCCGGCCTCGATGGCCTCGTTGGCGCGATGAAACTCCATCAGGTTGATGTCGGCGATCTTCGGCACCACCAACAGTTCCGGCGGTTCACCGGCGAGACGACTCATGGAGATCCGGGAGGTCATGATGCCGAGACTCTTGATCATCACCTCCATCATCGATGGCAGCTCTGCTTTCTCTTCCTCGTCCCGCCCTGGCTGCAGGCGATTGGTGATACTTTGCAGCAGGTTGAACATGCGGTCGGCCTGGGGCCACTGCTCCAGCATTGTCTTCATCTCACGGCCACTCTTCCTGCGGCCTTTCTGGTTGCGCACATAGGGCAGCCGCGTCAGATCGACGGCAACGACCAGGTCGGCGCCCAGCGCGCGGCAGAGCGAGACCGGGATCGGGTTGACCAGGCCACCATCGACCAGCCAGCGATCCTCCCGCATCACCGGGCTGAACAGGCCGGGCAGCGCGATCGACGCGCGAATGGCATCGAGCACCGCGCCTTCCCGGAGCCAGACCTCGCGCCCCGTCTCCATGTCGGTGGCCACGGCGCCGAAAGGGGTCTCGAGCGTGGCGATATCGACGCCCTCCATTCCCTCCGCGAGACGGCCGATCACCTTCATGCCGCCGATCAGCCCGCCGGAGAGGCGCAGGTCGAGCATGCCGAGCACCTCCTGCCAGCTCAGCGACCGAACCCACCGCTCCAGCTCGTCGAGATAGCCGGTGACATGGGCACCACCGACCAGGGCGCCGATGGAGGTGCCGGCGACCACGTCGGGTTTCAGGCCAAGCTCCATCAGCGCCTGCAAGACGCCGATATGGGCCCAGCCACGGGCCGCGCCGCCACCCAACGCAACACCGAATCTAGGCCGGGACATGGGCACCCTCCAGAGCCGCCAGCGCCTGCCGCCAGACCCGGCTGTCGTGCAGATCCCGCCACTGCGGCGCGGCCCGGCGACGCATGGTGTCGAGCCGCCGCGCCAAGCCGGCGGGCGGTTCGGCCCGCTCCAGCGCTTCCAGCACGGTGATGGCGGCCGGCGGGTCGTTGCAGACCAGCAGCATGTCGCACCCCGCATCGAGCGCCTGAAGGGCGCGCGTTTCCACCGTCCCCATCTCCACTGCCGCCTGCATCGACAGATCGTCGCTGAAGATCACGCCGTCGAAACCCAGTTCGCCACGCAATACGTCACGCAACCAGTAGGGGGAGAAGCCGGCGGGCCGCGGATCACAGTCGGAATAGACCACATGCGCCGGCATGACGGCATCGAGCCCGGCGGCCACGAGTCGACGAAACGGCAGCAGATCGGTGGCGGCGATCTCGCCACAGGGGCGCTCATCGAGCGGCAGGGCGGCATGGGAATCGGCGGTGACGTAACCGTGACCGGGAAAATGCTTGCCGACACCGGCCATGCCGGCCCGGTGCATTCCGGCGAGATAGGCCGCGCCCAACTCGGCAACCACCTCGGGGTCGTCATACAGCGCGCGGTCGCCGATCACTTCGCTACGGCCGTGGTCGATGTCCAGTACCGGAGCAAAGCTGAAATCGACACCGGCGCAGAGTACTTCAGCGGCCATCAGCCAGGCCGCGCTCTCCACCCGCGCCAGGGTGCGGCGGGCATCCTGCCGATAGCCAGCGCCGAGCTGGCGCAAAGGCGGCAGCGCGGCGAACCCCTCGAGGAACCGCTGTACCCGTCCACCCTCCTGATCGACGGCGATCAGCAGCCGAGGCTCGCGCAGCTCGTGGATCGCGGCGGTGAGCGCCTGCAACTGGTCCGGATCGTGGTAGTTGCGGGCAAAGAGGATGACGCCGCCGCAGACGGGGTGACAGAGAATCTCGCGCTCCTCCTGCGTCAGCTCGCAGCCGGCAATGTCGAGCATCAACGGGCCGAGCGGCCTCATCGGCGCACCTCGGCCCAGGCTGCCTCGACCACCTCGACACCGGCACCGGGTCGCGGCGCCCGCTCGCTCAACACGCGACGCCACCGGCGCGCGCCGGGCTGACCGCGGAACAGGCCGAGAATATGACGGGTGATGTGGCTCAAGTAGATGTCCTTGCGCAACTGTTCTTCGATATAGGGCAGCAGGTCGGCCACGATCTGGTGACGATCGGGCACGGGATGATCATCGCCATAATAACGGCTATCCACCTCGGCCAGAAGAAAAGGATTGTGGTAGACCTCGCGCCCCAGCATGACGCCATCGACATGGCGCAGATGCTGGTCGCATTCGTCGAGGCTGCGGATGCCACCATTGATGACGATCTCCAGATCGGGATGCTCGCGCTTGAGCAGATAGACACGCTCGTGATTGAGCGGTGGCACCTCCCGGTTCTGCCGCGGACTGAGCCCCTCGAGCCAGGCTTTGCGGGCATGGACGATGAAGGTTTGGCAGCCGGCGGCGGCCACCGTGGTGACGAACTGCTCCAGGTGTTCGTAGTCGTCCTGCTCATCGATGCCGATCCGGTGCTTGACCGTCACCGGCAGGCGGGTGGCCGCCCGCATCGCATCGACGCAATCGGCCACCACCACCGGCGTCGCCATCAGACAAGCGCCGAAGGCGCCATTGCGCACCCGGTCGCTGGGGCAACCGACATTGATGTTCACTTCGTCGTAGCCGTAGTCCTCGGCGATACGGGCACAGGCGGCCATCGCCCGCGGGTCGCTGCCCCCCAGTTGTAACGCCACCGGGTGCTCCGCCGCATCGAACGCCAGATGACGGTCACGATCGCCGTGCAGAATCGCACCGGTGGTCACCATCTCGGTGTAGAGCAGCGCGTGACGGGAGATCAGGCGCAGAAAACGGCGCTCATGGCGATCGGTCCAGTCGAGCATGGGGGCGACGCAAAACGTTCTTTTCATCGCTGGGCGAAGACTTCAGAATAGGGTTTTTGCGATTTTCGGAGCATTGCCATGTTTCCCTCGGGCCCCAAGCCACAGGCAAAGGACGCGCAAGAATACCTGGCGCTGATCGATCAGGCCATTGCCGAAGTGGAGGATCTGCGCGGCCTCATCCGTTTCGACGACAGCAGCGACGACTTCGTGGAGAAGCTGGCCGCCTCGCTCGCCGAGCTGAAACGGTCGATCGATCCGGCCAACCCCCGGCTGACGGGCAAACCGCTCCCATTCATGGCCATCGTCGAACAGACCAACACCGCACTGCTGCCGTTCCGCAATCTGCTGCTGCGGATCGACGCGACCAACCGGCTGGGTTACGGCTGACGCTTCGGCTTCGTCCCGATCCGGCGGCCGCCCTTGTCCCGCAGCGCCCGCTTCGTATTCTTGGCCGGATCACTGAAAATGAAACGCCCCGCCAGCACGCAACCCTTCATTCCCGGATCGCAGCGGCGTCCCTCGACCCGCTGACAGACACCACCCGCCTCGTGCGGACACCCCCAACCTGACATCGACACACCTCCAGCATTGCGAACCCCCTTCATCATAGAGTTTACAAACCCGCTTGTCCCGCTGCGTTACAATCGCCCCCGACAGCCACTCGTTTCGGAGCCCGACGATGAATCTCAGAACCCTCATGCTCGCCACCACCATCGCCGCCGGCATCAGCGGCTGCTCCCAGTCGGACGATCCGCTCGGCGACACCTGCAAGCAGATCGCCACCGCCCTCTCCGGCAACAAGAGCATCGGCTGGGAAAAACCCGACCGGGTCGTCGACGACGGCGAGCTGCGCATCGACCTCTTCTCTCCACAGACCACCGCCAGCTGTTTCTTCAAGCCGACCGTCGTCGATCACGTGGCCGACGACTATCTGGAATCGGAATACGAGAGCGCACCCTACAAGATGCTGTTGAATGGCAGTTACGTCCCCGAGGCGGAGCTGCTCAAGGCATCGGTCATGGCCATGTCCAGTGAGTCGAAAAAAGCGGCGCTCAAGACCATGCAGGAAGCGAAAGAGAAGGCCCAGGCCGCGGCGCAGAAGACGAAGGAGGCCGCGCAAAAAGCCGAGGAGACGATCCGCCGCACGCTCGACCAACGGTAACGACGGCCCGGCATGCCAGGGCGGCCGAAGCATGCCCCCCTGGCCCGGCACAGCCCTCGCCACGTTACAATTCTTGACAAAAAGTCCTTATATTTCACCAGGTTGCGGTTTACACTGTCACAAAGTGTGAACCGCATACCGCTCATCCCCCTCTGCCGACATCCTATCCGGGATCCCCCCATATCCCCGGAAAAAGCGTGATTTCCATCCAGACCAACATCAGAACCCGCGAATATAGTTCGCCCCGCATCGGAAGCGACTAGCCACCAAGAGCTAGCTCTTTCGGAAAAGGATAGTCGCTCATCGACAACCAACCAATAAACAGTAAAAAGGTAACAACCATGTCTATCCAAAAGAAGTTCACAACCCCGCTTGGTCTGCTCTCGATGACGGGCCTGATGATGCTGTCGGCCGGCCAGCTCTCCGCGGCCACCGCCACGGCCACCGCCTCGGTCACCATTTCCGACGCGCCGATCACTCTCACCAACACCACACCGCTCTCTTTCGGCGAGATTGCGCCGGGAACGGCGGCAAGCGTGGTCACATTGGCCAACGACGGCACCCGCACCGTCACCTCCGGCGATGTGACGCTCGGTGCCGACGCCGGTTCCGCCGCCATCTTCGATCTGGAAGGCGAAGCCAACAAGAGCTACACCATCACGATGCCGGCAGGCGACGTGACACTGACCGACGCCAGCGGCGCGACCCTGACGGTCAACAGCTTCACCCACAACGCCACCGGCACGATTCCGGCCACCGGCGTGGAGACATTCAATGTCGGCGCACAGCTCAATATCGACGCCAACCAGGCCGCCGGCTCCTACTCCGGCAGCTTTACCGTCGAAGTCGTCTACAACTAAGACACGATGGCATGACGGGCGCTCCCCGACGGGAGCGCCCCGTTTCGACCCCGATACCCGCCAACCCCCAACCCATTCCAAACCAGAACGGAGCCCCCACCGATGGATCGGAAAAAACGAGACCGCTTTGCCGGTATCTTTTCACTCGTGACCATGACGGTCGCACTGACCGTCATCTGGACCCCCAGCCGCTGCCTGGCCATTGGCGACATCACCGTTTCGCCCACCCGGGTGGTTTTCGAGGGCAACGTGCGCAAGGCGCGAGTGGCCCTGATCAACCGCGGCACCTCACCCCAGACCTACCGCATCGCCTGGACACGGAAACGAATGACGGAGCAGGGCGACTACGAAACCATCGACACGCCACAACCCGGCGAGGCATTCAGCGATTCGATGGTGCGATTCTCGCCGCGCCAGGTGGTGCTGCCCCCGGGCAAGCCCCAGACCGTCAGGCTGTTGCTGCGCAAGCCCGCCGGTCTGGCGGATGGCGAATACCGCTCCTATCTCACATTCACCGCACTGCCCTCGGCAGACGACGACGGGATAGAACGGCAACTCGACCACAAAGAAGAGATTGCCATTCACCTCCGGCCGGTCATGTCCATCTCCATTCCGGTGATCGTGCGTCACGGCAGAACCGAGGCGGACGTTGCATTGTCGACGCTCTCCCTGCAGCCGACCGATGACGGCGGAACCACGCTGGAGATGGTCTTCGAGCACAGTGGCAACCGCTCTTTGCACGGCGATGTGATCGTCGAGTTCCACCCCCGCTCCGGCGGCGGGGCCATCACGGTGGGCAGGGCCAACGGGGTGTCGGTCTTTCCACCGGCCAAACGGCGCCGTTTCCGTCTGCCACTGGCGGTCCCCGCCGGCACGGAGCTGCGGCACGGTGAACTCCGGGTCCGTTATCGGGAACAGTCGGCAGACGACGACAGCTCCCCCCTCGCCGAAGCCGTTCTGAGGCTTCCCTGAGCCATTCGGCTATCCGCCAGTAGCCGTTGTTGCGGGGCACACTGCCCCGCCCTTTTGATCGGCGATGACCCGCTTCTTCCGCTGCATCACGGTCTGGCTGCTCACCTCCCTGCCACTGACCGCATGGCCCGCCAAGCCACCACCGTCCGCGCCGGAATGGCAAACGCCCGACGAGAACGATCTGCGCATGCTGGAGGTGCGTGTCGATCACCATCCGCTGGACGAGATTCTGCTGGCCTACCAGCAAGGCGACGGACTGGTGCTGCCGCTCGGCATGCTTGGAGAGATGCTCGGCATTGCCATTGCCACCACCCCCGAGGAGGGCACCGCCAGCGGCTTCATCCTCGACCCCGAGCGCCGTTTCTTCCTCGACACCCGCCGCGCGGAGGTCACACTCGCCGGAGAACGGGCCACCTACGATCCATCGAAGGTGGCCATTTTCCCCGATGACATCTATGTCGAGTCGACGCTGCTGCAGCAGTGGCTGCCGTTGCGGTTCGATATCGACCTCTACGCCCTGCAACTGCGAATCCTGCCGACGCGTCCTCTGCCGATGCAGCAACGGATGGCACGGGAAAAGCGTATCCGCCACGCCCGGGGCAAGCTGGCACCCGAGGCCCCGCGCCTCCCCCGTCACGACGAACCCTACCGCCTCTGGAGTCCGCCATTCATCGACGCCACCATCGGCCTGAGCCATCAGGGTGGCAACGACGACCAAGCCTGGGGCTACCGCTACGCCATCCACGCAACGGGCGATCTGCTGCGGATGGGATCGTCACTCTATCTGGCCGGAGACGACGATCAGCCCGGCCGGGATGCACGGCTGACGCTCGATCGCACCGATCCCGACGGCGGCCTGCTGGGCCCACTGCGGGCCACCCGCGTTGCAATCGGGCACATCGGTTTCCCCGCCGTCCCCCTGATCACACCCCGCGGCGATCCCTTGCCGGGGATCACCATCGGCTCCCTGCCACTGTATCGACAGTCTCTCTATGACCGCCACGATTTCGAGGGAGCGTTGCCGGACGGCTGGGATGTGGAGCTGTATCGCAACAACGTCTTGATCGACTACCAGCCCGCGCCGGTCGACGGGCGCTATCGGTTCGACAATATCCCTCTATTGCTGGGGCACAACTTTTTCCGCCTGCTGTTCCACGGTCCCCGGGGAGAGCAGCGGGAGGAGCGCCGGCACTTCATCCTCGGCGACACCCTCACGCGGCCGGGCACGCACCACTACCGGATGGTGCTCAGTGACGCCGGCGATGGCGACACCCAGGCGTTGCTCCAGTTCGACCATGGGCTGACGCATCGACTCTCCTCCCGGCTGGCCCTGGTCCGGCTGCCGCTGGACAACGGCCAGGAGAGGCTCTACCACAGCGCGGGGCTCTATGGATTCGCCCACTCACTCTACGGCGGGATCGACGTCACCCGCTCCGACACCGGGACGGCATGGCAGGCATCGGCCCAATGGCGTCTGGGTCCCTTCAATCTCTCGGCCCGGCAGATCCATCTCGACGACTTTCTCAGCCCGGCCTTTGCGGATGCCGACGATCCGCTGCGCCTCAGCCAGCACCTGCAACTGGATACCCGTATCCCACTGCTCCACCAAACACCCGCCACCCTGCGCCTTGGCGTCGGCCGTCAGCGAACCCTCTCCGGCGCCGAGCGCCTGCGGATCGACCAACGGCTGGCGCTGCGCATCGGCCACCTGATGATCACCAACACCCTGTCCCAGCAGAGCGGCACCAGTGCCACGACGATCCAAAGCGGCGAACTGACATTCAGCGGCCGCACCCACCGGATCGGTTTTCGTGGCCAGATGCAGTACCGCCTCTCGCCCGAGCGCGAACCGACCCGGCTGAGCGCCAGCTTCGAGCTTGGCAAGTTCCGCTCGATGGGGGTGAGTCTTCAACTCCATCACGCCATGGAACAACACCGAAGCCGCATCCGGCTGGCTCTGAGGCACGAGTCGGATCGTCGATTGTTGACGCTGGGCGGCGAGATCGACAGCGGCGGCGGATACCGTTTGACGCTCGAATGGCGCGGCAGCCTGGGACGTCAGCCGCTGGCGGGCAATTGGTTCAGCAGCTCGCGCCCGCTGGCCGGCAGCGCCCTCGTGGCGGCCGAAGTCTTTCTCGACCGCGATCAGAACAATCGCTGGGACAAGGGCGAGGAGGCACTGTCGGGAGTACAGTTCGCACTCGGCCCGGGGCAGCGGGTACTTCCGGCGGCAACCGATGAATCGGGCGTCGTGCTCCTGGACCGTCTGCTCCCCTATAAACCGATCGATATCGCCATTGCCGACTTCAGCCTGGACGATCCGCTGTGGATGCCCGCCACCGAAGGGTGGTCGGTGATTCCCCGTCCGGGCCACCCCGCCCGGCTTCGCTTCGCCGTGGTGCCGGGCGGTGAAATCGATGGCACGATCTATCTGCGCAACCCGGCCGGCGACAAGGCGGTGGGGAAGGTGATCGTGCAGGCGGTCGACGCCGACGGTCACGTGGTCAAACAGACCGAAAGCGCCTTCGACGGCTTCTACCTGCTCTCCGGCCTGCCACTCGGAGACTACCGCGTGCGCATCGACCCACGGCAGTTGCAAACCCTGGGGCTGTCGGCAGAACCCGCCGGCACGATCGGCCTGACGTTCGACGCCCCCATCTCCAGCGGCGTTGACTTCATGCTCCGCATCGACGACGACCGGGAAAACCACGCACCAGCGAGCACGCGGCAACGGCGCGATGCGACGAAGCGATCGATGGGAGACAAGGGGAGAACATCCAGCCCGTAAGCTGAAGCGGCGATAGATGCGGGGGAGATTGGAGATTTCGTCAGCTCCTCCCGCTTGGGGAGGAGCTGCTTTGACTGACAGACCGTCAGAATCTCATGTTGGCTTCGGGCCGATGACCCGAGCGTGGCCCGGAGAACGGGCCGGGAAGATTCTCAGAGGGGCGTTACGTTTTCGGCTTGGGGGCCTTTTTGTCCCATGGTGACTTCCATGGTTACTTTCTGGCCGTCATACAAAGACTTGCGACCTTCACCGTTAATCGCGGAAAAATGAACAAAGACGTCCTTGCCACCTTCCTGCTCGATAAAACCAAAACCTTTCTCGTCGTTAAACCACTTAACGGTGCCTTCGATTACTTCTGACATATTTCTAACTACTCTATTGCGGGATGAACGCGGCGGATGGCCGGCACGCTGCACCCCTGTCTTCAAAATTTGCCCCTTGCGGAGCGTTCCTGCCGTCCAGTTTCACAACTGGCCAAAGCGCGATCCATCATACGCTGCTTGGCCACCCGGTCAACCAAAAAGGGGGAGAAAAGCAAAAAAATGTCATCGAGCCGACGGCTGGCACCAGCGGAGAGCGGCGCGCCGGAAACGACGGCGGCCTTGTGGCGCCGCCGGCCCCCGGGTCTCTCAGTGCCCTTCCAGCTTCATCCGCTTGAGGCGCTCGGCGGCCAGGCCGGCGACCGGGGTGTCCGCATAGGCCTGCCGGATCTCTTCGAGCACCTCGCGCGCCTTTTTCCACTGCTTGAGCGCATAGTAGCTGTAGCCGAGCTTGAGGCTGGCATCCGGCACCTTGCGGCTGTCGGGGTAGAGGGAACGCACTTTCTCGAACTCCCGAGCGGCCGCCGCGTAGTCACGATTGCCGTAGTAGGCCTCACCGAGCCAATACTGGGCATTGCCGGCCAACGTGCTGGACGGCCACTGCTGGAGGAAGGCCTGGAAACCTTCGATGGCCGCGGGGAAGTTCCGGGACTTCAGATAGTCGAACGCAGACTTGTACTGGGCGGCTTCGTCGAACTGTGGCGCCGCGTCGATGGCGCCATCGGGCGTGCCCGCCTCTTGCTCGACACCACCCCCCGACGAGTAGCCGGCGGACGGAGCCGAACGCATCTGCTGCAGACGCTGGTCGAAGTCGAGAAAGATCTCGCGCTGGTTCTTGTCCATCTGCCGCAGCTTGTATTGCAGCTCTTCGATCTGTCCCTGCAGGCCCCGGAGGGTGCCTTCCATCCGCTCCTGCTCGATGTACATCTTCTGCAGATTGCCACTCTCGATCAGGCGCTCGGCCCGCTGCAGCCGCCGTTCCAGATCGGTCACGCGCTGTTCGAGCCGTTCGACCCTGGCCTTCTCCTCCTTGTTCATCCAGGCACCGGCCGGCGCACTGGCAAGGGCCACCAGCAGCGCCCCGATGGCCGCCGCCGCTATCGGATTATTTCGCTTCATAGACGATCTCGACCCGGCGGTTTTCGCGGTAGGAGGCCTCATCGTGGCCATAGACCCGCGGGCGCTCCTCGCCATAGGCGACGATGCTGATCTGTGCCGGACGCACGCCCTGGAACAGCATCAGCTGCTTGACGGCGTAGGCGCGCTGCTCGGAGAGGGCCACGTTGTACTCCCGGGTACCACGCTCGTCGGCATGCCCCTCGAGGCGCACCCGCGCGTCGGGGTGTTCGGCCAGATAGCGCGCATGGGCGTTGACGATGTCGATATCGGTGACATCGGCGCTGTTGTAGTCGAAATAGATGATGTTCTTGCTCAGCGGGCTGGCCGGATCGGAGAACGGATCCAGCGTTCCGCTGCCCCCCTCTCCCGGCAGGGCCGTCGCGGTGCCGGCGCCCACGCTGGTGCCTGCGGTGGAGGCACTGTTCTGGGAGCTGGCGGTCGTGCCCCGCTCGATCTTGGTTTCGGGTTTGGTCTTGTTGCCCGCACAACCGGCCGCGACCACGGCGACCAGCAACACACTCAATACCTTGTATGACATTTCGATTCACTCCTGCGTCCATGACGCTGCTTTCGTTCCGCTTTCGGGGCGGGAGTTCTGCCCGCCACGGCTCCAATCAGTTGAGAAAGGGCGACCAGTCGGGCTCTCTCACCTGTCCTTCTTCCAGCACGATGGTCTGATGCACGCGCCCGTCGTCGCTGACCGCCGCCAGTACCTCACGCCCGTTCTCGGTGGTGGCATAGATGATCATGCTGCCATTGGGGGCGAAGCTCGGCGACTCGTCCAGCCGGCCCTTGGTGAGAATCTGCGTCTCACCGGTGTCGAGATGCAGCAGGGCGACGCGAAACCGGCCGCCATCGCCGTTGATCATCGCAATCTTCTTGCCATCTGGCGAGACCGTCGGCGCCGAATTGTACTCCCCCTCGAAGGTGAGCCGCTGCGGGCTGCCGCCACTGGCGGAGATCCGGTACAACTGCGGCTTGCCGGTACGGTTGGAGGTGTAGACGATGGTCTGCCCATCCGGCATCCACACCGGCTCGGTGTTGATGGCGCGATCGTTGGTCACCCGCGTCAGCTTGCGGGTGGCGACGTTGAGCACGTAGATCTGCGGCGTGCCGCTCTCCGACAGCGTCAGTGCCAGCCGGGTGCCATCGGGCGACCAGGCCGGCGCGCCATTGATACCGCGCTTGCTGGTGACACGATACCGCCGGCCCGTGGTGACATCCTGAATATAGATGGCCGACCGGTTGTTCTCGAATGAAACATAGGCAATGTTCTTCGCGTCCGGCGACCAGTCGGGCGACATGATCGGGCTCTTGGAACTCAAGATGGTGCGTGGGTTGTAGCCGTCGGAGTCGGCCACCTGGAGCTTGTAGCTGTTGCGCACGCCCTTCTGCGAGGTGACGTAGACGATTTGCGTGCTGAACGCCCCCCGCACGCCGATGATCGCCTCATAGACCAGATCACTGACCTGATGAGCCGCCATCCGCAGCGCGCTGCCGCTGGCGGGGATGTTGTAGCCCGCCAGTTGGCGGCCGGCGGCGGTGTCGAACAGCTGGAACTGGACGTTGTAGCTGCCACCGCCGTTGTCGATGACCTTGCCGACCACCAGATAGTCGATGGCGTGATTGCGCCAGGCGAACAGATCGACGTTGTCGGGCCTGGGGTCGGGTTGCGCGAACTTGTCCCGCGACAGTGGCTCGAAACGGCCGCTGCGCTTGAGATCGGCCATGACGATGTCACCCACCCGCTGCGGCGGCGCCCCCGCCCCTTCCCACGCAAATGGCGCAATGGCGATCGGCACGGCATCGCTGACACCCTGGGTGATGCGAATGTCCAGCGCCGCCTGTGTGGTCAGCGGCAACAGCAACACCAGCACCAGAAAAACCTTGTTGAGACTCCTCATGGCTATATCCTGATCAGGTCTGTGGTTCGAAAGTGAAATTGAGTTCGCGGTCGAAGACTCGCGGATCGGGCGCGCGTGGCAGCGGATCGGCCCGCCAGACGGCTTTTTCCACCGAATCACGCATCGCTTCGTTGCAGGTGGCGGAAGACAATACCTGGACATCGAGGACCTTGCCGGTCGACGCCTGCTTGACCTTGACCCGGCAGCTGCCCGTTACACCGCCCGGCGGCTGCAACCAGCGACTCTCGACGCGCGACTTGATCAATCCCATGTACTGGCTGCGCAGACCGGCCATCTGGGCACGCTCCAGCTCGGCCTGTTCCTCGGCCATCAGCGCCGCCATGCGGCGCGCCTCCTCTTCCTGCTCCAGCCGGGCCAGACGCTCCCGCTCCTTCTTGCGCTTCTCCTCGGCCAGACGCTTGCGTCGCTCGGCCTCCTTGCGTTTCTTCTCCTCGGCGAGACGGCGTTTGCGCTCGGCTTCCTTTTTACGCTTCTCGGCTTCGGCCTTCTTGCGCCGCTCCTCTTCCCGGCGTTTCTCCAACTCGGCCTGGCGACGCTTCTCCTCTTCCCGCTTCTTCAACTCGGCCTGACGGCGCTTCTCCTCTTCCCGCTTCTTCAGCTCCGCCTGGCGTTTTTTCTCCTCCATCTGCTGTTTCAGCTCGGCCTGACGCTGCGCCTCTTCACGCTGGCGCTCCAACTCCGCCTGACGTTGCGCCTCCTCCAAGCGCTTGCGCTCCGCTTCACGCTGTTCCGCCTCGGCCGCCTTTTCCAGCTCGGCGACTTTTTTCGGATCGACGATCGCCCGCGCCTTGATCGGCTGGGCCGCCACCGGCGTATCCCGGTGCCAATCGACACTGACGACGAAGAACGCCAGCAGCAACAGGTGGATGAGCACCGCCACCAGCACCGACTTGGGATGTTTTCTGATCAGATCCCACATGACGTCAGTCTTTCTTCTCCGGCTGCTCGGTGATCAACCCGATACTCTCGGCCCCGGCCGCCTGCAATGCCGCCATCGCCTCGACGACGCGGCCATAGTCCACACCGGCATCGCCGCGCACATAGACCTGTTTCTGTTGCCGTGCCCGCAACAGGTCGGCCACCCGGTTGGTCAGCGCCCGGGCGCTCATCGGCAACCCTTCCGGGCCATCCTCGTCGAGGAAGAAGCGTCCCTGGGCATCGACGGCAACGACGATCTGTTCGCTCGGTTCCTCGGTGACCGGCTGAGCCTGCGCCTGCGGCAGATCGACACTGACGCCCTGCTGCATCATCGGCGCGGTCACCATGAAGATGACCAGCAACACCAGCATCACGTCGATATAGGGCACGACGTTGATCTGCGCCATCGGCTTGCGACGTTGGCGGAGACGGTGCGCCATCAGCTCCCCCCCTTGGCGGCGGAGTGGCGCTGCAGCAGCGTGATGAACTCTTCGACGAAATTGTCGTAGCGGGTGATCAACCGTTCCACGTCGTCGGAATAGCGGTTGTAGGCGATGACGGCGGGGATGGCCGCGAACAGGCCGATGGCGGTGGCCACCAGCGCCTCGGCAATGCCCGGCGCCACCGCCGACAGCGTGTTCAGCTGCGCATCCCCCAGGGCGCGAAAGGAGTTCATGATGCCCCAGACCGTACCGAACAGGCCGATGTACGGGCTGGTCGAGCCCACGGTTGCCAGAAACGCCAGCGAACTCTCCAGATTGTCCACCTCGCGCGACATCGCCACACGCATCGAGCGGGAGATCATGTCGATCTGTCCGATGAAGGCGCTGCGGCTCTTGAGCTGGCGCAGATACTCACGAAAACCGGCGACGAAGATACTTTCGAGGCCCTGGGTCTCGCCCCGGGTCTTGACCGATTTGTAGAGCGCCTCGAGATCGCCACCGGACCAGAACTTCTCCTCGAACTCATCGGTGCGCTGCCGGGCACGGCCGATCTCACGCCATTTGATGACGATGATGGTCCACGATGCCAGCGACGCCAGCAACAGAATGAGCATGACCGCCTTGACCACCAGGCTGGCGCCGGCGACGAGTTCGAGTATCGAAAGATCAACTGACACGCTGAAACGCCTCGCTTATCGCTTCGGGAATGGGATGGGGCCGGAAACGACCGGCGTCGATGCAGACCACGACCACCTCGGCTTCGGCGAGGCAGGTTTCGTCACGCATCACCCGTTGCTGAAAGGTGATGCTGGTTCTTCCCCAGCCCGCGATTTCGGCCGAGACCCGCAACTGGTCGTTGAAGAAACCGGGGCTGCGGTAGTCGATCTTCGCCGCCTTGACGACGAAGATCACCCCGCTCTCTTCGCGCAGCCGGTCCTGCTCGAAGCCGCCGGCCCGCAACAGTTCGGTGCGGGCGCGCTCCATGAACCGCAGATAGTTGGCATAGTAGACGACACCACCGGCATCGGTGTCCTCGTAGTAGACCCTGACCGGCCACCAGAACGCTTCCATTTGACTCGCTTCGACCCTGAACGAATCTATCAGTGTAACGCAACTGTTGTAAAAATGCCTATTGTTGCAAAAATGTCATAATTTGCGCCGAAGGCCGGGTGGCTCATCCCTCCCCGAACAGATCGTCCGATCCACCGGACAGATCCTGCGCCGGCGGCTGAAGACCGAAATGGAGGTAGGCGGTACGGGTGGCCACCCGGCCGCGCGGCGTGCGCATCATGAAGCCCTGCTGAATCAGATAGGGTTCGATGACGTCCTCGATGGTGCCGCGCTCCTCGCCAATGGCGGCAGCGATGGAATCGACGCCCACCGGCCCGCCGTCGAACTTCTCCATGATCGCCAGCAACACCCGCCGGTCCATCGAATCGAAGCCGTGGACATCGACATTGAGCATATTGAGCGCGGCATCGGCCACCGCCTTGTCGATATGACCGTCGGCCTTCACCTCGGCGTAGTCCCGCACCCGGCGCAGCAGCCGGTTGGCGATCCGCGGCGTGCCCCGGGCGCGGCGCGCGATCTCCATCGCCCCCCCTTCGTCGATGCGGACACCGATGATCCGCGCCGACCGGGTGACGATGTGGGCGAGATCATCGCGGCTGTAGAACTCCAATCGCTGGACGATGCCGAAACGGTCGCGCAACGGCGAGGTCAGCAAGCCGGCGCGGGTGGTGGCGCCAACCAGCGTGAAGCGCGGCAGATCGAGTTTGATCGATCGCGCCGACGGCCCTTCACCGATCATGATGTCGAGCTGGAAGTCCTCCAGTGCCGGATAGAGAATCTCCTCGATGGCGGGACTCAGGCGGTGGATCTCATCGACGAACAGCACGTCCCCCTCCTCCAGATTGGTGAGGATGGCGGCCAGATCGCCCGCTTTCTCCAGCACCGGGCCGGAGCTGACACGGAGATTGGCATTCATCTCGTGGGCGATGATGTTGGAGAGAGTGGTCTTGCCAAGCCCTGGCGGGCCGAAGATCAGCACGTGGTCCAGGCACTCACCACGCGCACGGGCCGCACCGATGAAGATCTCCATCTGCTCGCGGACGCGGGGCTGGCCACGATAGTCGGCCAGCGTGCGCGGCCGGATGCTCACCTCCGCCCCCTGCTCGCCCGGCTCGGGCAGCGGGTTGATCAATGGATCACGATTCACAACGCCCCCTTGAGCGCCGCGCGGATGATCTCTTCACTGCCCATTCCCGGCGTCGCCGCCTTCTTCGCCATCTTGGCCGCCTCCTGCGGCCGGTAACCGAGCGCTTCGAGCGCCAGCGTCGCCTCGGCCACCGGATCCTCGGCCGGCGCCGGGGCCGGACCACCGGTGGCGAGGCCACCCTCCGGCAACTCGATGGCGGCTACGCGATCCCGCATCTCGACGATCAGCCGGTCGGCAGTCTTTTTGCCAATACCCG
>Ga0256914_1001773_pt1 | contig 18827 bp, 14 predicted proteins | sample HulkmetaG_FD_191571 | JGI IMG/M metagenome (GOLD analysis project Ga0256914, IMG submission 191571) | Hydrothermal chimney microbial communities from Main Endeavour vent field at the Juan de Fuca Ridge, Pacific Ocean - Hulk | ecosystem: Environmental > Aquatic > Marine > Hydrothermal vents ... | reverse complement strand
TTCCATGCAGCGGAGCTCTGAAATGGACCGGCAGGTGTTTAACGGGGCACACCTGTTTTCTGCTCGCCCGTTTTTTTGTATTTTCAACATTCCGTTATTAATGTGTCAAAGAAAAAACATTCATGAAAGAAAAGCGCGACATCAGTGAAAATCGGAAAAATTCAAAATTACCTTCTTTCGAGTGGTTCTATTTTGATGTGCATGGAACCGACGGCGTCGATGTGGTCTTCAGCTTCCATTCGTTGCCTTTCATGTCCCGTTTTGCGGTGAGTATTTTGGACATATTTGTTTACAAAGAGAATCGTCCTTACTACCACACGTTTTTGATCTTTCCCCGCAAAAGGTTAAGCATTCGGCGCAATGGAACAGAAATTCAATGTGCAGACAAATCGCGTTTTTTTCTGGAATTTTCAAACGAAAAAGCACGGCTTTGGGCGCGTGACGAAAAAGTGGAAGTAGATGTGCGGTTTACGAATGGACATCCGCAAAAAGAACCGCTTGAATTTTCGCTGGGAGAACAGCCGTTTTACTGGAAGTTGTACATGCCTCGGGCACAGGCGCAGGGAGTGTTGCGCATCCACGAGCCCAAACACATCGGGGACGAAGAAATTCCCGTAAACGGGCGGGCCTATTTCGATGCCAACAACGGAAATCTAAATCTTAAAAAAACGATCCGTTCCTGGCTGTGGTTTAAAATGTACATGAATGATGAATTATGGATTGCCGGCGATGTGCATCCCCGGCAGGGCGCGCCGCATTCCGTGCTGGTTAAGGTTACACCTGTGACCATTACCCACACGACCAACGTGCAAATTCGGCTCAATGCGCAGCAGCTCCGCATCGGTAGCCCGTTGGGCGCATTGCATTTGCAGCTTGTGGAACGAAATCGGCTGGATGAACTTTACTTCCTGGTGCCGGTCTGGCCGGATTGGCTGGCATTCCCCGAAAAAATTCGCGAAATTCTGGCCGGATTGACGTTAAATCGTCCCGCATTAAAGCCCGTGCAAAAATGGCTGACCAACGGAGTTTACTATCGCCACCGCTGGTTGGCGCGCACGGAGGATGGACGCTCAGTGGAAATTTTTGGCGAAGAGATGATTCTCAATGCGTAAATGGATCGTACCAAATGAACGAGGCGTATCGCCCGAAAAAGTAGGCCGCAAAGCGGCAAATCTGGCGTTTCTGCGGGAAAAGGGCTTTTTAGTCCCCCGAACGGCTTTTGTTGTCGTTCCGGCCTTCCGGAATTTTTTGCGACACAACCGTTTGCTTGCACTGGTTCGTCAGGTGCGTCAGCAGGAAGAAGTTTCGGAAATGTTGCAAACGCTGGCCGGGCTTAGAAAGCGTATTGAACGGGGAAGCCTGCCCGAAGCTTTCGCATCAGAAATCGGAACGCTTTTGGACGAATGGAAGGCTCAGGGCGTTTCTGCCCTGGCCGTGCGTTCATCGTCGGTTAAGGAAGATCTGGAGCAACAGTCGTTTGCCGGGCAGTACGCCTCGCTGTTGAATGTGCCTTTAACGGTCAACGCTGTGGCGCAGGCTGTTAAAAAAGTGTGGGCCTCGTTGTTTTCCGACGCAGTGTGGAGCTATTGTCGCGAGCATCATCTCTCCCCGCCACGGGAAGAGATGGGAGTTATTTTACAGGCAATGGTGCCTGCGCAGTACGCCGGGGTGGCTTTTACGCGCACTCCTTTGCAGGAAGATGATGATGAATTGCTCCTTGAATTTGTCGAGGGACTCGGCGAAAAATTAGTCGACGGCACGGCGATGCCCCGCCAGATTCGATGGAAGCGTAAAGAGCACTCATTCAATGCAAGGTCGGCAAACGAGCGGCGTTTGTCGTTACCCGGTCTGCCGGATTTTGTGCAGGAATTACTCCGTCTGGAAGGCCTGGTCGGTCGGCCAGTGGACGTGGAATGGGCGTTTGCCGGGGGACGCTATTATTTTTTGCAGTTTCGCCCCATTACCACGCAGGAGAATGCAACCGTTTGGAGCGACGAAAACGTCGGTGAGGTAATCCCCGATGTGGTAACTCCCTTTAGCTGGAGCATTTTGGAACCCATGACGAATGGGGCCTACCGCTATTTTTTACGCAAAGTCGGGCTGCGCGCTCCTTCGGAAAAACTCTTTGCCCTGTACGAAGGCAAAGTCTATTTCAATCAGACGGCTTTCAAAAAATTGCTGGAAACATTCTATTTGAGCACGCATCTTCGTGCGGACAAAAGCAATTGGCAGAAAGGGCTCGGATTAATTCATCTGGCCTATTTGCTCCTGCGTGTTGCATTTTTTTTACGTGTGTTGCCCCGGCGTGCCGCACGGGTGCGCCGTTTAAAAAGGAATGCGGGCTTTCCCGCCTCTAAGGTGCGGATTAAGGAATTGCGGGCCTGCTTGAAGCAGGCGCAAAATTTGATGAACGTGCATGTTGCGGTGACTATTTTCGCCGAGATTTTTTATCAGGCCCTGGACAAGGTGTGCCGGGAATGGTGCCCGGAACAGGGCATCGAAGCAAGCAAACTTTTACAGGGCATTGGCGAGGTGGAAAGCACCCGTCCGGCACAGGCCCTGTGGGAAATCGGACAATTGATCCGCCACAACGAAACCTATCGGGCCACCGTCCAAAAATTGGAACCGGATGAAATCGGTCCTTGGGTAGACACCCTTTCTCAGGGCGATCCGCTGCGAAAAGCCTTGCAGCTTTTTTTCGAAACCTACGGGCACGGGGCCTTGCACGAGTTCGAGTTACTTTACCCTCGCTGGGCCGAAGATCCTTCGTACATTTACCGTACGTTGAAAAATTACGTAACACCCCGTAATAACGGATTTGATCTCAAAAAGCATCTGAAAAAACTTTCCGAAGAAAAATATCAGTTAGAACAAAAAGCCGAAACCCAATTGCAGAAATTTCTGTTGCGACGCTTTCTTTTTAAATATTTGCTTAAAAAAGCGGAATATTTTAGCTTTGAACGCGAAATTTTGAAACAGGCCCTGGTGCGTTGTTTTGCCCGACTGCGTCAAGAACTTGTCGCCATTGGAAAAGAGCGTTTGGGAAGTGCCCGGGCTGTTTTTTTTCTGACTTGGCCCGAGGTGCAGCAACTGTTACGGTACGAAATAGACGATGGTCAGATTGCTTTAAAGGTACGCGAGCGCCAATTATTGCGCCAGCGGCAAATGCAAACAGAACATCCGCGACGGCTGAAACAGTGGGCCGGGCGCTGGCTGCCCTTGGATGCACCCGTGGCTTCCGGGCGTACTTTGCACGGCATTGCCTGCAGTGCGGGCATGGTAGAAGGCCGGATCCGGGTTGTTTTGCAGGCCGAGCAGGGTGGAACCTTCGAAAAGGGAGAAATTTTGGTAACCCGGGCCACAAATCCCGGATGGACGCCTCTGTTGATTTTAGCCGGAGGCATTATTACGGAAATTGGCGGAGCGCTTTCCCACGGGGCAATTATTGCCCGGGAATTCGGTATTCCTATGGTCGCCGCGGTGGAAGATGCCACCAAACGTTTGCACACCGGGCAATGGGTGCGCCTGAACGGGCAAACGGGAACGATTGAGATTTTGGAAGAAGGAGATTGAAAATAAATGAAACGGGTTTTGCTTGTTCCCAGCGATCATGGCGGGGGCAGGGGGCATGTGGCGCGTTGTCTGTATCTGGCCAAAACCATGCGGGCGGCCGGTTTGGAAACCGCCCTGGTTCTGGAAAATAAGCATTTTCAGCAAGGAATAAATGCCGGGTTGCCCACCTATTTGCTAAACACCCGACGCGAACGGTTTTTGCGCTGGCAACTGAAAAAACCACATCGTCCGCGCGTTGAGATGATGTCGCCACCGCAAAATTCGCCGGTGTTTTTAGCCTTTGACGGGTTGGCCTATCAAATACCGCGTGACGGCTATGTTTCGCCGGGAATTGTCAAATATCGTTTCCGGCAAATGGAAAAAATCGTCAATCGGTTTAAACCCGATGTGCTGATAGGTGATACCCATTTCTTGACTTTTCTTTTGGGAAGAAAATACAATTTGCCGGTCGTGCAAATTACGCGTCTGGCCGGATACCCGCCCAAACCGAACTTCTTTTGGTGGCTGCGCAAAAAGCCGAAATTTCTCAAACCCGATGCCCTGGCGCCTTTTGAACCGTTGTTGGATCAACTGGCGGTACAAGATGTGGAAAAAGTGGAAGATTTGCTTCGGGGAGATGTGTATTTAGTGCCGGCTTCCCGCGATGTGGAACCCATCAGGGACAAAGAGCATAAGGTGGTTTTTAGCGGGCCGTTGGCCGAGCTCTCTTCCACCCGTCAAAAAATCCCTTTTTTTGACGCACAAAACGAAATCCCCAGAATTTACGTGACCATTGGCGGCGGAGCCGGACGGTTTAGCGAACAGCAATTTTTCGAAGCGATTCTGCGGATTTTTGATCGCACCGATTTTAAGGTATTGGTAACCACGGGGCGTCGCCTGCCGGCCAAATTATTTCAGGGAAAGTCGGCCAACGTTGTGTTTACCGATTGGGTGGACGGGCTTTCGGCCATTCAGCAAAGCGATCTGGTCATTCAGCACGGAGGCTATGGCTCCACAATGGAAATTCTGCTTTCCGGCAAGCCTTCTATTGTCATTCCGTTTCATTCGGAACAGGAAGGAAATGGCCGACGCCTGAAAAAATTAGGGGTCGGGGATTTGCTTTTGCCTTACGAAGATGAAACCCTTTACGACCTGAAATTCCGTTGGCCTTACGGAGAGTATGCCATGAAGGCGGCCGCACGGTTACACCTGAAACCCGAGATGCTGTTTCCTATGATTGACATGATTTACGATCAACAGGTGTATGAGCGACTGGGCAAAGTACAACGCAAATTGCAAAAATTGCAGGAAACGTTCGATCCGTGGAATTTACTAAACATGGTGTAAAAGTCAGGTAGGTAATACAAATGGAAATCAATCAGCTTTTTGGCGGGGGAAATGCCCCAAAAAAGGACGAGGGGGACGCCCTGTCATTTAGTGTGCGGAATGTAGGGTATTTCGATGATTTGAGTTCGCGGCCTCTGCTGTACGGTCTGGAGAAAGGATTGGTGCCGCACGATTTTACCTTGCGCAAAGAAACTCCCCTCCGTTGTGCTGAAAAATTATTGCAGGGCGAACTGGAAATGGCGCTGGTGCCCTCCGTTGAATACGCCAAAAGCAAGGGATCGTGGAAAATTATTCCCGATGTGTGCATTGCTTCGCAGGGAGCGGCCCAGGCTCCGGCACTGTTTTTTAATCGTGAGATGCGCACCATTGCCCGTGTGGCAGTTGATCCGCTGGATCCCACAGCCGAAATGCTTTTAAAGATCGTCTTGCGCGAAAAATACGAGCTGGAACCGGAAGTGCTGCCCATGTCTGCAAATTTACCGGAAATGCTGGCCCGGGCCGATGCCGCTTTGATTTCCGGAGAACGCGCTTTGGAGTGGCAGGAAGAATTTCCGGCATTTATTGATTTGGGAGAAGAGTGGGCCGATTTGACCGGATTGCCCTTTGTGCATGCTTTTTGGGCCGGGCACGAACTTAGTCTGACCGAAACCGAAGTCAAAGCGGTGCGGCAGTCGTTGGCTATCGGCAAAGAGAACATCGACAAAATTTGTCGTGAGTTTGCCGTGTCTCATGCGCGGCAAGAACAAGTTTACAAGAGTTTCCTCGGCGAAAACCGCTATTTTGATTTTGGCCCGAAAGAAAAAGAAGGACTGACAGAGTTTTTCCATTACGCCTTTTATTTGGGATTTATTGAACACATCCCCGACTTGCACTTTTTTGAGAACGAAGAAAAGAAAAGCTAATCATAGCCATTGATTTCGGCATTCAAACAGGAGACGACCATTCCCATGCCTAAGAAAATTGTGCTACCCGACGGAGAAGAAAAGAAACATTACGTGCAGCGAATGTTCAATTCCATTGCTCATCGCTACGATTTTTTGAACCATTTTTTGAGCTTTGGAATAGATATTTTATGGCGGAAAAAGGCTATCAGGCAACTGCAGGTACGTGCCGATCAACGGGTGTTGGATCTGGCCAGTGGCACCGGAGACTTTGCTCTGGAAATTATTCGGCAAAAAAAATGCACGGTCGTTGGCGTGGACATTGCCTTGCGTATGCTGCAATTTGCAAGGCCTAAGGCGCAGGGCAAACCTTTGCAACTGGTTAATGCCGACGGTGAACGTCTGCCGTTTAGCAACGAAAGCTTTGCCGGGGCCACCATCGCTTTCGGGATTCGGAACATGGGTAATCGTCTGCACGCATTAAAGGAAATTTACCGCGTTTTACAACTTAATGGGCAAATTGTTGTGCTGGAATTTTCTTTGCCGCGTTTCGCACCCTTTCGTGCCGGGTATTTGTTCTATTTCAAAAATATTTTGCCTTTTGTGGGGCGCCTGGTCAGCAAAGACAAAGAAGCCTATTCCTACTTGCCGGCTTCTGTGGAAAAATTTCCTACCATTGAAGAATTTGAAAACGAGTTAAAACAATCCGGTTTTAAATTACTTACGCACAAAAAATTATTGAACGGTGTGGCCGTAGTCTACAAAGGAATTAAATAGGCCTTTGGCTGTTTCCATCTTTTTGGTTTGTCCTCGCATTTGAAACGGCATATTTGTGCATCATCCCAAAACAGATGAGGTGAGCGATGTTAATGCTATTTAACCCAAGGAAAAAATCGATTTTTCGGATGCTTGGGGCATGGGGAGTGATTTCCCTTTTTGCCGCGGCTCTGGGGGCGCAAACCGTCACGTTTAGTGCGCGTCAGGTGATTGATGACGGCTTGGAAAAAGCGAAAAAAAATGTTGTGGTCGATATTGACCGCGATGGCGATCACGACATCGTATGCACGGCCAACCCCGAGGGAAGCAGTGGCACGGAAGATGCGACCCGGCCCAATGTGGTGCTGTATTTGAATGACGGCACAACCACCTTTACCCGAACGGTGATCGATTACGAATTTCGGACGGCACGCGGTTTGGCCGTGGGCGATCTGGATGGCGATGGCTATCCGGAAGTAGTCGTGGGAAATTCCGATGGAGACAGTACGCTGGTGTGGTATCTCAATCCGGTTACATCATACACTGCGGAATGGGTAAAAACATCCGTCGGCAGCCCGGCACCATTGAACTATTGTGTGTTGGTCACCGATCTGGATAAGGACGGAAATCGGGATATTGTGGATGGCCTGGGGGATGCTGCCCTGGGTGGCGCCGCTACCGATGATTATATTCGCTGGCTCCGGAGCGATGGAGGCTCGCCCCCGACATTCACGGAAAATTTGTTGATCAATTATCCATCACCGGCTGCTATTGCCCTGGGCGATTTCGATTCGGATGGTGACACGGACATTGCCGGAATGGCCTGGACTTCGTATTCCAGCCTTACACCGGCAAGCGATGAAGATGTGCGCTGGTGGGCGCAAGACGCGCTGACCACCTGGACAGAAAAAGAAATCATTAAAACGGCTTATGCCGGTAATGATGCGCAGGCAGCAGACGTGGACGGGGATGGCGATCTTGACTTGATTGGGGCAGGCTATAAAACCCAAACCATCGATTGGTGGGCAAATGATGGTACGGGCGCTTTTGGTAGCAGTTTGCACACGGTATTAACCTCATTTGATTACAGCCGTAATGTTCAGGGAGTCGACCTGGACGGAGATGGGGACCTCGATTTTTTAGCCTGTGCCGATAGTGACAGCCTGGTGGTTTGGCTGGAAAACGACGGAAACCAGAACTTTACAGAACACATTATTGACCAAAGCTTTACCTATGCTTATTACGTAACTCCGGACGATTTGGACGGAGACGGTGATGTGGATGTGGTGGGAACAGCCCAGGATGCGGTAGAATCGGGAGGAAGCATAGCCGGACAATTAGCCTGGTGGGAAAACGGTCAGGCCGAAGAACAGACCCTTGCTTCCGGCGATCCGGCACCGGTTAGCTTTTATGCGGGCAAAGTGGTGATCGATTATGCCAGTGGGTACGATGGAGGCACCACCACCGTATTTTACAATCACGGGAAAAATTCCAATCCCACCGCACTGGACACCGGAATAGATCACATTGCTGCCAAAGGATTTTATACCATGACAACCGATGCTTCTACCTACTCGGCGGATGTGGATTTTTCGTACGCCGGCATTGCCGAATGGTCGGCTATTAACAACGAAGCCGATCTGGTGATTTGCTATTGGAATCCTTCCACGGATAAGTGGGAGATGGCAGGCAGCTCCCAAAGTGTGGATGCCACAAACGATGTGATTACGGTAAGTGGGCTCACCTCGGAATTACACCCTTATTCTTTGTTTACCCTTGGTTCTATTAGCGCCGATAATTCATTGCCGGTGGAGTTACAACTGTTCTCTTACCGGACAACTTCCCAAAATATTGTTCTGTACTGGCAAACGGCCAGTGAAACGGACAACTTGGGCTTTGAAATTTACCGTCGAACCGATGCGGATACGTCGATGGTGTTATTGGCCTCTTATCGGAATAATTCCGCCTTGCGCGGACAGGGCAGCAGCAGTAGTGCGCGGGAATATGTTTTTAGCGATGCCAGTGTGCTACCCGGTCAAACCTATTTTTACGAATTACGCGATGTGTCACTGGGCGGTAAACGAACAGTACTCGGAAAATTATCGGTCGATTTTGTGCCGGGAAATTTGACACGGGTAATAAACGAACATCAACCGGTACATCCCTATCTGGCGCCCAATTATCCGAATCCTTTTAATCAATCTACCACTCTCGAATTTGCTTTACCGCAAAGCAAAACCGCCGTTTCGGTACGTTTGCTGGTTTTTGACGCATTAGGGCACAAAGTGCAAACCCTGTTCGATGGGAAATTAGCCGGCGGCATTTATCGTTTTTATTGGGACGGTAAAAATGCGCAAGGTCAGGACTTGCCTTCCGGGAATTACTTTTGTCTGCTGCGTGCGGGGAAGGTACTTCGTTCACAAAAATTGGTGCTGGTGCGTTAAAAAATCGGCTCTATCATTTAACGATTCGGGAATTTGGCCGACAGTTTACACACAATGAAAGAGAAGCTTACTTTAAAAGATCACTACGATGTTATCGTCATTGGCGCGGGCATTGCCGGTTCCGTTAGTGCCAAGCTTTTGGCCCAAAAAGGTTATTCCGTGCTTTTGCTCGAAAAAGACATGTTTTCGGGCAAAACAACGGCCTGCGGCGGATTATTCGATCGTTCGTATTTTGATCGCCATGCCAGTGATCCGGGGCTTGTCGAACAACAAATACGCAAGAACGTATTTCATTTGCCCTGGGGAGATGTGATTTTTTCTTGTGAGCAGGTAACCGTAAAACGACGTGTGTACGATCGCTATTTGGCCCGGCAGGCACAAAAGGCCGGAGCCGAATTGTGCAACGGGCTGCGCGCACTCGATTTTACCGTGCATCGCCCCGGTGAAGCCAGTGTCGTGGTGCGGGAAATTTCCTCCGGACGGCAAAAGACGGTACGGGGTAAACTTTTGCTTTTTGCCGATGGGCCGCATTCACTGGCACATCAAAAAGAGCCCTTTGCCAGGCTGGTGCAAAAAAAGTATTGGGCCTATGCCTATGCGTACGAAGTGCAGGGGGTACCGATTCCCAATGATGAAGTGCACATCTATTTTGCGCCGCAACTGTTTCCCTGGGGATATGGCTGGGTTTTTCCCAACAAGCAGGAAAGTAATGTGGGGGTAGGGACGATTTTAGCCGGGACGAACTTGAGCACAATCAAGAAGAAGCTTTTTACCTTTTTGCGCCAGTTCCCGCCAACGGCCCCGATGTTAGCCCAACGGGAAATCAACGACAAGAAGGGCGGCTTTATCCCCATGTGGATGTTAAAGCGGCTTAGTGCTCATTCGGTGCTGCTGTTAGGCGATGCCGCCGGCATGGTAAGCCCGTTGTTCGGCGCGGGGATTGACTACGCCATCGATGCGGCAGAAGCCGCAGCCGCGGTTGCAGAACGTGCCCTGCGTGTCACTCGTTTCGACGCCGCTTTTTTAAACACTTACGATGCCGAGATCGATCGACGCTTTGGTAAAGATTTGCGCAAACAAATGCTGTTGGCGCGCATTATTATTTTTAGCCGAAAATTTGGGCGTCTGTGGCCGGTCAAAATTTTGGCGGTTATTGCCTTTGGCGTGAAGTATTCGCGCTGGAATAAAATGCGCATTTTGCTCTATCCGCTTTTGGGGCGCCCCGAGGTGCTGGACAAAGGATCGGAGAAATTTGATCACAAGTAGTGAAAAGGGAAAAAACAAACGATGAATCGTCGCATTCAACTGCTGTCTCGTCTGCCCAAATTTAAAGCGTACTACCATTTCGCGCTTGGTCGCCCCCCCCTGCCGGCCAATTTTACGTTAAGTTTGCTTTATTCCTGTAATTCACGTTGTGCCACGTGCAATGTGTACGAGAAGCGCGTCGATAATTTAACCGTGGATGAATACGACAAAATTTTTAGCCGGGTAGGTCAGGCACCATTCTGGTTTACTTTAAGCGGTGGCGAGCCCTTTTTGCGCAAGGACATTGTGGAAATTGTAAAGGTGATCTATCGGCGCTCAAAACCGGCCATCATCAATATTCCCACCAATGGCAGCTTATTCCGCATTATTCCCGGGCGGGTAGAAGAAATGCTCAAGGCCTGTCCCGAAACAGATATCATCATTAACCTTTCACTGGATGAGGTGGGAGCAAAACATGATGAAATTCGCGGCTTTCCCGGAAACTGGCACCGTGCCATGGAAACTTACCGGCAATTGAGGGAGCTAAAACGCTATCCCAATTTTACGCTGGGCGTGCATACGGTAATTTCGGTGTTTAATGTCAAACGTTTTCCCGAGATTTACCGTGAGTTAATCAAGTTGCAGCCCGATTCGTACATTACCGAAATTGCGGAAGAACGGGTAGAATTGGGCACAATGGGTGCGAACATCACTCCGCCACCGGAAGCGTATTTCGAGGCTATCGATTTTTTAATTGGCGAAATGCGTAAAAACCATTTAAAAGGTCTGGCCGACGTGGCCCGTTCATTCCGTATCGAATACTACCAGTTGGTTAAAAAATATCTTTTGGAACACAAACAAATCATTCCCTGTTACGCCGGAATTATCTCTTGCCAAATTTCTCCGGATGGCGATGTGTGGCCCTGTTGCATTCGTGCCGATTCTATGGGCAATTTACGCGAAGAGAATTACGATTTTAAAAAAGTGTGGAACAGTGAAAAGGCGGCGCAAATTCGTCGCAGTATTAAAAATAAAGAATGCGCCTGTCCGCTGGCCAATGCCGCTTACACCAATTTGTTATTGCATGCCCCATCTTTGTTGAAAATAGCGGGGCGTTTGGTGAAGTAATCCTTCAAAACTTGTACGCATTTTGGACAATACACTGTTGAAAATGGCAGGACAGAAAATTTTCTGTTGAGAAAATAGGCTATTGTAAAAAAATTATACAAGACACCTGCTCAAAAAAACTATGAACCGCAAGCAAATTTTTATGCTCGTTTTGTGCGGCAAAGTAACACACCTTACAAGCCAAAAAAGTAAATTAAATATTCTATTGGTTTTATTGCATTTAAAATAAGATTGACAAGGGCCTGACCGGAACGTAACTTCCAAAATTCAAATTGAGGAGCGAGCACAGTACGTTTTTCGGAGATTGGCACAAGACTTGTAAGTTGTTCCCCTCTGAAAAACGGATGGAAAGATGAAGAAAAGATTTTATTCTATTTTAATCATATTGGGATGCCTGGGACCGGTTTTAGCCGGCGATCATTTTGCCGGACTTTCCAGCAATTTGTTTCTGCAAGCGGAGTTGAGCCCGCGTGCCTCGGCTTTGGGGGGCGCATACACGGCGATTGGTAACGATGTTTATGCCATGTATTACAATCCTGCCGGAGTGGGGCAATTAAAACGCCATCAGGTAGGCTTTACGCATGTGCAGTGGTTCCAGGATGTGCGCATGCAAAATGTGAGTGCGGCCTTTAAGGTAGATTCCCGTCTGGTGTTGGGATTCGGGTTTTCCTATTTGGGTATGCCTTCTATTCAAGGTAAAGATATTTACGGCCAACCGACCGAGACATTAACGGTAAACAGTTCGATTTCACAGTTTTCTCTGGCGTACAAGCTGCATCCCAGTTTTTCGATGGGCATTACCTTAAAATATTTCCGGGACAATCTGGCCGGATTTATCGCCTCGGGTTTTGCCTTTGATGCGGGTTTTCAGATGGAGACGATTATCCCCCATTTAATGCTGGCCGGGGCTGTCCGGAATTTGGGTAACAACATCCACTACGAAACGGCCAACGAACCCATTCCGTTCAATTACAGCATAGGAATGGGCTACCTTTTACCTTTCTTGCATTTGCGTCTGGGTGTGGATGCAGTCCATTCCCTGGAACGAAATTGGCTAATTAAGACAGGTATTGAGTACAATTTTAACAAAGTGGCATTTTTGCGGGTAGGTAACGATTGGCTTTCTTCTAATGGGTTTCAACCGTCCTTTGGCGTAGGCGCACGCTTTTTGTCACATTTGCAAATCGATTACACTCTGTACAATCATCAAAATTTAGGACTTACCCATCGGGTTGGGATCACCTTTGATTTTTCGTTTAAAAAGCGGGCGGTACGGGCCGGAACATCTGTAAAAGTTCTGGAGCCTCCAAAACAGCTTTATGCCTATGTGAAAAATGGCAAAATTCACATCGAATGGAGCGATGTGCCCGGAGCGGGTTACAATGTGTATTTGCGCAAGAGTACGGACAGCACCTGGAAAAAGGCCAATCGCCATTTGCTTTGGGCCCATGAAGTGGAAATGCACAAACCCGACGTTCCGGTAACCATCGATGTGGCCGTTACCAGTGTGATCGATCAAAAAGAGAGCTCATTTTCAAGAATTGTTACGGTGGAAATTAAATGAAATGTTGCAATGAGAATAAGAAATTTGCGGTTCTGTTCTTTCTTGGCCTTTGGGGGCTGGCTACAGCTTTTGCCTGGGGGCAAACCGATCGTTTGAATTTGATCTGGAATGCCAATAGTGAAAGTGATTTGTACCTGTATCGTGTGTTTCGCGGAAACGATCGCAATCATTTGCAACAGGTAGACAGCGTTTATCACCCGGATACCACCTTTACTGATTACCATATTCAAAAAGGCGTTCAGTATTTTTACGGGCTTAAAGCCGTCGATTTTTCTTTAAACGCCAGTTCCATGTCCGATTTGCTTTCTGTTGCTATTCCCAAAATTAGCGGACTTCCTCAGTCTCTGGAATTGCCACAGGATACCACCGTGGTTTTTGCACTTGATAATTACGTAAACGATCCGGACAATGCCGATAATCAACTTACCTGGACGGTAACGGGCTTTTCACAGGTGCAGGCCTCTGTTTCTGCAGATCGGCATTTAACGTTAAAAACGCCGCACAATTGGAGCGGCAGTGAACGCGGGCTGCTGCGGGTGGAAGATCCGCAGCACCTGTTCGATTTGTTTGGCATTACCATAACGGCGCGTTACACAAATCAGGCGCCGGTTTTTGCCACAATTGCCCAGGTAGAAACGAACGAAGATACTCCGGTACGCGTGAATTTGGCCCAATATGTTCAGGACGAAGATACACCCCGAGATCAATTGACCTATTCGGCTCGCCAGACCGCTCATCTAAAGCTTGCGGTTCATGATAGTGTGTTAACGATTACTCCGGACAAAAATTGGTACGGGCAGGCGCAAATTCGCGTATACGTTTCCGATGAAACGGGGCTCTCGGACAGTACGGACTTTACGTTGGTCGTCGAAGCCGTGGATGATGCCCCGGTTTTGACCACTTTACCCAGCATCCGGATGAATCAGGATACCTCTGTCGTCATTGCCCTCGATCCGTATGTGTGGGATGTGGATAATACCAAAGATGAGTTGCAGTGGACCTTTTCCAATTATTCGCATGTTACCTTGTCTTTCTCGGAAAGCGAACATCATTTGACCATTCAAAGCCCCAGCAATTGGGGAGGTTTTGAATACATTGTGGTGAAGGTTGAAGATCCTCAGGGCAAACATTCCTCCGACACTTTGGTCGTTCAGGTTGTAAAGGTGTCGTATGCACCGCAGTTAAGTTCCATCCCCGAAATTATTTTTAATGAAGACGGAACCTATCGGTTAAATTTGAATGACTACGTTTACGATAAAGATACCCCCCTGTCCAATTTGTATTGGGAGGTAAAAGGCAATAAAAACGTTCACTATTCCATAGACTATGTGAATAAAATTGTTACGTTGCAGGGAGCCAAAGACTGGTTTGGTAGCGAGACCATCTGGGTAAAAGTTGTGGATCCGGACCAATATGCCGACAGCGTTCAGGTACAAGTGACGGTTTTGCCTATCAACGATCCGCCTCAAATTAAAGATTTCCCGGCTGTGGATCTTTCGAGAATCAACCCTCGTTCCATAGCGTTTCGTTCTTATTTAACCGATGTGGACAATGCGGTGGATGAGCTGTATTTACGCGCAATTGATCCGGGGCCGATTAATGTTAACATCAGTGAAAACCAAATATCGTTTGAAGCGGATCAGAACTGGTACGGCGCGCAAACAATGCGGTTGATTGTGCAAGATCCGGCCGGCGCGGCCGATACCAGCTCGGTATTGGTTTACCGCCAGAATTTGGAGAGTGCTCCGACGATTATCGGCTTGGATAGCCTGCACGTAAATGAAGATGACGAAAGACAGATTAATTTGGCGGCGCATGTGACCGACCCTGACAATAGTTCCAAAGAAATAAGCTGGTCGGTGCAAGGTGGCGTTTTTGTTACGGCAACCTACCAGCCCCAGACGGAACAAATTCGTCTGAAACCGGCTCCCAATTGGAACGGTACGGAAAATATTGTGCTAAAAGCCACAGATCCGCAGGGACATTTTGATTTTGACACATTGCAAGTGGTTGTGGTGCCGATAAACGACCCGCCTCAGGTTGCCCCTGTGCCCGACATTTCTATGCTTGCCGGCACTTACTACACACTGGATTTAACGCAATACATTTCCGATCCCGATGGTTACGACGACTTGGTAAAAATAGAGCTTTTGAACAATCCGCAAAGTTACGTCGGATGTTTTTTGGACGAAGGCGGACTGCGTGCGACCTTTTTCGCGCCGCAAGGATACCACGGGCAGGAAACGTTCATGCTGCGTGTGACCGATCGCCACGGATTGCAGGCCATTGCCATCTTTGTTTTACGGGTAGAAGCCTCCAGTATTTCTTCGAAGGTACTGGTTCATTCTTTTGGAAGTGGGAATGTAATGCATTTAAATTGGAAAACACGCATGCCCACTAAGGATCATCTGGAATACAGTCAGGATTGGAGCTTTAGCCTTTCCACTCCGCAAGAGGCCGAATACAGCACGGAACATCATGTGGTTCTTGAAAATTTGCAGCCCAACGCGACTTACCATTACCGGGTGATTTCGGTAGACCCACAGGGCTTAGTTGTTACCAACCCTGATTCGGTGTTTAAAACGGGTGCATTGGTCAAAGGTGTGAATGTATTTCCCATCCCATTCCGGGCCAACGACCCGAATGGAGCGGACGGAATTTACTTTACAAATCTTGATGAGAAATCGACCATTATTATTTACAATCTTTTGGGAGATGTGGTATTTAAGAAAGAAGTAACCGGGCCAATTTTCAAATGGGATGTTACCAATGGCAACGGGAAAGAGGTACATTCCGGATTGTATTTTTATTACGTCAACTCAAAAAAAGGGAAAGAAAAAGGTAAAATAATCATTATCCGCTAATTTCAGGGCTAAAAAAAAACAATTTGAACAGTTGAATTAATCACAAAGCTTTTTTCGCGAATTCTGTATTATGGAGATAAGTTAATAAAAAGCTCTGGAATTATGCATAGCGGAATTGTTGCCATTGAAAATCGTGAGTTACAAAAAGAATGTGCTAAAATTCTCAGTACATTTCCTTCCATTGATGTTAAATTTATCGATTCTTTGAATACATTGAACGATGATTTAACGTTTAGTGCGCTCTTTTTGATTATTAACCATCTGAATGAAGCAAATCCAAAGAAAATCGAGTCCATTCAGAAAAAATTCCCCAAATTCCCCATTATTTTGTATAACCATTCGTTATTATTATCTAAAAACAGTCATCCGATTTTGCAAAACAATTTATATTTTGTTGTGGGAGTTGAACGGCATCGGCATTTAGAGAATTTAATTCGCATGCTTCTCAAAAATCATTGGCGGAAAATTCCTTATAAAAAATTGGGTATTGACTTTGAGAATCTGTCCGACCGCATGAAACAGGTTATGGAATACATTGAGAGTAATGATTTGCAAAGTTGCGATATTGAACATCTCGCTCGCTATCTTAAAATAACCCCGGGATATTTTAGCCAGATATTTAAAAGCGAAACGGGTCAATCCTTCCGTCGCTTCATGCAAAAGCTTATAAATTACTATGAAGATTTGCTTTTTCTGGACTGGGGATTGGACGTTAAAAATGTTTCGCGTTTGCTGGGCTACAGTGAATTGGCCAGTTTTAGCCGGTCTTTTAAAAACCGCAAAGGACAATCGCCTCGCGCTTTTACCAAGTTGCATGTTCATTCTTGAACATCGGAATCTTTTCTCTTATTTAGTCGTTCTAAAAATAATCATTGGCACACGGCGAACGTGGCCGTGCCTAATTTAATCGTAAGGTGAGAGTGGTTTTAATAGCATGAAAAACATTTTAAGTGTCGATGTCGAAGAGTGGTTTCATCCGGAAGCATTGCAACATTTGTTCCCCAGGGATACCTGGGATAAACAACCATTCCGTGTCGAAACATTAATCGACCGATTATTGGAAGTTTTTGCCCGTCATCGGGCAAAAGCCACCTTCTTTGTGCTGGGCTGGGTTGCGGAAAAGCATCCGGAAATGGTACGAAAGATTGTGAAGGAAGGTCACGAAGTGGCTTCGCATAGTTACAGCCATCGAATGATTACCAAAATGTCGCCCCGCGAATTCAAAGAAGACTTGCACCGTTCTCTGGATGTGCTGCAAAATGTTTCGGGAGAAAAGGTGCTGGGATTCCGGGCGCCTACTTTTTCCATTACGGAGAAAACATTTTGGGCCTATCAAATTTTGATCGATGCGGGATTACAGTACGATTCTTCGGTGTATCCCATCTGGCATGATCGTTACGGGGTGCCGGAGGCCCCTCGTTCAGTGTATGCCGTTCATCTTGCAAACGGAAAATCTATTCTGGAGTTTCCGATGCCTACGTTAAAAATTTTTGGCAAGAATTTTCCGTTTGGAGGGGGGGGCTATTTACGCCTGTTTCCTTTACGTTTTACCATGAGAGCTATTCGTAAATTTAACAAAGAAGGCTATCCGGCAATTGTGTACATGCACCCGTGGGAGTTTGACACACAACAGCCAAAGGTTAAAATGGGCAGGCTGCAATCATTCCGGCATTACGGGCGTATCGCGCAAAATTTTTCGAAGCTTGAACGCCTTTTAACGACCTATGAATGGACAAGCTTTGCCAAGTATTTGGACATTGTGCAAAGCGATGCTCGATTTCCAATAAAAGTGCTAAACCTATGAGCCATTTAAACCGATGATATGAGTACTTAAGAAATAGTTCCACGGAAGTTAATAATGATTTTAACTTTAATGATGCGGAGAAAAATTCATGAGTGAAACAAGACGTGTGTTGGTGGTAGATGATGAACAGGAAGTTCGAGATACGTTGTCCAGTGTTTTGGAAAACCTGGACTATATCCCATATGTAGCTTCAAATGGAGTTGAAGCCTTGGAGATCATTAAAAACGAGCCCATCGACGTTGTGTTGAGCGATTTGTACATGCCTGAGATGGATGGTATCGAGTTATTGAAGCGCGTGCGGTCGATGAATAAGAAGGTGGTATTTTTAATGATTACCGCGCATCCGACTATCGAAACGGCGGTTGAAGCTATTAAAAAGGGCGCGTACGATTATCTGACCAAACCTTTTCACATCGAAGAGGTGCGGCTGAAAATCAATCGCGCATTGGAAAACAAAGGATTGGCCTCGTCATTGAAAACGGCGAATGGGATTATTTGGGCTTTGATCTTTTCCATCCCTCTCTGGTTAATCTTGGGAATTATTTTGGCAAAGTTGCTAAAATAGTATGCCACCGGTCTTTGATTTTGTCCCGCTTTACGCGGGATTTTTTGTTTGTGCACATTTGAATTCTATCGGGAGAAATCCTTATTTTATTCCGGAAAACATAACAGGGAAGGATGAACAATGGCGATCAGAACACTTCATGGTACCATAGAAGTTTCGTCTTCCGGATTTAACGATATTATTGATATTACTTCCGGAGTTCGACAGTTTGTCAGAGAGAACAGGCTTAAAGAAGGACAACTCCTTGTGTTTATTAATGGCTCTACGGCGGCTATTAGCACTATTGAGTACGAACCGGGATTGCTGAAAGATTTGCCGGAAATGATGGACAAGATTGCACCGATGAATCGACGTTATCACCACGACGATACCTGGCACGACGGAAACGGATACGCTCATTTGCGCTCTACTTTAACCGGAACATCTTTTACGGTTCCGGTGATCGACGGTCAATTGGTTTTGGGCACCTGGCAGCAAATTATTTTAATCGATTTTGACAACTCGCCGCGGCATCGCAGTGTGGTTTTGCAGTTTGTGGGAGAAGTTGATGATTCGGTGAAATAATGGCGGGCTCACGGGTAAGCAAGAATTAAAAGTAGGACGTGAGAGATTGGTACAGAGCGAGATGAAAAAGGAAAAATGAAAAAGGAATAAGGATCAACGAGTGCCGGTTGCCG
>Ga0256914_1001772_pt1 | contig 18837 bp, 26 predicted proteins | sample HulkmetaG_FD_191571 | JGI IMG/M metagenome (GOLD analysis project Ga0256914, IMG submission 191571) | Hydrothermal chimney microbial communities from Main Endeavour vent field at the Juan de Fuca Ridge, Pacific Ocean - Hulk | ecosystem: Environmental > Aquatic > Marine > Hydrothermal vents ... | reverse complement strand
CCATCGGAAGCACTTAATATGAGGACCATAATTAAGTTACTCAAAGAGATCGGTCCTTTAGATAGTAAGGAGATGGCAGACCTCCTCAAGGTTGATGAGGGTCAGCTCATCGTCCAGCTTCATGAGCTGGAGGACTTAGGTTTAATATACAAGGATAACGGAAAATACGTGTACGTTGGATGGGGTGATAAACATGTCGAGCAAAGAGGAGTACCTAGAGATGCTTAGGGAAGCTAGGGAGCAGTTACCTGCCGTTGTGGTTAGCGGGGAGAGGTTCACGCCCCCCAAACCCGTAATCGCGATAGAAGGCAAACAGACTCACATAGTCAACTTCAAGGAGATAACTACCGCATTGAACAGGGATCCCAAGCTCCTAGCTAGATATCTCTCAAAGGAGCTCGGCTCTCCCTACTTCCTGACTGAAGATGGTCGAAAACTTATACTCAGCAGGAGGATAGATCCCAGACAGGTGGAGAACAGGGTGGAGAGGTTTATCAGGACCTATGTGATATGCCCACACTGCGGTAGGCCTGATACCGTCATCGTGAAGATAAAGAAGGCGTGGGTCCTTAGGTGTCAAGCTTGTGGCGCAGAAACTCCAATACCTAAGATCTGAGGTGGGATTCTTTGCCCAAGAAGAAGGCGGCTAAGAAAAAGGGGAGCGATATCGAGAGATCCCTAGATGCCGAGATGGAGGAGCTTCTTCCAGTGGAGGAGGAGCTGGAGATCTTCGGCAGAGTGCTAGAGCCGCTGGGAAAGGGACACTTCAGGGTAGAGTGCGCAGACGGAGCTATTAGGGTCTGCAGAGTCAGAGGTAAGCTAAGGGGTAGGAGATCTTGGATAAAGAGGGGGGATATAGTGCTGGTATCGATATGGCCCTTTAAGAAGGATAGAGGAGACATAGTAGTCAGGTACACACACCAACAGGTTCAGTGGTTAGTGGAGAAGGGGTACATACCCGAGGACTGGGCGCTCTATAAGGAGGGCTGATTCGAGGGAGATCCCAGCTTGTCCGACAGGTTCGAGGAGTTGGAGGAGAGGATAGAGGAGCTGCTGGAGAGGGATCGCAGTAGAAAGAGGATTAAGGATGAGGAATACTTCAAGGTAAGGCAACTAGCTTTCGATAACAGGACGGTGAGGGCCCTCCTTAAGCTGTTCAATAAGGGAGTGCTGGATGACCTGACTTGGGTCATAAGTGCTGGAAAGGAGTCCCTAGTATTGGCGGGAAAGGGGCCGGAGGGTGAGTTAGCGATCAAGATATACAGGATATACACTGCAAACTTCAGGAAGTATCTGGATTACATCATAGGCGATCACAGATTTCCCCCCGTTAGGGATAGAGACAAGATCATACCCTTGTGGGCGAAGAAGGAGTTCAGGAATCTCAAGAGACTGAGAGATGCGGGGGTGAGGGTTCCTAAGCCCATCGATGTGGTGGGCAATGTGCTTGTGATGGAGTTCATAGGTAAGGATGGAGTCCCCGCACCCCTCTTGAGGGATACCGAGCTAGTGGATCCCGGGAGGTATCTTGAGGAGATACTCGAAGATATAAGGAGATCCTACATAGAGGCGGATCTTGTGCATGGAGATCTCAGCGAGTACAACATTATGGTGTGGGAAGATCATCCTTGGATTATAGACGTATCCCAAGCGGTGGTTACAGCGCACCCTCTCTCCTTCTCACTTCTCCTCAGGGACTTAGAGAGGGTCACCTCATTTTTTAAAAAGAGATACCGGATAGATGTCCCGGACCCTTACAAGCTTGCCGAGGAGCTTGCTAGGACTAAGGAGGTTTGAGCGGGGGTCTTACTCTTGCAGGAGATCAGAGTCAGGATACCAAAGGACAGGATAGGGGTTCTGATAGGTAAAAGAGGTTCCACCAAAGCCATGATAGAGGAGCTCACTGGAGCTGAGATCATAGTCGATAGTGGAACTGGTGAGGTCCTAATAAGGTTTCCGGACATTCCAGAGGATCCCCTAATGCCTATGAAGCTTGAATCTGTTATACGAGCGATAGGCAGGGGTTTCAATCCGGAGATTGCGTTGAAACTCCTGAAGGATGATTACGTGCTCGAGGTCATAGACATAAGGAGGTTCGTCGGCGCTAGGAAGAATGCGTTGAAGAGAATGAGGGGAAGGCTCATAGGAGAGAAGGGCAAGGCTCGTTCCTACATTGAGAGCAGGACTAATACTCACATATCCGTTTACGGCCATACTGTCTCCATAATCGGTAGGACGTACGATGTAGTAGCCGCCAGGGAAGCGGTGTTCTCGCTATTGGAGGGATCCATGCACTCCACGGCCTATAGGGCCATGGAGAAGAAGATAGCTGAGATGAGCAAGAGGGCCATGCTAGATGAAAGCTTGCTGAGAAAGGCCCTCAGGGAAACCATGAACGAGGAGAAATGAGGGGTGTTCTCATGTCTGAGGACATTAGGCTTGAGGAGATAAGTGCTGCAGATTTCTTCTATAGAAACAAGTCTCTAGCTGGGTTCGACAACCCCGTCAGGGCTACCTACACCATAGTCAGGGAGCTCGTGGAGAATGCCCTAGATGCGGCGGAAATGGCGGAGAACCCTCCAAAGATACAAGTTGTGATGACTGAATACAAGGAGAGAGATCTAGGCTCCCTGCCTTGGTATAGGATCGTAGTCGCAGATAATGGCATAGGATTGGGACCGGAGGAGATACCTAGGGCCTTTGGTAGGGTTTTTGTGAGTTCCAAGTACAGGCTGATCCAGAGTAGAGGTACTTTCGGCCTTGGAGGGACCATGGCCCTTCTATATGGACAGATCACCACCAATATGCCATTTAAGGTGATATCAGCCAAGAAAGGGGAACCTGTTTATGAGATAACCATGATGATAGATATCCAGAAGAACGAACCTGTGGTACTAGACAGGAGGATCCTGAAGGGCATATCTAGGGCCTCCTTTACCGTAGTGGAGTCCTATTTCGAGGGCAACTATCCTAGGGCGAAGAGAAAGATCATAGACTACTTGCACCAGACGGCTATAGTCGTCCCCTATGCGGATATCTCCTTCATGGATCCTGAGGGGAACTTCTACGTGTTCCCCCGGAGTACCGATAGGCTCCCTCCTCGACCTAAGGAGGCGTTATACCATCCAAGAGGAGTCGACTTAGAGTTGTTACAGAGATTGCTGCAGGCAACGAAGGCGCGTACCCTCAAGTCGTTCCTGACCAAGCACTTCCAGAGAGTGGGAAGTAAGACTGCCAGCGAAGTCCTGAAGATGGCTGACTTGCCTCCCGATAAGAAACCCTCCAAGCTCACAAAGGAGGAGGTAGAGAGGCTGTTCCGCGCGTTAAAGAGTTACGATAAGTTCCTCCCGCCCGACCCTAGCGTTCTCTCCCCCCTAGGGGCTGATCTCTTCGAGTCCGGTATAAGGAAAGAGCTACAGCCAGAGTTCGTTAAAGCAGTTCAGAGACCGCCTTCAGTTTATGAAGCCCATCCCTTCATAATAGAGACAGCGATAGCTTATGGCGGACAAATAAGGCCTACTGGGGAGATACAGCTGTATAGGTACGCTAACAGAATACCACTCCTCTATGATGTCTCAAGCGACGTGTCCTATCAGATAATCAAGAGAATAGACTGGAGCAATTACGGGATAAAGAGTCCTGAGGACGAGCCGATTGTGTTCTTCGTTCACATAGTCTCCACTAAAGTTCCCTTCAAGACAGTCGGTAAGGAATTCATAGCTAATGTGCCTGAGGTGGCCAAGGAGATTGAGCTCGGGTTGCGAAACTGCGCTAGAGATCTAAGGATATTTCTGAGTCGTAAGAGAAGAAAAGAGATGCTTAGAAGGAGATATGAGTTGTTCAAGCTGTACTATCAGATAATAGCGGAAACCTTGGAGGAACTGCTCGGTGAGCGTCCTCCAGTGGAGAATCTGCTGGATAAATTGAGGGTTAAAGTGGGTGATGAAGATGGAGGAGATGGAGGTCAAGAGGAAAGCTCTTGAGCTAGCTAGAGAGATTGCTGAGCGGATAAGGCACGGAGAGTTCCCGGAGATAGAGTACCCCCCGAACAGTCAGAAGAACATACTGTTTGATGAGAACATAGGTTACATATTCAGTCCCAAGACGTACAGTAAGATAAGGGGGTCTAGGGTAAAGAGCCTGAAGACGCTGGCTGGAGTCCTGTACGGGCTGAGTAGGGCATTGGATCACTTAGAAAACGGACTCACCATGACGAAGAGGGACTTCTACTACGTGCATAAGGTGGAGAGGCTCAAGGGAACTCTCTTCCCTGAAGACCAGAGGGAGACCGATGCAAGGATAGTGCTGATGGAGCTCATACTCGGGATGCCTAGAGAGGCATTCTCAATAACCAGCGACCCTAGAGGATGGATTTACGGGGATATAGAGCTCATCGATAGGTCAGGTAGGGTTCTTAGAGCCGATCAAGTGGGTGAAATGGGATACTCCGTGCCACCAAGGCCCGAGAACATAAAGTTCAAAAGGATCGGTGTGAAGGCAGTTGTCGCCATAGAGAAGGTAGGTCCCGCCAAAAACATGATTGAGCTAGGTATCCCCGAGGAGAGGAAGATTGCCATAGCGATTTTGCAGGGACAGGCCTCTAGGAGCATGAGGCGTTTCCTGAGGATGTTATCGGATGAGGGAGTCCCCATCGCCATACTCACGGACTTATCACCTTGGTCCCTCAGGATAGCTGCTACTGTAATCTACAACAGCATAAATTCTGCTCATATACCTTATCTAGCTTCTCCAGAGGCTAGATTCATTGGTATACTTACGAAAGACGTGGAAGAGGGATTTTTCAGGGATTATCAGTTCGCACTTGAGCCACTCACTCCAGCGGACCTTAAGGCCGCGCAAGACAATCAATTCCTCCCTAACCTCCAAAACGAGTTTTGGCAGAGAGAGAACAGGTGGTTCTTGGAGAAAAAGAAGAAGGCGGAGATAGAGATCTTCAAGGCAATGAGTCCCACCGCTAAGAAGTTGAAGGAACTCTTCGTCGAGTATTTGAGGGAGAAGCTGGATGAGCATTTGGGAATAAGTATCTGATCCGCGGTGATCCCCACTCTCCTATCTTTAATTCAGGAGTTGAGACCTCTCCTAAACGAGTAACCTCATAACATTTTTATTGGGGTTATACCTATAGGTGGATTGGGCTCCGGTGGTGTAGCCCGGCCAAGCATAGGGGCCTTTCGAGCCCCAGACCCGGGTTCAAATCCCGGCCGGAGCACCAGCGGGGGTAGCCAAGCCAGGTCCAAGGCGCCGGATTCAGGGTCCGGTGGGCGTCAGGCCCGCGTGGGTTCGAATCCCACCCCCCGCACCACCTGGACTCAAATTTTATAGGGAGGGGGATAACTAACCTGTGGAAGCCCCGTGGTGTAGCGGCCAAGCACGCCGGGCTTTGAACCCGGAGACCCCGGTTCGAATCCGGGCGGGGCTACCACATCCCTCTAATCATCTCCAATGAGTGATCTGGATGTGCAACGCCAAGTTCATAGTTGATTCCATGGGCGGAAAACTAGCGAAGTGGTTGAGGATACTTGGATGCGATACGGAGTTTGTAGATCCTAGAGAGGAGGACTCCCTGATACTCAAATCTTCGGCAGGTAGGATATTGGTCACTAGAGATAAGGAACTCGTTAAAAGAGCGATCAACCATGGAGTTAAGGTGATAAGTGTCCCAGAACGGTTGGAGGATGCTTTAGCCCTCCTATCTGCAAGCTCAGGAGTTAGGTTAAGAATCAGTCCCAAGGAGAGTAGATGTCCCTTCTGTAACACCAAGCTTGGCCTCATTAAGAGGGCCCAAGTAGTTAAAGAGCTACCTAGAGAGGTCCTCCGCTCCCATATCAAGTTTCTGGTGTGCCCATCCTGTGGAAACGTTTTCTGGTTCGGGTCGCATTACTGGAACATGCTCAGGACTCTGTCCGAGGTAAAGAAGAAAAGGCGTTCCCTCCACTACCTAGGGGGACCTGTGATGACAGGTGACGGCAATGATCCATGAGAAAACTGACCTACTCTGAGGTCCTCCCGTGCAGTTTGGATCAGACCAAAGGAATTTATGTAGCTCTCCTCTTCCCCACAGGGTGGTACTACGGATAGACTATCGCTAGTGCTGAGGGGCGTGGCAGAGCCGCTGGATGAATTCGTCATGACCCTAGAGGAGATAAAGGAGTTACTTAAGGCGGGACGGCATAACACTTACGTGGGTTATGAACCATCCGGTCCGATCCACCTAGGAACGCTCATAACCCTCTATAAGCTAAAGGACATGGTAGATGCTGGATTCCATGCAATAGCCCTGATGGCAGACATTCACGCTATCCTCAACCTGAAAGGACCTAGGGAGCTCATAGAGGAGGTCTCGATGACTTATTGGAAGACCGTCTTCCATGAGCTAGGCTCCCCTGAAATAGAGATAAAGCTCGGCAGTAGCTTTGAACTGTCCCCTGATTACGTTTTAGATCTCCTCTCCCTCTCTCAAAGGGTAACTGCCAAAAGAGCCTGGAGAGCTATGTCAATAATAGCTAGAGAGCAGGAAGATCCTTTGGTGTCACATCATATCTATCCACTGATGCAGGCCTTGGATATCCTGTACCTCAAGGTCAAAGTAGCCATTGGAGGGACTGACCAGAGGAAGATACACGCCCTAGCTAGGGATGTGTTCTCGACGAATGTCCCACTGAGAATCGAGAAGTATGTGCCATCAGCCATACACACTCCTCTGTTGACGGGACTGACCGGGGGTAAGATGAGTAGCAGCATTCCCAAGTCCCATATAGCTGTCCATGATCCACCGGAGATAATAAGAGAGAAGATAAGAAACGCTTACTGTCCCCCGGGATCTGAGGATCAGTACGATGAGGAGGGTAGGCTAAAGAACCCGATACTGGGCATAATGAGGTACTTAATACTTCCAAGATCAGAAAGCGTCATCTTACCGAGGTCCAAAGCCGCTGGCGGTGGGGAGATCGAGATCTCCAACTATGAAGAGTTAGAAAGCAGCTACAGAGAGGGTGAGATACATCCACTGGACTTGAAGAATTTCGTGGCTGATTACTTGGTGGAGGAATTCGCTGGATTGAGGGACAAGTTAATGTCAGACAGTGGATTGTTAGAACCCCTTTATAGGTTGCAGAAGTGGCAGAAGGAGAGGGGATTATTCGGGGAATTGGAGTGGAAAGAGGTTCTTAGATCCTACCGCCCCTACCTAGGAGAGTCTATCTCCTAGAACCCTATCCTCGATGTTTTTAGGGGAAGCCAGCTTTAAAGAAAGGGGCTGTGATGATAGCTCCACAGACAGATCTTCATGAAATGAGGAGACTCTCCGCTCCTGAGCCCCCTTTACCCATCGAAAATTGGGAGTGGAGAAAGGTCAGGAGACCTTCTCCTGCAGGGCCTTAGCGGCTGCCGCTGCTTTCCTTATCAGTAGAGGTATGGTCTCCTCGCTCAGCCATGCTGCCTCTAGGGCCAGAGCTAGAGCTCTCACAATAGCCCTTTCAGTGAGAGGTCTCACCGTGTGCCTGTTTATCTCACCCATTTCCAGAGCCAAGTTCAGTGCAGCGGAGTGAGCCCTGACGACCATCTCCATTATATCTTCTCTCGTTATCGATAGGATCTCCGGCAGATAGAGGAGCCCTTCTTCATCTATGGCAGCAGTTACCTTGAATCCGACCTTCAAAGGCCTTATATTCAGGTTCCTGAGTAGATCCGCCACCTGAGGGGAGGCCGTTTCACCCTTCTTGAGTATTGTGAAATCTTCAGATATGGCTATCTTGCCTCCCTGAATCTTCGTGGGGATTCCCATTGCCCTCAGATCGGTGAGAATAGGTCCAGGAGCTATATCTGTGGGTCCCTTAGGTATGACTATATCCTCCTCGGCCACATCGCCGGGTTTGAGGAAAACCTCCGCTTTCCTCTCGGTTACCAGCCTGTAGGTCTCAAATGGGTCTTTCTTACTGAAAATGGCGACTAAGCTCATCGGCATCCTCTTGACCAGCTCTTGGATGCCTTTCCTGTCCATCTTCTCGGCTGCCTTCTGAACGAGCCTCTTCTTTATCACAAAGAACCTTATATCCGGAGCCAGCTCCTTCCTCACCCGTTGGAAGTGGTCAGCTGGTACCCTAGCGAAGTCGGCCAGCATTATAGTAGGATATTCCTTGGCTAGCTCTATGAATCTCTCCATCATCTTGGCTTTTCTTATCCTCTGGGGGCTCTGCTTTCTCCTTACCTCTCCAGTAACAGCGGACATGGGAATCACCTCCTCTTAGTGTAGGATATCGGGAGCTCGTACGCGGGGCCCATCGTCGTCTTTACATATACCTTGGATATCTTCGATGGATCCTCGTACTTCCTCTCTATCACGGACAGGACTGCCTTTATGTTATCCAGTAGTTCTTCGGGGGTCATGTTCCTAGATCCCACCTTCACATGGACTACGGGTTGATCCTTCATCCTTATCCTCACAGACCTCCTCAACTTCTCTATCATTGCGGGCAGCTGGGACACCGCTGCTGCTGGAAGATTAACTGGCATCTTGTTTCTGGGACCGAAAACGGGACCTATGTACCTTACTATTCTGGGTAGTATGTCGGCTTGCGCTATGAAGAAGTCATACTCATTAGCTAGCTTTTTCAATGCCCTCTTATTACCGGCCAACGCTTCTATTTCCTCCGGCTCAATTACCCTATCTGCTCCAGCCTCCTTCGCCTTGACGGCAAACTCTCCTTTCCCTATCACAGCCACCTTTATAGGCCTGTTCTTAGGTGGATGAGGCAGCTCTACTATCTCGTTTATCTTCGCGTTGGGATCCCTCTTGAGGTCTATACCCCTGAGAAGGATTATAACATCTACAGCCTCGGTGAACCTCCTCTTAGGGCTCTTCTCAAGCATTTCAGATATTACTTTCAACACCTCGTCTTCAACCAACACCTGAGACATCTTAACCACCTATTACCTCATCCCAAACACCAGAATCTATTTCCCTCTGAACTTCACGAGGATCTTTCCCTTCCACCGTCACGCCCATGGATAGGGCTGTCCCCAAGACTTGCTTTACGACCTTTTTAAGATCTCTCGTGTTAGCGTTCTCTAGCTTGGTTTTGGCTATCTTCACAACCTGTTCCATCTTGAGATCCCCGATTCTCTTAGAGCCCGGATCAGATGACCCCTTCTCGGCTCCCAATTCCCTGAGGATGAGCATGGATGTAGGGGGAGTTCCTACCCTGACTTCAAATTCCTTAGTCTCCAAGTCTATCTCTATTTCCACTGGAACCTTCATACCAGCGTACTCCTTGGTCTTATCGTTTATCTCCTTGACAACGAGACCCATGTTGAGGCCCAAGCCTCCTAACGCAGGGCCCAGTGGGGGGCCGGGTGTAGCCTTCCCACCCTCTATCATAACCTTAACTACCTTCTTAGGCACTCTGAGCACCTCCCTCGGCCTCTTCTCCCTTCTTCTCTATCAGTTTCACGTTTGCTAGGGGCATTTTTATCTCCCAGTCCCTGTCTATGTCCAATAACTTCAGGGTGAGCATCTTACCCCTGCCACCCTCAGGGACCGAGAGCACGACGGCCCTATAGCCTTTGAAATTCCCTTTAATAATCTTCACTATATCACCTGGCTCTATCTCTATAGCGGCCGTCTCTGAGGCAATCAAGTTTTCTATCTCTTGAAGTGGAATGGGGCTAGTTGATGCGAGTTTCACCTTGGTAAGTCCCCTGATGAGCCGCCTTACCTCGTACTCCCTATCGGACTCGATGAAAAGGTAACCCTTGAACTTCGGTATGAAAAGGATTGACTTTATTTTGGCACCTGTGGAGGATACTCTCGCCATGAGTAGGCGTATTACATTTATTTCCTTTCCTGAGACTATTCTTACAGGAAAAAAGAGTGCTTGTGATTGCTGGCTCTCCATCCTAGCCACCCACTAGGTAGAGCGCCGTTAGCTGGAATAGGAAGCCTATCACACCAACTATCAGGAAGCCCGTCACGGTCACCTTGAATGTACTCCACACTTCGTCCCAGCCGGGTTTTTCCGCGACCTTAAGCGTCTGGACTATGTAGTCCCATAGGCCGGATCTGCTCTTGGCGGGTTGTTTACCCTTCTGATCCCTCTTCTTGGGCATAGGATACCACCTCACAGTTCATCCAAGCCCAAGTCCCTTTCCGGCTCCCTCACCTCTCTAGCTAGGGGTATAGTCCTCCTATCGGAAACTACTCTCCTAGGAGCCGTGGGCCTCTCTACCCTCACCCTAGTAGCCCTCTCAGCTGTTACTTCAGTAACCTCTCCTTGGAGCGCAGCCTCCACACTGGGAGACGCCACTCCTGTAACCACTAGGAGGACCTGAACCACGCCCTTTAAGGACTCATCTATCCTAGCACCCCATATGACGTTTGCAGTTGGATCCAGCGATCCCACTATGGTCTCCACGATTTGCTCCATCTCCTCGAGGGAGAAGTCCGGACCTGATGTAATATTTATGATGGCTGCCTTTCCTCCCGAGATATCGGCCTCAAGCAGAGGATTTCCTAGGGCATCCTCAACTGCCTCTATAGCCCTGTTCTCCCCGTCGCTCTCTCCGAAGGAGAGAACAGCGGGACCTCCATTCTCTAGAACATTCCTAAGGTCGGCTAAATCCACATTTATCAAACCAGGCTTCATCACCAGCTCGACCATCCCTTTGACGGCCCTAGCTACGATCTCATCTGAGATGAAGAACGCTTGGTGGAGGGGGAGTTCCTTAGCTATATCCAGTATCCTATCGTTGTTAACCACAACAATGGTGTCCGAGGACTCTGCCAGTTTGGCTAGTCCCTTCATGGCTATTTCCTTCTTTTTAGTCCCTTCTGCGGAGAATGGGAGTGTAACTACCGAGACCACCACGGCCCCGACTCTCTTCCCGACCTCGGCTATCACAGGGGAGGCCCCCGTACCGGTCCCTCCTCCCAACCCGGCCATTATGAAGAGTATATCCGTGCCCCTGAGGAACTGCTCTAGCTCCTCCATGCTCTCCCTAGCGGCCTCTTCACCTATATGCGGATCGCCACCCGATCCGTTACCGCCGCATAATTCCTTACCTAAGAGGAATTTTCTATCAGCGATAGTAGTCAGGAGGTGCTGGGCGTCCGTATTGACGGCTACGGTTTCCACGGAATCAACGCCTATAGCGTTCAGCCTAGTGATCGTATTACTTCCAGCACCGCCCACACCCATTATCACTATCCTAGCTCTAACTCTCTCTACGAAGTCCTTCAGAGCGGAATCCTCTGGGGAGACCTTTTGAGGGATCTCCCGTACCTCCTCCTCAACTCTGCGTGTGGCAGACCTCACTATGGACTTCAATACACATCCCCTTCTCGCTCTTAATTCCTCTCTTAGGATGGTAGCAATTCCCTATTTAAAGTAAGGCGTATAGTTCGACGATGCGCTTCCATGCGATTGATTGAATCGAGCATCTAAACACTAGCTGGTTACGACAGTACATGGGACAATGTTTATTAAACCATCTATGCTTCCCTACGATTGGGCCCGTAGCTCAGATGGTAGAGCGCCGGCTTTGCAAGCCGGAGGTCCCGGGTTCGAGTCCCGGCGGGTCCACCAGCTTCAAATCTTTGTAGTGGGAGCCCTAACCTCTGTCAGTGAACCTGATGCCACATCGATCCCTCATCATATGTGGTAGAGAACACCTCAATTGTCGCGCGCAACATGGGGCCGGGGCCGGGATTTGAACCCGGGTTAAGGGCTCCACAGGCCCCCAGGTTACCAGGCTACCTCACCCCGGCAAGTAGTGGTGCGGCCGCCGGGATTTGAACCCGGGTCTGGGGCGTGGCAGGCCCCCATCCTGTCCAGGCTAGACTACGGCCGCCAGCTATAGAGCTGGCGATCGTGTATTTAAGCATTAATTTCCCGAGGAAGGAGATGGTCGAAGTGTTCTTGGTCGAATCATCTTTAACAGAGGTTCCAGATAATTTAAAGAGTGATAGAATAAAGAAATCTTACGTTAAAATATATGGGAAATTCTACGATGTCCTTGATATTCAGGCCTTGCCACCCAAAGACAGGGTCAGCATAGGACCAAAGGAGGGTAGACCGGATATAGTGCATAGATCTGTGCTATCTGTAACTGATCACCCCCTTTTCCTCATGGGTCACGTCAACTTCTATGTGCACACTTTAGATGATAGAATATTCCGATTTTCTAAGGAGGTTAGGCCCCCTCGCAACTACATAAGGTTCCTCGGCCTCATGAGTAAACTGTTGGATGAGGGGTGGGTAGGCCCTCGCAGAGATGAGGCATTGATATGGGAGGTAGACGGGAAGTTAAGCTCCTTAATAACCGGTGAGGTGATACTACTAGAGGAGAGCGGCGAGTTTCTCGAACCTCTGACCTACTTAAGTGGGAAAGTAAGACGTGGAGAAGTATCGGTCATCGTAGGAGGGTTTCCTCAAGGGACCTTCTCGGAGGAGATCGTCTCTCTCGCCAAAAGCAGGCTCAGCCTCTATAAGGGGGCACTATCCTCCTCTGCTGCTCTGTCCATGATACTGACCTACATCTACCACCTAGAGGTATGGGGTGGACATGAGGAGAAAGAGAGTTAGAGAGAAGGACCTAGCTAAGCAGAGGATAGAGAGATTGCTCAAGCTCGCCGATGAAGTATATCCTAGCGATCCTGACCTTGGACTTCAGTACGGAGAGTTAGCCAAGAGACTAGCTCTTAGAGTTAAGGTGAAAATACCTAGAAGATGGAGGTGGAGGTATTGTAAGGAGTGCGGATCCTTTCTCTATCCCGGAATAAACGCGGATATCAGGGTGAGGGAGCGTAGACTTCCTCACTTAGTGATTAGGTGTCAATTATGTGGTGGGATAAGGAGAATTCCCTATTTGAAGGAGAAGAGAGCCGAGAGGCCGTCATCTAAATGAGCAGGAGGTTCCCCAGATGACACCATGGTAGAACTTCACTTCCCTAATGGTTTTATATGCCACGGCTGCAGTAGCTTGTTGAAGGTCTAGCGGAGAAAAGGGTGATGAGCTTGCCTACAGCTAGAGATGTACGGGCTGACCTGCTAATAGACCATCTAAAGGAGGAGCTCAAGGGGTTTGAATCGATAAAGCCGCCCGAATGGGCCTTCTACACGAAAACTGGAGTACATAAGGAGAGACCTCCTGTACAAGAAGATTGGTGGTACATCAGGGCCGCATCCATACTTAGGACCCTCTACATGAGAGGAGGAAGGCCTGTCGGTGTCGAAAGGCTTAGAACTAAGTATGGAGGCAGGAAGGACAGAGGAGTAAGACCGGAGAGGTTCGTTAAAGGGAGCGGACACGTGATACGGCTCATCCTCCAGCAGCTCGAGGCAGCTGGTCTGGTGGAAAAGGTCGAAAGGAAAGGTAGGAGGATCACTCCGAAGGGTATTTCGCTCCTAGACAAGGTGGCTGCCAACATAATCAAGGAAATGGAAATAATTCCTGGAAAGGTGGAGGCGCCATGAGTGCCGAAGACAAGGCGCTTAGAGAGATACAGGAGAAGTTAATGGCTGAGATGGCAGCTAAGCAGAGTAAGGAGGAAGAAGTGGCTAAGGAGCTTCAGAAGATAGATGCGATGGTCAAGCAGCTCTTGACCAATGAAGCTTGGCAGAGACTCAAGAGGGTGGAGCTAGTCAAACCCGATCTAGCTAATGAGGTAAAGTTATATTTGGTTCAACTGTATACCGCCGGTCGGCTGGCTAGGAGATTGACCGACGATGAGTTGAAGGCCCTGTTGGCCCAGCTGTCTGAGAGGGCCAAGAGGGATTTCAACATAAGGATAGTATGATTGGGTGATAGCATGGCGACCCACAGACCACTGGGGAGTAAGCTGAGGTATGCTAGAGCCCTCAAGAGTAATAAGAGGGTTCCCGCTTGGGTTTACGCGAGAACCAACAGGAAGGTTAGAGCCAGGCCCCTCAGGAACTGGAGGAGGAGCAGGCTCCAGCTATGAGAGGTGATTCACATGGCTGAGGTGAAGGAAGTAGCCTTCAACATCAATATGGGGATACTGATAAGGGCAAAGTATCCTCCCAAGAAGAGGGCGGCGAGGGCCGTGAAGTTCATCAAGGCTTTCGTTAGGAGGCATGCGAAGATACCCGACGAGTACGAGATAAAAGTCAGGCCAGAGCTGAACGAGTTCCTATGGTCTAGAGGGGCCGGGAATCCGCCCGGGAAAGTGAGAGTTCGCGTGGTATTAGACGAGGATGAGAAGGTAGCAGTCATATGGCCGGCCTAGGGATTTAGATGGTGGTTTTTAGGGTAAAGGTCTTCGGTAGCTACAACTTAGGGGTCTACCTGAGGGTTGCGGGTCCCTACTTACTGGCCCCACCCGCTACATCTAGGCTAATAGGAGAGGAGGCGGGAGAAATAGGTCTGAGAATTGTTGAAACCTCGGTTTATGATAGTAGGATGTTGGGGATATTCTTAGCTGGGAACAGTAAGTCCTTACTCGTCCCCCCCATAGTATCAGAGGATGAAATTAGGTCCCTCAGGGATAAGCTGGATTTGGAGATCCATGTGCTTCCTTCAGCTAGATTAACAGCTTTGGGAAATGACATAGTAGTGAACGACTACGGGGCCCTTGTGCACCCCCTCTTCACGGATGACGAGGTGGATCTCATAAGCAAGTTCCTCGGAGTCAAGACAGTGAAGGGAAGGATAGGTGGTGTTCCTGTCGTTGGTTCTCTAGTGGTGGCCAACAACAGGGGCTGCCTGATCTCTCCCTCCGCTGATGATGCTGAGCTGAGGGGGGCTTCCGAGGTCCTCGGGGTGGAGTGTCTTAGGGGTACCGTAAATGATGGTATTGGCTATATTAGGCTGGGGCTCGTGGCCAGTGACCTAGGCGCTTTGGTCGGCTACCCTACCACTCCCGTGGAGATAGAGAACTTGGCGGAAGCCCTTAATATAGAACCATGAGCCTATCAGTGAGGTGCGAAGATTGAGCCAAGGGAGGGCTGCTGATCTGAACTTCCTCCAGACGCTCTACAGATACCTATTAGATGAGTACAACAGGCTAAACCTGCTCAAGACCGATTTAGAGAGGACTATAGAGACCCTAAAGGCCCTTAACAGGGCACAAGAGGAGGAAGTGGGTCCCTTGATAATACCTGTGTCTTCTTTCCTGTCCCTCCTAGTGGAGGGAGTCAAGGCTAAGGAGACACTAGTTCTCATGGGTGGTAACATATATGCGAAGATGGGGCCTGAAGAAGCATTGAAGCAGGCCCAAGAGAGACTTGAGGAGGTCAATAAGGGATTACAGGAGGTGGGCATGAATCTCACCAAGGTCCAGCTCGAGATAGAGAATTTACAGAGGGGGACCTCGAGACGTGCTAGGTAAGCTCATAGACGAATTAACTTCAAGAGGGATTGTAAGGAAGAAGTGGAGTAGGAGGGATGTCTTTAGAGTATTTGACTCCTTAGAGCTGGAGCTGGTGGCCCAAGGGATCCCTCCATCTCTAGTAGATAGTCTCAAGGAAGAAGTAGCAAGAGAGCTAGATGGCACAGAAACCAAGGGAGATCCTAAAGAGATAGTCAGAAATGCGATCAAATCGGCGATAAGGAGGTTACTCCCACCACAGATCAGCTTGGACGATGTGGTTGATGTTAAGGATTTGTATAAAGTCGTGTTTTTTGGCTTTAACGGTGTAGGAAAGTCCCTCAGTATTGTGAAGATGGCTAAGTATCTGCAGGGTAAGGGAAAGAGGGTCCTAGTCGTATCGGCGGACACCTATAGAGCTGCAGCGGGTGATCAGCTATAGGGTTACTGCAGGTCTGCGGGTGTTCCGATGTTTAAGGGGCAAAAGGGGGCAGATCCAGCGGCTGTAGCTTATGATGGCCTCAACATGGCGTCCTCTAAGGGATATGAGTTCGTCCTCATCGACACAGCGGGGAGGAATTACTTGAACAAGAACCTGACGGAGGAGTTGAGGAAGGTGGTCAGGGTTATACAGCCGGACCTCAAGGTACTGGTGGTGGATGGCATGGCGGGGAACGATGTCCTCAACCAGTGTGATTCTTTTGAGGGTGCTGTGGGCATAGATGCCCTTGTGGTCACCAAGGTCGATGGTTCTGGCCTATCAACTCCCTTAGTAGCCTCCCTTCACTCCAGAAAGCCCGTGCTCTTCCTGGGAACCGGCCAGTCCTTCAATGATCTCAAGGATTTCGATCCCGAGGAGGCAATAAATTATATCCTCGCATGACCATCTATCCTGGGGTTAATCGATGGCCTCTGTGCTGAGGAAACTCAAGGGGAGGGATTTCCTCACCCTCCTGGATTTCACTCCCTTGGAATTCAAGGCTTTGATCGTGAGGTCCAGAGAGCATAAGTGGGGGTTAGTGAAGGCTGATCCCCTGAGGGGCAAGTACATAGCTGGCATATTTGAGAAGCCCTCAACTAGGACAAGGGTTTCCATGTCCGTGGCCACTTTCGACCTAGGGGGCGTCTTCCTAGAACTCCCCACATCCAGTCTGCAGGTCTCGAGGGGAGAGACCCTCAGAGATACCGCCCAAGTGTTGAGCAGATTCGTGAACGCTATAGCTGCAAGGGTAAAATCTCACTCAACCCTTGAAGAGTTGGCAAGATGGGCTGATGTGCCTGTGATCAATATGTTGAGCGATAAGTTCCATCCACTGCAGGCTTTGACTGATGTATTCACCATGATGGAGTTCTTCGGGGAGAGGAAGTTGAAGGTCGTCTTCCTAGGAGACGGTGCTGCCAACACGAATCATAGCCTCATGATAGCCTCGGCTTTAGTGGGATACGACTATGTTGTGGGGTCGCCGCAGGAGTATTGGCCCGATGGCAGCATAGTGTCTAAGGTGGAGGAGATAATGGAAGAGACAGGAGGCACTCTAAGGGTAGTAGAGGATCCTGTGGAGGCCGTCAAGGGGGCCGATGTGATCTATACGGACACTTGGTTCTCCATGGGTGTGGAAGATATAGAGAGAAGGAAGGAAGTATTCCCGCCCTATCAGGTGAACTCAGAGTTATTGAGCCATGCTGCTACTCATGTGAGAGTAATGCACTGCCAGCCTTGGTTCTTGGGGCAGGAGATAACTGAGGAAGTCGCCTACGGTCCTCATTCCATAGCGTTCGAGCAGGCGGAGAACAGGCTGCACACGGCGAAGGCTGTGCTGGAGGCTCTCCTCATATAAATCTTTCTCAGTCAACTTTATATAGCTACGTGACCACTAATCTGATTGGCCACGGTTGACCCGGTGGCGGTCCCGAGGAGATGAAGGGGGAAACCCCGATCGGGTGAGGGATCGTCTTTCCGACCGTGGCGACAGTGTGCGTACGTTAAGTACGGTCATGTGAGCACGAGGAAACGCCAGATCCCTCGTGCTCAAGAGAGTCCGGATGTCCCCACGAATGGTGGGTGGCGGTTTTGGGAGGCCTTGCGGCCGTATGCGAGACCGGTTGATCCTGCCGGAGGGGACCCCTATCGGGCTCGGACTAAGCCATGCGAGTCGGCTGGGGGCCCTTGCCCCTGGCGGCGCACGGCTCAGTAATACACGGTCAACCTGCCCTGGGGACCGGGATAACCTCGGGAAACTGAGGCTAATCCCGGATAGGGGTGGATTCCTGGAATGGGTCCACCCCCAAAGTAGGCGGGGGAATGGCCCCGCTGAGGCCCCAGGATGGGACCGTGGCCCATCAGGTAGTAGGTGGGGTAACGGCCCACCTAGCCTAAGACGGGTGCGGGCGGTGGGAGCCGGAGCCCGGAGATGGGCACTGAGACAAGGGCCTAGGCCCTACGGGGCGCAGCAGGCGCGAAACTTCCCCAATGCGCGCAAGCGTGAGGGAGTGAGCCCGAGTGCCGCCCGCTGAGGGCGGCTGTTCCCGGGTGTAAACAGCCCGGGGTAGGAAGGGGAGGGTAAGGCTGGTGCCAGCCGCCGCGGTAAAACCAGCTCCTCGAGGGGTCCCCACGCATACTGGGCCTAAAGCGTCCGTAGCCGGCCCCGTAAGTCCCCGGTTAAATCCACCGGAAGACCGGTGGGCCGCCGGGGATACTGCGGGGCTAGGGAGCGGGAGGGGCCGAGGGTATTCCGGGGGATAGCGGTAAAATGCGTAGATCCCCGGAGGACCACCAGTGGCGAAGGCGCTCGGCTGGAACGCGTCCGACGGTGAGGGACGAAAGCTGGGGGAGCAAACCGGATTAGATACCCGGGTAGTCCCAGCCGTAAACGATGCCGGCTAGGTGCCGGCCGAGGTTTCGGCCTCGGCCGGTGTCGAAGCGAAGGCGTTAAGCCGGCCGCCTGAGGAGTACGGCCGCAAGGCTGAAACTTGAAGGAATTGACGGGGGGGCACCACAAGGGGTGAATGCCTGCGGCTCAATTGGACTCAACGCCGGGAATCTTACCGGGGGCGACAGCAGGATGAAGGTCAGGCTGAAGACCTTACCTGACGCGCTGAGGGGTGGTGCATGGCCGTCGCCAGCTCGTGCCGTGAGGTGTCCTGTTAAGTCAGGCAACGAGCGAGACCCCCGCCCCTAGTTGCCAGCGGGGCCCTTCGGGGCTGTCCGGGCAAACTAGGGGGACCGCCGGCGAAGAGCCGGAGGAAGGAGGGGGCCACGGCAGGTCAGTATGCCCCTAATCCCCCGGGCCGCACGCGGGCTGCAATGGGCGGGACAGCGGGATGCGACCCCGAGAGGGGGAGCAAATCCCTGAAACCCGCCCGTAGTCGGGATCGAGGGCTGCAACTCGCCCTCGTGAACCCGGAATCCCTAGTAACCGCGGTTCTCCATACCGCGGTGAATACGTCCCTGCCCCTTGTACACACCGCCCGTCAACCCACCCGAGTGGGGCTGG
>Ga0256914_1001771_pt1 | contig 18846 bp, 20 predicted proteins | sample HulkmetaG_FD_191571 | JGI IMG/M metagenome (GOLD analysis project Ga0256914, IMG submission 191571) | Hydrothermal chimney microbial communities from Main Endeavour vent field at the Juan de Fuca Ridge, Pacific Ocean - Hulk | ecosystem: Environmental > Aquatic > Marine > Hydrothermal vents ... | reverse complement strand
AGTGCTCGAACAAAAGGACATCAACGAGATCGATGACAACACACTTATCATGGCCGACATGGCCAAGAAGGCCTTGAAACAGGTGTGGAACACGGTGTACGGCATTGTGACCGGGCGAGGTGGGTCGGAGGCTCTGGCCCGCAAGTTGGCGGACACTTTGACCACCGGAATATGGACGCACGATTATCCCATCTCTGTGTCCGAGGCAAAGGAGTTGGGCCTGAACGTTTCGACCGACATGCCGCGAGAGGTCTATCAGTTGATGGCTTTGTACCCGCAGCCGGGACAGCGACGTCCTTCTGTGCAGTATATCCCGGTTCCGTATGATTCCCGTGGCCCAGGGGCCTCGCGTCGAGGAGGCAACTGATGATACCGCTTGGTGATTCTGTGCCGCGTCGTCGTTTTCCGTGGGTGACGTATTCGCTCATCGCGATAAATGTGGTGGTCTTTCTCATCGAACTGAGTTATGGCTCGCGCGTGCAGACGTTGTTCTACCGTTATGGCGTGGTGCCAAAGTTACTCTTTGAGTGGAAGCAACATCCGTGGGTGCTGATGACGTTGATCACCAGCCAGTTCCTTCATGGCGGGTGGTATCACATTATCGGAAACATGATTTACCTGGGAATCTTTGGGGACAACGTAGAGGATCAGTTAGGGCATGGAAAATACCTCTTCTTCTACCTGGTATCCGGTGTCATTGCCGCGTTGGTCCAGGCGATGATGACGCCGGGATCCACTATCCCAAGCATTGGGGCCAGTGGAGCGATTTCCGGTGTTCTGGGAGCGTACATGCTCTTCTTCCCCACGGCCCGGGTGATCCTGGGCATCCCGCTGTTCCTGTTCTTGTACGTGTTTGAACTGCCGGCTGTGATTGCGTTGGGGTATTGGTTCATCAGCCAGTACCTGAATGGCTTGTTTGCCTTGGCCACAGGGGCCATTCTGGGAGGTGGTGTGGCCTGGTGGGCCCATGTGGGCGGTTTTGTGGCCGGCATGATATTGGGCCCTGTGTTGCGGGAGAAGCGAGCACGGTATTACTTTGTCTACGATTACGACCGAATGCGTTATTGATGCAGCCGGCCTGATATGCGTTTAGGTGCCCAGCGCGGCTATTCAACCCCTTCGTTAGGAGGCTACCCATGACCGATCAAGCGGTGATCGAACTCAGCGGTGAGGAGTTGCGAGAACGCGTGTATCAGGTGCTGAACCACGAGTATCCGCCTTTCCGGGAATTGTTGTTGCCCATTGATGTCAAAGTGGACGGTGGAACCATTACCCTGGAGGGGTGGGTGCGCACTCCAGCCATGAAGCACGTGGCTACTTTGCTGACGCAAGAGGTGCCCGGCGTAAAGGCAGTCGAGAATAAGTTGTTCGTGGATGACGAGTTGGAACGGGCTGTGGCCCTGGCACTCGAACAGGAACCTTCCCTGGAGGATGACTTCCCCGGCATTCACGTGGACGTGTTGGCCGGTATTGTCACTTTGTGGGGTGAGGTGACCTCAGACATCGAACGGCAGAAGGCTGCGGAAATTGCCGCGAGCGTTCCCGGGGTGAGGAAGGTGGTGAATGACTTGAAGATAAAGGAGGGATAAGCAGATGACGGACGTGGGCAAGACGCCGAAGTCATCCGAACCCACGCCGCGTGAAGCATTACAACCTTACCTGGCTCATCTTTACGCGTTTGTTCGGAGGGAGATCGCGTATTACGAGAGTTTGGGCCTTTTGCGCGAAGGGGAACTCACAGCAGAAGATGTGGTCGATGAAGTTATCGAATCTGCCCTTTCCCTGTGGGAACGGCGACCACCCGGGTCATTGCGACCGTGGTTATTGCAGTTAGCCCTGCGGCGCCTGCGTCAGTACTTACGGGCCGCTCGTGAACGGCCGTCCGAGGCTGTTCCCCTGGAGGAACTGGTGCCGCAGGAGGATCTGAGCACTCTGGATTTGGACACGGAGATCTGGGAGTTCTACGAACCCGATGATGTTATCGCCTGGGAGGATTTGCTCCCGGATCCAAAGGCGCAACCCCCTGATGCATTCCTGGAGGAAGTCGAAATCGATGAGCCGTTGGGTTCGGCTTTGAATTCGCTGCCCCCACGAGTGCGGGAGGTGTTTGTCCTGCACGCCCTGGAAGGTCTAACAGAGGAGGAGATTGCCCGCCTGTACGGTTGGAATGTGGACCAGGTAAAGCGGTATTTGGCTCAGGCACGGGACCATCTACGGGCCGCCCTGGGCCTTTTACCGCCGCGCGATGTCATCGAACACGTAACATCCAAATTAGAGAAAGGGGGGCAAAGCCATGACCGTCGATCTGGAACAGATGCAAGTTGACTTGATCGGTGACGACGAGCGCGGGTTTGATTTCCTCGACCCAGAAGCGCTCAAGCCCCTGACCTCTCTGGAGTTGCCCTCCCGGGGCATTCTTAGCGCTTACTTGAACATCTCACCTGAAGAAGTAGCAACGGGTCAAGTTCGGCTGAAGTTGAAGGACATGGCCCGTTCGTGGCTTGATACCATTGAGGATAAACAGGAACGCCGCGCGTTCGAGGAGGAACTGGCGCGGGTGGAGAATTATCTGGCCTACGAACTGAAAGAACCGGGGCGCACCCTGGTGATCTTCTCCAGTCAACCCGCTGATTTGTGGCGGGTGTATCACATTCCCGTTTACATCCGCACGCGTCTGGTGTGGGATGATCGGCCGTACCTGCGCCCCTTGCTCACGGTCATGGATGAATACGAACGTTACGGTGTGGTGTTGACTTCCCGTGAAGAGGCGCGGTTCTTCCTCTTCTACATGGGCGAAATTGCAGAGTACTCCTTCTCCCTGTACGATTATGTGCCGAACCGCCACAAGGCCGGGGGGTGGTCCCAGGCACGGTATCAGCGTCATGTGGACGACCACGCGTTGCACCACTTCAAGGCAGTGGCTGAAACCGCGGCGCGATTGGCCGAGCGCGATCAATGGCAACGTATTGTGCTCATGGGCACCGAGGAGAACGTGGCCCGAGTTCGGGAATACTTGCCCAAGGCATGGCGTGAACGGGTGGCGGGCGAATTGCCGGCCAGCATCACGGACAACTTGAACGTAATCCGTGACAAGGTAATCGCTCTTGAACAGGAGATTGAGCGCAAGATTGAAGAAGACCGGGCCGAATGGGTCATCACCGCAGCCGAGAAGGGCCAAAACGGCGTCCTCGGATACGCGGATGTGTTGCTGGCTGTGCAACAGCAACGAGTGGATCTCCTGGTTGTGCCCGAAGGTCTGGAACATCCCGGTTGGGAGTGTGAAGTGTGTGGCGGGTTAATCGCTGATATCCTGGCCAAACCTCCCGACACGTGTCCCTACTGCGGGGGGCCCTTGAAGGTCGTGGAGGATGTGGTCGATTTAGCGATGCAGAAAGTACTGGAGAGTGGTGGTACAATCGAGATCCTGCGAGGTCCAACTAAGGAGTGGTTCCGCGAGCAGGGCATTATTGGCGCCCTCTTGCGATATTAAGGATTGAGGAATAAGGAGGTGGAGTATGGCAGAGCGGCAGGATAAGACATGGTGGGTGTTGATTGGTATGGCCATCGGCGCGGCTGTGGCCGCTTGGTTCATTCAACGCGATGAACGCCTACGTGAACAGGTTCGAGAACGGGCTCAGACTCTGCGCGAGCAGGCCATAGAGTTGCAGACGGTGAGCCTTGGAAAGGCTCAGCAAGCCACAGAACGCGTGCGGGAAGAAGCCTTAGCGTTACAGGCGGAGGTCAGTGCCCTGGTTGACAAACGTCTGAACGAGGGGAAGGAATCCCTGGACGAAATGCTGGAGCGCGTGCAAAAGGAACTGAACGAACTCCAGGCCAAAGCGCAGAAACTGGCCAACGACGCACAAGTCCAAGCCCAGATCGCGCGCAAGAAAGCAGAACTGCGCGCGTTAGAAGCACGTCAAAAACTGCGGAAGATGCGCTCCTAACGGCGACAACGTAAGTCGGCCCCGGATCAGGTTCAGGTCCGGCGGCCGACTGTGTTTTTCCCTTACATCCTGGTGAACCGCGGAGGTCCCTGATGCCCAAATACGTCTGCCATCATTGTGGTTATCCCATCAGCAACCCCAACCCGGGTCCAGATGACCGATGTCCCAATTGTGGGTGGCACCTGCATGTTTGCGCCAATTGTCGGTTCTTTGACGGCATCACCTGTATGTTGGGTGAACCTTATGCGCTCTCCAGCGCGATTCGGGGAAATCGATGCCCCAGGTTCGTCTTCCGTGCAGTGGATGAGGAGGAAGGGGAGCCCATGTCAGCAGAAGAGGAACGTGCAGCGTCTGCACAGGAAGTGCGGATTGAAACCATTGTGGCAGCAGTGGATGGTTCCTTGATCTCTGAGAAAATCGTCGCCTACACGGCCGACCTGGCCAAGAAATACGGCGCGCGGGTCTACCTGGTGTATGCGTATCCTCCGGTTCCCTCGTACCTGGGGGATAAGGAGTTCGACCGGGTTGCCGGCAAAGAAGTGGATCGGGGATACGAACTCCTGGAACCGTACATTGACCTATTACGCCGTGCGGGAATTGAAGCAGAACCCGAAGTGCTAGAAGGGCCTCCGCCCAAGGCCATTTTGGGCGTGGCCGAAATTCGCGGCGCGGACCTCATTGTCCTGGGCTCGCGAGGTTTAGGCGCTTTGCGTGGCTTACTCTTGGGCAGCGTCAGTGAGCGTGTAGTGCGTCTGGCCAAATGCCCGGTACTCATTGTCCGATGATCCCTGTTCCGGGGGAGGCCCGTGGATGAGTAACCGGGAGGCCTGGGAGGCATTAAACGCGGAGATCATTTCCTGCCGCAAATGCCCTCGTTTGGTGGCGTGGCGGGAGGAGGTCGCCCGAACTAAACGCCGTGCGTACCGAGACTGGGAATACTGGGGGCGTCCTGTGCCCGGCTTTGGGGACCCAAACGCGCGTGTCCTGGTGGTAGGTCTCGCCCCGGGTGCGCACGGCGCCAACCGGACCGGCCGGATGTTCACCGGGGATGGTTCGGGCGACTTTCTATACCCCGCGTTATATCGGGCTGGATTTGCCAACCAACCGCACAGCACACATCGGGAGGATGGGTTGCACCTGCGAGACATGTTCATCTCCGCGGTGGTCCGATGTGTTCCTCCCAAGAACAGACCCACAGCCCAGGAGATTGCTACCTGCTTGCCTTACCTGGGCCGGGAGATTGACCTTCTCCCCCGATTGCAGGTCATTGTCGCGCTGGGACGTATAGCCTTTGAGTGGACGTTACGGTTGTATCGTGAACGTGGACATGACATCCCCCGTTATCCCTTTGCACATGCTGCTGTGTACCGGCTCGGTGACACCCTGCCCTGGATTGTGGCATCCTATCACCCCAGCCGCCAGAACACCCAGACCGGACGCCTGACCGAGGAGATGTTCGACGCCATATGGCGGGAAGTGCGACGGCTTTTGGGGGATCCGGTGGATTAGGGCGCAACGTGTTTATCAATTCAGGGAAGAGGGTTTCGGATTCTGTCGGGCGTTCGGTATAATGAACTTAAGGTAAAGGGTTCGGACCATGTTAGGTGCACATCCACCCACATCGGCTCTCATCACCTGGGCAGAAATAGACCTCGACGCGTTGCGGCGGAACGTGCGCGCGCTCAAATCCCTGATCGGCCCGACAGTAGAACTAATCGCTGTGGTAAAGGCCAACGCGTACGGGCATGGCGCTGTGCCGGTAGCAAAGGCTGCACTGGCTGCCGGGGCAACTCGCCTGGCTGTCCATCGGGTGAACGAAGGGGTTGAACTGCGGGAAGGGGGCATAGAGGCCCCCATTCTGCTTTTAGGATATGCCCCTATCGCGGCCGCGTCCACAGTGGTGCGTTACCGTCTGACACCAACAGTGATCACCAAGGAGTTTGCCCTGGCGCTCGACGGATACTCTGGTGAGCCTGTGCCTGTCCACATTAAGGTGGACACGGGCATGGGCCGGTACGGAGTCCTGCCCGGGGAGGTGGTGGATTTTGCGCGCGCGTTGAACGCGATGCCGCACATCGTGATTGAGGGAATTTACACGCACTTCGCGACCGCGGACGAGGCCGACACGTCCTACATGGAACGGCAATTCCGCATCTTTCGAGATGTGCTCTCTGCTGTGGACAACGCGGGCATTCGTCCCCTTATCCGACACGCGTGCAACAGCGCGGCTACACTTTCCTTTCCCAAAGCCCACCTGGACGCGGTGCGTCCGGGGCTGGCGTTGTACGGCATGGAACCGTCATCTGAATGGCCTTCTCCGGTTCCTTTACACCCTGTGCTCACGTTGAAGAGTCGAGTGGCCCGGGTGCGCACGTTGCCCGCGGGCAGCAGCATTGGGTACGGGCGTACGCACGTGCTGGAAAAGCCCACCCGTGTGGCTTTGGTGCCGGTCGGTTACGGGGACGGATATCACCGTATCCTCTCCAACCGGGGCGAAGTGTTGATTCACGGTCAGCGAGCGCGTATTTTGGGCCGGGTGAGCATGGACCAGATCGTCGTTGATGTGGATCACATCCCTGATGTGCGCATGGAGGACGAGGTGGTGGTTATCGGACAGCAGGGGGAGGATGCAATCCGCGCGGAGGAGGTCGCTCGGTGGGCGGAGACCATTAATTACGAGGTAACGACCAGTCTGCTCCCACGGGTCACACGGGTGTACCTGAACGCGTTATGAATCCTGACGCGATGGGATCTCCAGGCCCTCCAGCAGAGGATGGTGGCGTAAATACCGGTGCGGACGGTGCAGTTCCGCGGTGAGAATAGCCTCCAGCACAGCAAGGGCTTCTTCCATGCGGTCTTGTGGGTTCTCAACAATGTAATCGAAGGTGGGAGCGGCTTTCAGCCAGGTGAGGGCAGTTTCCAGGCGGCGGTGATACTCTTCATCGCTAATGTGGGGATCGCGATGCAGAAGGCGTTCCTCCAGTTCGTTAATGGGCGCCACAATGAGAATGGTAACGCATTCGGGGTACCGTTTCTTCAGGAATTCCTTACCCCGAATGTCCACCTCGATGAGGGCAATGTCCTTGTCTGGCGGAACTTGGTTTAGAATATTGGCGGGCATGCCGTACAGGTTCCCGTCCTGATAAACAGGGCTACTTTCCATCAGTTCACCTGTTTCCAGCATTTTGAGGAACGTGGTCCGGTCGACAAAAATATACTGATCGCCGGGGACTTCTCCGGGGCGTGGTGGACGCGTGGTAACCGTGTGCAAGCGGTGGATTTCCGGGTGGCGTTTCAGGAGTGCTTTTGTCAGCGTTGCTTTGCCCACGCCGGAGGGTCCGGCCAAAACGAGGAAGAGGGAGACACTGCGTTCTTCTGTTGCCGTTGAAGGCATGGCCCGCTCCTTTACGGTGGAATACATCGGCGTCTAAATGCCGACAGTCCTTTGTTCGGGATTATACTGCCTGGTAGCCAGGCAACCAACTTATCACAAAGGCGTGGAGGTTTCGGATGAAACTCGTCATACCGTTAGCCGGTTATGGTACTCGCATGAGGCCCCACACGTATGTACGACCCAAGCCGCTCATCAACGTGGCAGGGAAGCCTGTCCTTGCCCACATCCTGGATCGTTTCCAAGCCTTTGACGTTGAAGAGGCTGTCTTCATTGTGGGGCACCTTGGAGAACAGGTGGCCGAATATGTGGACACCCATTATCACTTCCCGGTGACTCGTTACGTTGAGCAGCGGGAGTTAAAGGGACAGTCCCACGCGCTCTGGTTGGCGCGTGAATACCTTAAAGGGCCCCTGTTCATTGTTTTCGTGGACACGATCTTTGACGGTGATCTGCAAGTGGTGCACAGGACGGACGCGGATGGCATCGCGTTTGTCAAAGAAGTGGAGGATCCCAGGCGTTTCGGAGTGGCTGTTACCGATGCTGAAGGGCGTGTGCTTCGCTTCATTGAGAAGCCGGACACCATGGAACATCGGTTGGCCGTTATTGGGTTGTACTGGATTCGTGAGGGAGAGCAGTTGGTAGATGCCATTCGGGAGTTGCTGGAAAGGGATATCCAGACAAAGGGGGAGTATTACCTGGCTGATGCCTTGCAGATCATGATCGACCGCGGCGCCCTGTTCCGCACACAACGGATGGAAGTGTGGCAGGATTGTGGCACCATCCCCGCGACTATTGAGACTAACCGTTACTTGTTGGAACACGGCGAGGCTAACGATGCAGGACGTACCTTCCCTCACAGCGTTATCATTCCGCCCTGCTACATTGGTGAAGACGTAACGATTGAGGGATCAGTGGTTGGACCCTATGCAACGATATTGGATCACGCCACTGTTCGGGATGCTATTGTGCGTGATTCCATTATAGGCGCGGCGGCTGTGGTGGAATCCGCTTTGGTGGAGAAGTCCATCATTGGTGAGAAAGCCCACATCCGTGGGCAATTTCAGTCATATAACGTGGCCGATACGTCGTGGATTCGCGTTGCCGAGGAGTCTTCATAACGGCAAGGATGCCTCCTATCGTGGGGGTGCACCCCCGGTACTGTGGTAGATGGGATCTCACCAAGGAGGGTGACTATGATCATCGGTATTCCCAAGGAGATTAAGGATCAAGAATTTCGAGTTTCCACCCCGCCGGGTGGTGTACGTGCTCTGACCTCTGCAGGGCACAAAGTCATTGTGCAGAGCGGCGCGGGTCAGGGGAGTGGCTTTAGCGACGAGGAGTACCGTCGGGCCGGCGCCATTGTCGTGGATTCCGCGGAGGAAGTTTGGCGTCAAGCGGACATGGTAGTTAAGGTGAAAGAACCCCTCCCCCCAGAATATCCGTACTTGCGGGAGGACCTTATCCTCTTCACGTATTTGCACCTGGCCGCGTCAGAAGAGGTGACTCGCGCGTTGATGGAGAGTGGGACTACCTCCATCGCGTATGAGACGGTGGAAGATGAGCACGGTCGTTTGCCCCTCCTCATTCCCATGAGCGAAGTGGCCGGGCGAATGGCCGTTCAGGTGTCGGCCTTTTACCTGCAGCGGACCAACGGCGGTCGCGGGAAGTTGTTCGCGGGTGTCCCAGGCGTACGTCCCGCGGATGTGGTGATCATTGGTGGGGGAACTGTGGGCACCAACGCGGCGCAAATCGCCCTGGGCATGGGCGCCCACGTGACCATTATTGAGAAGAACTTGGAGCGTTTACGCTACCTGGACCAGATTCTGCACGGCAGTTTGACCACCCTGGCCTCTAACGTGCACAACATCGCGGAGACCGTTCGCTACGCGGATGTGGTGATTGGCGCGGTGCTCATCAAAGGCGCTCGCGCGCCCAAACTTGTCACCCGGGAAATGGTCGCGGAGATGAAGGAAGGCAGCGTGATTGTGGATGTAGATGTGGACCAGGGTGGATGTGTGGAGACTATTCACCCCACTTCCCACAGTAATCCCACCTACTTTGTGGACGGCGTGCTCCACTACGGTGTAGCGAACATGCCCGGTGCTGTACCGCGCACTTCTACTTTTGCCCTTTCGAACGCCACCCTGCCCTACGTCTTAGCCCTGGCCGAAAAAGGATTTATTCGGGCAGTGAAGGATGATCCGGGACTGGCCAAAGGTGTCAACGTGTACAAGGGAAAGATCACGTACCCCGCGGTGGCCGAGGCCTTTGGCATGGAGTACACCCCCCTTGAATCGCTTTTGTGACGTTGATAGGGCGACCCGTGGACTCCACGGGTCGCCCTGGGCTTAATCCACGAACAGATCTACCACCTGGAATTTCTCCACATCCACCAGACCGTGGTCTGTGAGTTTCAGCGCGGGAATCACTTCCAACGCCATAAAACTCATCGCCATAAAGGGATCGTGCAAATCGGAGCCCAACCGTTTGGCCTGGTCCCGGAGGGCATCGTACGTTTCCCGCACGGTTTCGATAGATTGGTCGGACATGAGCCCGGCCACAGGGAGTGGGAGTTGTGCCAGTATCTGTTCTCCCTGAGCAACCACCAACCCACCTCCCATCTCGCCCACCGCGCGAGCCGCTGTCCACATGGAGACATCGTCCGCGCCGATAATGACCAGGTTGTGGTGGTCATGGGCCACGGTGCCAGCAATCGCCCCTGATCGCAGGCCAAAGCCCCGGATGAAGCCCACTCCCATGCGCCCGGACGCGCGGTGTCGGTCAATGACGGCCATTTTGAGAATGTCCCGTGTGGGGTCGGCTACAACCTCACCGTGCTCCACTCGCGCGTTCTCGATGAGATGTTCGGTGATCAACTGGTCGGGAATGTGGCCGATAACCCGAATACGCGATCCTCGAGCCGGCACGCGAAAGTCCACGGCCTCCCATTTGACGTTCATGCTTGGGCGAGTGTGGGGTAGGTGAACGTCCACAGAGCCGGGCAGAATGTGGCCCTCCTGCGCGACCAGGTGTCCTCCTGCGAAGACCAGTCGTGGTACAGGCTGTTGGAGGTCATCGAACACAATGAGGTCCGCTCGCTTTCCCGGTGCAATGCCGCCCCGGTCATGGAGTCGGAAGTATTCGGCCGGGTTCAGTGTGGCCATGCGGATGGCAGTAATGGGATCCACGCCCTCTTCAATGGCCACGCGCACCATCATGTCAATGGTGCCCTCGTCCATCAGGTCACCAGGGATACGATCGTCGGTGCAGAAGGCCAGGCGCCGCGCGTTTTCCGGTGTGACCAGGGGCAGGAGTGGGCGGAGATTGCGGGCGTTGGTGGCTTCACGGATGAAGATGTACATGCCACGTCGGAGTTTCTCCCGGGCTTCTTCCAGGGTAGTGCACTCGTGATCGGACCCAATACCCGCGGCCACGTACGCGTTAAGGGCCTTGCCGGTGAGGCCAGGGCAATGTCCATCCACGACCCGATCCGCAAACGCGTTGATTTTGGCCAGGACGTCCGGCACTCCCTGAACGACTCCCGGGAAGTTCATCATCTCCGCAAGGCCCAGCACTCGGGGTTCATCCCTTAGGGCGATCAGATCCTCCGCGGTCAGGGTGGCTCCGTTGGTCTCCAAGTGGGTGGCAGGGACACAGGATGGAGCCATGACGAACACGGAGAGGGGCAAGCCTTCGGACGCGGCCAACATGTAGCGGATGCCGTCCAGTCCGAGAACGTTAGCGATCTCGTGCGGATCGGTGATGACCGTGGTCACTCCCCTGGGGAGCACCGCGCGGGCGAATTCCGGCGGTGTGGACAGGGAACTTTCAATGTGGACGTGCGCGTCGATGAAGCCTGGGGCGACATACGCGCCCTGCAAGTCCACTTCCTCCTGAGCGGTGTATCCTTCCCCCAACGCGACGATGTAGCCCTGGGCAATGACAACGTCTTGGGAGAGGATCTCACCCGTGTACACATTGATGACGGACGCATTGCGCAGAATCACGTCGGCAGGACGGTCGCCTCGAGCGACGGGGATGAGATCTGTCAGCGCCATTGTCTGACTCCTCGCATCTGAAGGATAAGCCGTCTTAGGAACATACCCTACGGCTTCTTGAGGAAAGTTGATGCATTCTAATGTGACTCCCGGGAATTGCCAAGTTTGCCCTAGGGGTTGACAAGGAGGGGTAACGTCAGTTATTTCTGTAGCCTGGATGTGATTTCTGTGTTATAATTGGGCTTGCGACAGATTTTGATACTGTGAACAACAGAGAGAGGCCGGTCCCATGATCAAGGTCGTTATTGACAGTATCCGAGTAAGTTTAATGTCTCAACATCGGGTTGTCATCCTCCGCGAGGAGGGTGCAGAACGATTGTTACCCATCTGGATTGGCCCGTTCGAGGCGGACGCGATCACCATTGTTTTGCAGGGCGTTGAGGTGCCACGTCCTTTAACGCACGATTTGCTGGCCCACATTCTGGATGAGTTAGGCGCCCATGTGTTGTACGTTTTGGTGAATGACCTGCGTAACGATACGTTTTATGCCACCATCGTCCTGGACGTGAACGGCCAGAGAATGGAAATTGACTCACGACCCAGTGATGCCATTGCCTTGGCCGTTCGGGTACAGGCCCCCATTTATGTGGCCGAACACGTGATGGAACAGGCTGGTACAGAGCCGGAAGAGGATATTTCCAGACCCGTGGATAGGCTTCTGGAGGAGATCGAGGAGGAAGAGGACATTGAGATAGATGAGGAGGACCTGGGCGCGTTTAAGGAGTTCTTGGAAGGACTTGACCTGGAGGGGTTGGGTGACGAGTGAGAACGCGAGAGAGGAATACCTCGCGCGATAATGTTGACACAAAGGAGGGGAAATTATGGAGACGTTGGTTGGATTCTTGACGAGTTCGGGGATTCTGTTCATTTTGCTCATCGCGTTGCTTTCATCGGCCATTAAGATTGTTCAGGAATACGAGCGCGGGGTGATCTTCCGCCTGGGCCGATTCGTCGGCGTGAAGGGACCCGGGCTGTTCTTCATCATTCCCATTGTGGACCGCATGGTGAAGGTGGATTTACGCGTGGTTACCCTGGACGTGCCATCCCAGGAGGCCATTACTCGAGATAATGTGACCGTGAAGGTGAACGCCGTGGCCTACTTCCGGGTTGTGGACCCGGCCAAGGCCGTTATTGAGGTGGAAAACTACCGCCGGGCCACATCCCAGATTGCGCAGACAACATTGCGCAATGTCATCGGCCAATCAGAACTGGATGAGATCCTGGCTCACCGGGAGAAGATCAACGCAGAGTTGCGGCGCATCATTGATGAGGCCACGGAGCCGTGGGGTGTGCGGGTGGACATCGTGGAGATCAAAGATGTGGAATTGCCGCCCGGCATGCAGCGGGCAATGGCTCGTCAGGCCGAGGCCGAGCGGGAAAAGCGAGCCAAGATCATCCACGCGGAGGGAGAATACCAGGCTGCCCAGACCCTGGCCGAGGCCGCGGAAGTCATCAGCCGAAATCCGGCCGCACTTCAATTACGCTACTTGCAGACGTTGACCGAAATTTCTGTGGAGCAAAACTCCACCATTATCTTCCCGGTGCCCATTGAGATGCTGCGCCAGTTTATGAATCACATCACGTCAGACAAGCAGGAGTAAGCGTGGGCGGAAGGGATTAGATGGATGCAAAACAGACATATTACATCGCGGTAATTGGGCAGGGGCGGCGTCCGGGGGAGCCGCCCCTGCCTGTGCATGTGGAGGAGGCGGCCTATCAGGTCGGGCAATCGATTGCTCGGGCCGGTGCCATCCTCCTGTGCGGAGGATTGGGAGGCGTCATGGAGGCCGCGGCTCGCGGTGCCCACGACGCAGGGGGCGTTAGCATTGGCTTCCTGCCCGGCCTGGATCGAGGTGAGGCTAACCCCTATCTCACGTATGTGTTCCCCACCGGCATGGGAACCCTACGCAATTACCTGATTCTCCGTAGCGCCCACGGGGCCGTGCTCATTGCCGGCGGGGTTGGCACTTTGCAGGAAGCGACCATTGCATACGACCATCGGATTCCCGTGGTCCTTTTGCGGGGCACGGGCGGCTGGGCAGATCGTCTGCCTGCCGTGCTCCTGGAAGGTAAGTATTTGGACGAACGCCGGCTTGTACCCTTTTACCAAACGGCCGATCCAGAGGAAGCCGTTCACATGTTGCTTCGGAGGGAGCGGTAGAACGCTACAAGGGCCTCGTTGAACGCCTGCGGATTGTCCACAATCACCCCATGTCCGGCTCCGGGGATGATGACGTGTTGGGCTCCGGGAATGCCTTGAGCCAGTTGAGTTTTCTGCAGCGTTGGGGGCACGGTCGTGTCCTCCTCCCCGGTGACAACCAACGTGGGAACTCGGATATCGCGCAGGCGGGATTCCACATCAAAGCGGAAGAGAGCCCCCATAGTGGCCCGGTATACTGCAGGATCGGCCCTCAGGATTTGTGTCCGCAAACTGTCACGCAAGGCCTGCTGTTCGGGTTTGGGGAAAATGCGCTGCACCACGATATCCGCCTGTTTCTCCATGCTCATCAGGCGGGCGGTGATGGCTCGGCGCAACAGGTAGAGCCACTCGCCAAGGGATTGGGGACGCAGTCGAGCAAACGTGTTCACCAGCACCAGGGAAAGCACATGGTCCGGGTAGTCCAACGCCAACTGGAGGGCAATTGTCCCCCCCATGGAGATGCCGGCCACGTGGGCAGGAACCGCACCTATCCCTTCCATGAATTGCGCGATGAGTTCGGCAAATCGTTTGATGGTTACCTTACCGCCGGGCCAGGAGGACCACCCATAACCGGGAATGTCTGGAGCGATAACCCGAAACCCCAGTTCCTCCAACGGGGGGAACTGGTATTGCCAGGATTCTCCCTGTGATCCCAGCCCGTGCAGCAAGATCACCGGTGGATGACCATGCGGGTTGACTTCTTCATAGTGAACGGATGCGCCTCCTGGAGCAAAATACGTGGGCATAGATCCCTCCCTGTGTTTACCTGGCAATCAGGTGTACATCACTTGGTGAGATGGTGGCCACGACCTTTTCCCCTTCTCCAAGACCCATGTTGGCCCAATGAGCATAACCTAAAACGCTGGTGAGGACAACCTCGTCCACCCGGAGCACTACTTTCACCCGTGAGCCCAGGGGGATCACCTCTTCCACACGGGCGTCAAAGGTAGTAGCGCCGGGCCGAGCGAATTCCGGGTTTCCCAGATGGATGTGTTCCGGGCGGATGCACGCCCACACTTCGGGGGGCTGGGACCAGGACTGGGCCACGTTTAAGGTGAGGGAAGCCGCGATGTGAACGCGTACGCCCGTCGCACTCTCTCCTGTAACACGACCGGCAAGGATGTTTTCCACTCCCACGAATTGGGCAACTTCCCGATCCACGGGGCGGGTGAACACCTCTCTGGGAGTGCCTATCTGGCGGACGCGGCCCTGCATGAGGACAACAACGCGATCGCCCAGGGCTAGCGCTTCATCCCGATCGTGGGTGACCAGGAAGCCTGTGGTGTTCGTTTCCCGGAGGACGCGTCGTAGGTCGGAGAGGATATCCTCTCGAGCCAGGACATCCAGGCCGCTGAAGGGCTCATCCAGGAAGAGGATATCCGGGTCCAGGACAAACGCGCGGGCCAGGGCCACCCGACGGGCTTCCCCCCCGGAAAGTGTCAGCGCGGATTGGTGGGCCAGGTGGAGGACACGGAAGCGGTTAAGCCAGTTCTCCACCTTCTCTCGGACCTGGGCCCCTCGTCGGCCGCGCAGGTTGAGGCCAAGGGCGACATTCGCGTACACGCTCATATCCAGCAGCAGGGGTTCCTGAAGGACGACCGCGTTGCGCCGACGGTAGGTCAGGGTGTTTTTCCAATCCAGGGGAATGCCCCGGTAGCGCAGTTGACCCTGGGCCGGCCTTTCCAGCGCGGCCAGCACCCGTAACAGTGTAGACTTCCCCGCGCCATTGGGTCCAATGACAGCCAGCACTTCCCCTGGCTCCAGGGTGAGGTGGTCGACGTCCAGCACAGTGGTCTTTCGGTATGTCACGCGCAGGTGATGGACTTCCAACAGCGGGGTCATACGCGTCGGGCCTTTTGTTGCAGGGATGTCAGGGCAAAAGTAACCAGGTACGTTAAGGCGATGAGAATAGTGCTCAGGGCCATAGCCAGGGCAAAGTTCCCCTTGCTCGTTTCCAGGACAGTAGCTGTGGTGAGCACGCGTGTGTAATGGGCAATGTTTCCGCCCACCATCATGGACGCGCCCACTTCGGAGATGACCGCGCCGAAGCCCGCGATGACCGCGGCCAGGAGCAGGAGCCGAGTTTCCCACAGGAGCAGGAGGATAAGTTGCAATCGGGACGCGCCCAACCCCAGGAGTTGCCAGTGGAGTCGGGGGTCCAGTTGTTGTAGTGCGGCCATGCTGAGCCCCGTAATCATGGGCAGAGCGATGAGTGTCTGAGCGATGATCATCGCCGTTGGGGTGTAAATAAGGCCCAATGTGCCCAGAGGGCCACTGCGCCACAAGAAGAGGGCCACGACGAGACCCACGACAACAGGGGGCAGGCCCATGCCCGTGTTCACCGCGGCGATCACAAAACGACGCCCTGGGAAATCCGCGAAGGCCAGGAGCACGCCTGCCCCCAGGCCCAGGAACACCGCAATTAATGTGGCTGTTCCTGAAACACGCAAAGTCAGCGCGGTGATCTCCAGGACGTACGGGTCCCGATGTATAAGTAATCGGATGGCTTCCTGAATGCCCTGAATAATGGTATCCATGGTCAAAAAGCCGCGTTTTCAACGGCTAGTTTTCTTCTTTTTCCCCGACGTGAAACAAGGGCTGGCCGAATTCGTCCACTCCGTAGGTGTCGATGATGTTTTGCACCTCGGGGGAGGTGATAAAATCCGCGAATGCTCGGGCCCCTTCTACGTTGATGTGTGGGTGTCGGTCGGGGTTCACGATGATGACGTGGTACACGTTGTACAACCGTTTATCTCCCTGCACGAGAATGTTCAGGTTTAAGGTGTGTTTGAGGTGCAGGTAAGTCCCCCGGTCGGTGAGGGTGTACCCTCGTTTTTCCGAGGCAATGCGCAATGTCGCGCCCATGCCCTGACCAGTTTCCTGATACCAGGGTTGGGCAGGAAGTTCCGCGGGGTCGAATCCCGCTTCCTCCCACAGGGCCCGCTCTTTCTTATGGGTGCCGGAATCATCTCCCCGGGAGATCCAGAGGACTTGGGCTTGGGCCACGCGCTTCAATGCCTCGACCGCGTCGGTCAAACCCTGTAATCCCGCGGGATCCGCGGGAGGGCCTACAATGACGAAGTCATTGTACATGACATAACGGCGGTCAATGCCGTACCCCGCGGCCATGAATTCCTTTTCGGCAGGCGGCGCATGAACCAGGAGGACGTCCGCGTCACCTTTTTCGCCCATGCGGAGGGCCGCTCCTGTGCCCACGGCCACAACTTTTACCCGGTATCCCGTTTCCTTCTCGAACAGGGGAACCAGCACATCCAGCAGCCCTGAATCCTGGGTGCTGGTGGTGGTCGCCAGGATAATATCCCTGGCTTGATGATTTCCGGTATCCGTAGTAGCAGGTTGTGGAGTGGAGGGAGTACATCCTGCTACCAGCAGAGCGACGACGATTGGAATAATGAACCATCGCCACGTTGTGCCCATCTACGTGTATCCTCCTGGATGGATAAGGATGTGCAACATTGCCTCCACCTGGACGAACCGGTCGTCTTAGAGAAAGTGGAATAGCAACCATATACCAGCCAAAGATACGGTAATGATTAACGCAGGGATGCCCTTTTTGGCAAAGTCCATATAAGTGATGGGATAGCCGGCCCGTTCGGCAATACCCGCGGTGACAAGGTTGGGTGAAGATCCAATGAGCGAACCGTTGCCGCCGAACGCGGACCCAATGGACAGACAGTAGTACAGGGATTTGTCCCCGGCCGCGGGGATGTGTCCGGTGAGCGATCCGATGACCGGGAGCATGGCCGCGGTGAAGGGGATGTTATCCACCACCGCGGAGAGGAACGCACCGCTCCACATGATGAGAACCATGGCCAACATCTTGTGCGTTCCCACCACCCGGCCGATAACGTCGGCCAGAAAGTCGATTAACCCCACTTCTTGAATGGCGCCAATAACAATGAAGAGGGACATGAAGAAGACCAGCGTTGTCCAGTCTACGGCCTCGATCATCTCCTCGATGTTCGGGCGCACCCAGAGCAGGAGTACTGTTGCTCCCATAAGCGCGGTTACCGCGGGGAGCAGGTGGAACGGTTCGCCGAAAATAAAGAGGAGGAGCATCCCCAACCCGACAATGCCCGCTTTTTTCAACGTGTCCATGTCGGTAATTTGTGCGTGTTCTTCCAATTTGCGGAACAGCACATCAGTGGTTGTGGACGCGGCTTTCAGATCCTGCCAGTAAACGAATTCGCTGTACAGGATAAGCCCAATCAGGGCCAGGAAAACGCCGGGCGTTAGATTGATCAGGAAATCGTCGAACGTGATGTTCGCGTACGACGCGATGAGGATATTCGTCGGAGTGCCCACCAGGGTGCTCACCCCCGCCACATTGGACGCCATGACTTCGGGGATGAGGAGCGCTAATGGGTTCATTCCCAACGCCAGCGCAATCTCCACGGAGATAGGTGCCATGAGCAGCATGGTAGTCACGTTGTCGAGAAAGGCAGAAGTCACGCCAGTGATCACCATGAGAATAGGAAGTAATAGCCATCCTCGGCCCCGGGAAAGACGATAGGAAGCAAAGGCCAACCACTGGAAGATACCCGTCCGTTCCAGGATAGCGATGACGATCATCATGCCCATGATGAGGAAAATCACGTTCCAGTCCACATAGGAAATGGCCCGCTCAAAGTCGAAGATGTAAAGGTCTGGGTACACTAACCCACCCAGGTAACTGACAGCGAATATCAAACTCGTCCCTGTCAGCGCGGCCAGGGTGTTGTGCAACCGTCCTGTCGCGATGAAGACCAGCATCAGGATGAAGGCCAGTGTCGCCGCCCAGAATGCAACCCCGTGTTTCCTTTCCAGGGTAATTCGGGGTAATGCCAGGGTTCCATCTGCCTGCAGCCGTTGCACCTCCTGAGGGCTCAATCGAATAGATTGCCCCCGATAGTGAGAGCGTTGAACCAGAAGAATCCCCCCCTGGGTGGGAACCTGGCGGACATGGAGGACGAACCGTCCATCCTCTTGGGTGTGTGATTCCCCAAGGACAACCTCGGTCGTGGCTTCCTTAAATACCACCTGGGCATCGGGGACAGGATGTCCTTGAGCACTGTAGACTTCTCCCACAATCAGCGGGGAGAGGTCTGGGGAATCCGCGGTGGTTCCTTGCCCCAGAGTGAAGATGAAGGCGAGGGTGATAATGATTAGCAGGCCAATGGCCCCCCATTGCTTCATGGCGATGCCTCATCCACCAGGACAACTTTCGCGCCCAGTTCTTCTTCCACA
>Ga0256914_1001770_pt1 | contig 18851 bp, 23 predicted proteins | sample HulkmetaG_FD_191571 | JGI IMG/M metagenome (GOLD analysis project Ga0256914, IMG submission 191571) | Hydrothermal chimney microbial communities from Main Endeavour vent field at the Juan de Fuca Ridge, Pacific Ocean - Hulk | ecosystem: Environmental > Aquatic > Marine > Hydrothermal vents ... | reverse complement strand
ATTTAATTAATTTCTTCAATTCTACTCACACATTTTTTTAATATTTTTCCACTCTTGATCAGTCACTTCCTGAATATCTTGGAATATTTTCTCTTTATCTTCTCTCTTAAAAAGATGTTTAAACCGACCTTGGGTTTTGTAAAATTCTTCTACGGGAATTTTTTCTTTCGGTTCATAATTCAACTTATAATTTCCATTTTCGTATTCATACAATGGCCAAAAGTTTGTTTCCGTTCCCAATTTGGCAATGCTAATCGTTTGTGATTCCGGATATTTCCACAAGGGAACACAGGGAGAGAAGACCAATATAAAACTCGGTCCCTGAACAGACAAGGCCTTTTTGACCTTCCGTTCAAAATCCGCCAAAAAACCGACATTGGCCGTCGCCGCATAAGCCGGACGATGGGCGGTAACGATTTTCATCAAGTCCTTTCGGCGAATACTTTTGCCGATAGATTCTTTTCCGGCGGGGGTGGTTTGAGTACTGGCACCCAAAGGCGTCGCTCCACTTCGTTGATGTCCGGTGTTCATATAACCTTCGTTGTCGTAAGTTACAAAAAGAAAATCGTGTCCTCTCTCTAGGGCTCCGGACAAAGCTTGCAAACCAATATCATAACTTCCGCCATCACCGGCAAAGGCGATAAATTTTGGTTTCTTTGATTTATCTTTTTGTGTTTGTCCCGCGTAGTCATTTGCGTTAATCCGCGACTGCTTTGCGGTAAGGGCTCGCCAGGCCGTTTCAATTCCGGAAATGGTCGCTCCGGCATTTCCAAAAACGCTGTGGATGTAGGGAACTTTCCAGGAGGTGTTGGGATAAATTGTAGAAGTAACTTCCATACAACCGGTAGCTCCGGTTACCACCGCCGGACCATCAACCAAGCCGAGTACCGTTCGAGCAACCAAGCCGATGGGACAACCGGCGCAGGTGGTCATGGGAGAAACTTTTTCTTGGGTGTTTATATTTTGCTTAGACATATTTTTATTTGGTTTATTTTTTAGATTTATACATTAATTATTTAGATTTTTTTCCTAAAGTTATCACCCCCTTATCTCCAGATTTAAGTTCTTGCATTTCTCTAGCGATTTTTAAATTAAACTTTGGTAATTGTCTCGGTGCACCTCTTAATTTATGAATTTTCAAAGCACCTCTAAAAGGATCAAATGCCACCTCCAAAACTTTTCCATGTTTGCTCTTTAAAAACTTAACCCATTGATCCGTAACCCTATTGGTAAATATTGGTACTTCTATCAACATTATCCCTTCTTCGTTTAACATTTCATACCATTTTTGCAAAATTGTCATCACAACTAAAAAGTTCCTGGGAACATTTTGCAGCCCGACAAGCATTCTTTCTATAATAAAATCAACCTTTTGATCACCAATCAGCATCTTAATCTCATTATATACTTCTCGTTTAAATAAATTGCCTATAATAATATTATGCTCACGATTATCTTTATATTTTTTATAACTTGTCCCGGCAAGACTTCCGTCTTCTGTCCGATAGTCAGATAAACTTACTCCTATGCTTTGTTTAAAAAATCCCGGCGTAAAGCTCTTAAATAGATTAATTCCTAAACCTCCAAACTCTATTCCAATGGCACTTCCCTTGTGTTTCTGCAAAATGTTCTCAACATATTCACGCAAAGACTCATGATGATCAATTATCTGATAAAAAGTGCTATACATAGTTGCCCCAGCAGAATGGTTGTTACTTGCACTACTATCTAATGCTGAATCTACAGACCCATAACAATCCCTGCCCACCATTCTATCCTCTTCGGTGGTTATCGATCGAACCCTTCGCATCATTTCAGTTCCGGTAAGATTTCTATTCTCTTTGTTTCTTATTTTTTCATTCATTTAACTTATTTTTAAAAAATATTTATTTCTCAATCCTGCAGGCCTTGACGATTTCATAGACAATTTTATCTTCCTCTATCCATCTGTTATTAATCTTTTCTAATCTGGTAATTAAAGCCACTTCTTCTTTTTGTAAATTCACCAACTCTTTTTTATGCTTTTCAATAACCTTCTTAAGCATTGCCAATAATTCTTCCTTGTTTTTTGCCAATAAATTTTCCAATCCAAAGTGATATTTGCCAACCTGTACTCCAAAATAAGCCTCTTCTCCTCTGCTTTCATATTCTTTCTGTATATCTTTAATTTTTATAGCCATAATTAAATTTCGAAAAAGGATTGCTATATCTACTAAGCCGGTTGTCTCTATAGCTCGTGTAGAAACTCTTCTTTTCATATTAAATTGTTCTTGTTTGTCTGGTATTTTAGTGGGAAAAACTAGATCTCCTATGCCCTTTTCCATCAAAAAAGCTCCTGTGCTAATAGCAACCGAGCTTTTCAAAAAATCTCGTCTGCTAAGTCTCTTTCTAAATAGTTTATCTGAAATTCTAATTATCACTGCCCTTCCTACATTAACCGCTGTAAGCATTTTAACAAGTTGTGCCACATTATAAGTTAAGGCCATCTTATTGAAATCCTTATTATCTAAATCACACAACCTTTCTCCGTTAACATCCACTAAATAAATTGGAATATTATTAACGGCACAACCACTAACAACATTTTTTATTTTTAGATCATATGCTAACTCTCTTTCTTTCAGTACCGATAAACTTCTTACATCTGGTCTTATCAACTCATAAAACCAAGCTTTTACACCCTTAATCACATCCGGGTTATGATCCAAAGTATGATTTTCATAAACAAATCTAATTCTCAATCCGTCGCCATAGTTCATTTCTTTGGTTTCTTTTACCGGATAATCCATCGCTTTTAAAGCCGCTTCATAATACCTTAACTCATCCAACTTTATCTTCAACTCGCTCCTCGTTATGGAATCCATATCGGTATTTTCCAACCAGAAAACAACTCCTAAAATTTCTTCCTGCAAATATTTTCTGCGTTCTTTCTTCCATTTCACCCATTCCCTCCCGGACAACTCAGCTTCCTTCTTATTTTGATTATTATCAATCGTTTCCTTTGACATTTAAATATTCATTTTAAAAATTACCTTCTTTAAAAACATTTCCCTAATCCTACTCTCCCGTAATTTTTTCCATCATCACCCCGCTGATTATTGAAAAAAATATTACTAAGATTGTCATTATAATCGCAAACTGCCAACCAAAATAATAGACCATTGCCGGTATAAGCGGGATTTTAACATTTCTATTATACAAAAAAGCCGCCAAATAATTTGTCTTTAATCCCTGTTCTTTCATTTGCTTTAGCATCGGGTATAGAGCGTAGGGTGGTCCGGCCACCAAAATGCCAAACAAAATCGCATACAACCACCCTTTCCAGCCGGCTTCATGGCCAAAATGTTTCTTAACTCTTTCCGGTGTTAAAAACAAATTACTCAAAACCATTATTCCAAAAATCAACAAAATAATCGGTAAAATTTTTAACAGAGTTTGCCCGGTAACTTCCAATCCTCGCCAAGCCAAATCACTGTTAACTAAAAAAGCAATCAAATAAATACTCAACACTGCCAACCAAAATTTTTGCACTCCCTTGCCACCCGTTTTGTTTTGGAATTTATTATCATTTCCTTTCCTTTGATTCATAAAAACTGAAAATTAAAGATTGATTATACCCACTGTCAATATTGAAATTACAATGGCAAAAATAAAATTCAAAATATTACGCCAAACGGCAAACCGTGTTCCCAACATTTTGGCTTCCAGGGGTAACATAGCGATACCTACCGTTGTCCAAGTCATTACAAAAGCCGTTACCGCCAGCAAACTCACCCCTTTCTGTAAAAACTCCCCTCCAATAACATAACTGGTTAAAGCCATACCAAAAGAGAAACTGCCCACCAGAGCTCCGATAAAAGTATCTTTTAAATAATTGCCTGTAAATATTACGGCATAGTATTTTTGAAAAACTTCATTTAATAAATTTGCCAACAGCAAAACCCCCACCAAAATCGGTATCATTTGTTGCCAACTTTTTCCCGCTTTGATTATGCTTTGTTTTAATTTCATTTAATTATCTTTTAAATTTGCGATATTTATATAGAGCTTGGGATGTTTTGTAAAATCAAGCTCCTTTCCATCGACTATATCTATCTCCGGCCACTCCAAATAATAATTTTGATTATTGCTTAGAAACCGAGCAATATTCCTTCTTATGCTTATGTCATTATTGTTACTATTGCCGGATATACACTTGACCATTGTTTTTGAGATATCATTTTTCAATCTTTCAATAAGTCTTTCGCTAATTCCGATTCCCATTTCTTCATATTCCGCTAAAGTAATCCCCGGCAAACTACAAGCTACCTCCACCGCCCCATCTTCTTCATTGCCGGCAATGTTAAAGATTTTAAACGGGGAATAGCCAACCGCTTTTTTTAATTCCTCCTCCGTTCCAATCATCTCTTTTAGTATTTCAATGCTCTTCACAGGTATTTCCACCGGTATTACCGTTTCCCTCTCTCCCCTTTTTCTAAAAACTTCTCTATTCAAACCTTGATTCAAATATTCACCAACTTTATGTAATTGTTTCCACTTTAACCATTCCCGAATTATGCTTGGATTTATCATTCCCCTTTTTTTGGTAATAGCCGTTTGTAAAACGGTGGCATGTTGCTGAGCATCTATTGCTTCTTTTAGATCATCCACACCTCTTGTCACCTTCTCCCATCCGTCCAGCTCAGCCAGTCTTTTATGATTTTTTCTTTCCTTAAAAAGTTCTGCTACATTTACATTTCCTTCTAATGGATTACCTCCCCCCATTTTTCCTTCCGATATTGTCATTGTTTTATTTTATCTAAAAATTTATAAATACAAATACTGATAATTCCGGCGTTACCCCAAGCCGGCAAAAGCCAAAGGGGTATACCTAAAAATGATGATTTGGTGTATTGCCAAGCGCCCAAATAAATAGCAACGATTTCCGTAGTTACTCCTCCCAACAGAATCAAAAAATATGCCAGTAATAATTTCTTACTCCCGATAACCAATAACTCCATAACGGCCAAGCCCGCTAAAATCACAGTCAACAACAAAATGTTTTGCCAAAAAACCCAGATTGATATTATTGATCCGGCGATAAGAATTCCGGTGGCGATTATAAATTTTTTGGAAATCTTGTTCATTTGTCTATACTTTTTAAAACATTATTTTTTCAAAAAATATTTATGGGATCTATTTTTGACTCAGTGGTTTTTCCGCCCTCAATTTTAACCATTGATTCTCCCGGGTTACCTCCTCTTCCAATTCAACTTTAATAAAACCATAATTAACAAATCGCTCTTTTATCTCCTCAATATTTCCCTTAGCTAAACTGTCCGACAGTTTTAATTCCGAAATAATTTTATCAAATGGATAAAAATGAAATAAAACAACTCCTCCCGGTTTTAATATTCTGTATATTTCCGTTAAGAATTCTCTTGCCGGCAGTATACTTATTGTTGCATTGGATATAATTATTTCAAATGTACCATCTTTAAAAGGTCCTTCTGTGATATCACCTTGAACAGTATACGCGCTTCTCTCTTCGGGAATAAGTACTTTATCAACTTCTATAATATCCAAAGGAACCATCACTATCTTTCGGCCAATTTTATTATTAAATATTCCCCACCTTTTATATGTTTCTCCAAGTTTATCAAAAAAATATCTCTCAAATACCTGCGCTCCCGCCCCAATATCCAGAATATTTATTGATTTATTTTGGGAAACTCCTCGGGCAGTCATTAACTCACCCAAATCACTCAATTCTCTCATTAATTCATCCGCAAGATATCTATTACTTTCACTCATCGTATCACTATTGTATCCGCCATCTGCCAAATACCAACCTTCCATCACTTTTTTGCAGTAAGCCCTATTCTCTCTGTACTTATTATCCCCTACTTCACCTCTTCCTACTTCGTTCATTTATTTTTTTTAATTCCAAATAAAACTTTTAATTCTCCCATAAATATTTTCCAATTGGAAAATAAATGTACAATAATCAAAACAATCATCAAGAAGCCCCCGATGGTATGCAATCTCTCCAGCTGATGTTTTCCGAAGATTCCCAGAAATTTCCAATCAGCCAAATTTGTTGCCGGACCTTTCGGTACCAGCCATAATCCGACGCCTGTTATAGCGACTACCACAAAAGTAATCAACAATAAACTGGAAATTATGGCTTTAAATTTTAATTTATTCATTGGTTTAATTTTTAAATTAATTATTTACTTATCAACCGGAGGTCGGTCGACCAATTGTTACACCGGAGAAAAACTATGGATATGTGCGACAAATACCCAATTTTAATTTTAAATTATAAATTTTAAATTTTAATTCAATGCTCAATTTACAAAATTATAATTTAAGTCTATCTTTTTCCGATAATGTTTTCTGACATATTATTAATTTAATAAAGCAATCATTTTAAATTGATTTCAAAATTTAAAATTTAAAATTTTTGATTGGCAAATACTCGGTTAAAATTATTTCCAGCCTTACAAGTTTTATAAATTTTTAATTTTTGTTATAATTTATAATTAATCATTAATAATCATCTCTTCTATCTCTTGTACAAATATCTCTCTCCCTCCCAATCCGTAAATAACACTTCGCACTCGTTCGTCGGAACCGATTGATTGAATAATATCATTTTCCAGAACCTGCCCGGCTCCCAAAGATAAATTTTTATCCATCACAATTATTTCCCGAGCATTTTTCAAGGCCCGCCCAACTATCTCATAAGGAAACGGACGGAATAATTTTATTTTCACCAAACCGACTTTTTCACCCTGTTCCCGTAAATTATCAACGGCATCCTTGATTGTGCCGGCAACGGAACCCATAGCCACTACAACTTTATCCGCATCTTCCGTTTGATACTCTTCAATAAAATCATACCGTCGTTTGGAAATTTTTGCAAATTCTTTCGTTACTTCTTGAAAAATATTCGGAACCGCTTCCATGGCCTCATTCAATTCCAAGCGGATATCCATATAACTATCCGGCAAAGCCAATGCTCCATAGGTAACCGGATTACTAAAATCAAACAAGTGTTTTTCCGGTCGGTACTCTCCGACAAATTTTTTAACCGCCTCATCGGATAATAAATTTACATTTTCCACACTATGGGTAATAAAAAATCCATCCAAATTCGGAGCAACCGGTAACTTTGCTTTTTCGGCAATTTTCAAAGCGATAAAAACATCATCATAGGCCTCTTGTACCGTTTCGGAAAAAATCTGCACCCAACCAAAATCTCTCATAGCCATCGCATCCGAATGATCATTATGAATATTAATCATTCCGGAAATCGCTCGGTTGGCCACTATCATTACAATCGGCAAACGCATTGCGGACGCTACCGGAATAACCTCCATCATATACATAATCCCTTGGGAACTGGAGGCAGTTATCGTTCTGGCTCCCGAAGCGGAAGCACCAATGCAAGCACTCATGGCACTGTGTTCCGATTCCACTTGAATTATTTCCGTATTCGCTAAGCCATCCGCCACTTTTTTGGAAAATGATTCAATTATCGGTGTTTGCGGAGTGATGGGATAAACAGCCATCACATCCGGATTTATTTGCCGAAGAGCTTCACCGAGAGCGTATCCGCCGGTTAAAGCTATGTTGGCATTTTGTATTTTATTCTCTTTTTTCATATAACTCATTTAAAATTAATATTTCACTGTCAATATTCAACCTCAGTCATCCGACGAGGTAAACTTTTGTTAATTTACAATTCTTTCATTTCAATTGCCTTCACCGGACAAACTTCCGCACAAATCCCACAACCCTTACAAAAATCATACTTCACTCCCGCTCGTTTCTTGCCACCGATTTTTCCCATAAACATAGTTGCCTCCGGACAATGGCGAATACAAGTACCGCAAGCGGTGCATTTGTCGGACACTATCGGTAACTTTGATTTCCAATCTCCGGTTCGAGGATATTTTTTTTTATCATTTTTAATTATTTGTTTCATATTTTTAATATTTAATAAATCATCTTCCGACAATTCATTTGTTTTTTGCGGAATTAATTATTAATCAATAAATTCTTATTTTCAATTCAGACGGATGTGTAAAATTTTCAAAATTATATATTCCCGGCAGTCTTAATCGCCTTTACATTTTTCGCCGTCATTTCCACTCCAATCTTTTTGATATATTTTTTTTCAAAAGCTTCTACCACATCTTTTACCGACACTATTTTATTATCTTGAGCAAACTTTCCCAAAATGACCGTATTCGGTCTGTTTTGTCCGATAATTTTTTGAGCAATCCCGCCGGCATCTATCGGCACAATTTTACCGGAGAACTCCCGCTTAAATAATTCATTTTTATTCAATTCTTCTCTTAATTCCTCCTCGCTTTTATTTGTGTTAACGATAATTATTTTAGCCAAATGAATATTTTCATTTACCTTGGCGGTATTTAAAAGACCATCATCCAAAATTAAAACGGCATCCGGAGAAACGATAGGTTCGTGAGAACGAATAAACTGATTGGCCAAACGGACAAAAGTGCGCAAAGGAGCGCCACTTCGTTCCGGTCCGAATTCGGGAAAAGCTTGGACAAATTTACCGGCCTTTAATCCGGCTTGAGCTAAAATTTCCGCCGTAGTCTTGGCTCCTTGTCCCCCTCTGCCGTGAATAATTATTTCATATTTATTTTTTTTCATTTTGTATAAATTATATTTTAAACACCTTGATTTTTTTAAATTCAGCAAACAACACTCTTTCACAAACCGTCTTTACAAACTGTCTAAGGCGATTACCTTTTTGTTAAATACGCTCCCGATAAATTTTTTCTTTCAATTTTCAATATCACCATAATAAAAACTTTGCGTTATTATTATACACCTTTTGTTTAATTTAACAAAACAATGCTCGCGATATTTTTCACCTTGTTCAGAATTTGCTGAATATTTTCATCCGATGATGCCAATGATTGTTTTTTGCCAAGATATGTGCTATAATCAAATCGTTAAATAGTTGTTTTAAAGTTGTTTTTTTAAATATTTTTATCTTCTATTTTTATTTTAACATCGTTAATTTTTAATTAAAAAAATGTTTACACCTGAAAAACGAAAAGAGATTGTCGTGGGAGTTGTCGGCTTGGGATATGTCGGACTTCCCCTGGCTGTTCGTGCCAAAGAAAAAGGCTATTCGGTATTGGGATTTGAAAGAACCGCCGAAAAAGCGGAGATTATCAACTCCGGGAAGTCTCCTTTTGAAGATGATTATTTGGAAGAGAATTTACCGAAACATCCCGTAGAAGCCACTACGGACACCTCACGCTTAAAAGAATGTGATATTATTTTAATTTGCGTGCCTACTCCGGTGGACGCTCTACACAATCCGGATTTAAAACCGGTTCGCGGCGCTTCAGAAAGCGTAGCGGAAAATTTAAAGCCGGGAGCATTAGTAGTTCTGGAGTCAACGGTTAATCCCGGAGTCAGCGAAGAAGTGATTAAGCCGATTTTTGAAAAAGCCGGCTACAAAATAGGCGAAGATGTTTTTATCGCCCATTGTCCGGAACGAATTAATCCCGGCGACCCAAAATGGAATGTAACCAATATTCCTCGAGTAGTGGGAGCATTCACTGAGAAAGGATTGGAAAAGGCCGTTTCTTTTTATGAGAGTATTATTGATGGTGAAATTAAACCAATGAAACATATTCGGGAAGCGGAAGCTTGCAAGGTGGTGGAAAATTCTTTCCGTGATATTAATATTGCTTTTGTGAATGAATTGGCCAAGTCTTTTGATGCGATGAATATTGATGTTAAAGATGTTATTGATGGAGCGGCTACCAAACCCTTCGCCTTTCTTCCTCACTATCCCGGACGAGGAATTGGGGGACATTGTATTCCCGTTGACCCTTACTATCTGATTGAACGCGCCAAGCAAGCCGGTTTTGATCATAAATTCCTAAGGACTTCTCGGGCAATCAACAATTCTATGCCGGCTTATACGGTGGAGCTTTTGCAGGATAAATTAAATGAAGTAAAAATGCCTCTCAACGGAACCAAGGTTGGATTATTGGGAATTGCCTACAAGCCCAACATTGATGATGACCGAGAGTCTCCCTACTATCAAATTGTGGCGGAATTAAATAAACACAAGGCGGAAATTATTTCTTATGATCCACATCTTCCGGAAAAATCCGATGTTAATGCTTTGGAAGATATTTTAGAACAAGCGGAGGCGTTAATATATGTAACAAATCATCAAGAATTTGAGAATGTTCTCAATGGAGAGCTTTTGAAAAAATATGACATTAAAGTTGTTGTTGACGGAGTCAATACTTTAGACAAAGAAGATATTTTGGCTCAAGGTATTTTGTACAAAGGAATTGGCAGATAGGAAAATAATAAATTTTATTTTTAATCAATGAAAAAACTAATTATAAATATTCCGGCCTACAACGAAGAAGAGGTGGTTGGCAAAACAATTAAACAAATGCCTCGTCAATTTGCCGGTATTGATCAGGTTTTAATTCAGGTTATTGACGACGGATCCAAAGACCAAACCGCTCAAGTAGCCAAAGAGGCCGGTGCCGATATAGTCATTTCTCACGAAACAAACAGGCGCTTGGGAGCCACTTTCAATACCGCTGTGGAAAGTGCGATAAATCACGGTGCGGATATTATGGTAAACATTGATGCTGACGGCCAATTTGATTCTCAACAGATTCCGGAAATGCTTGCTCCGATTTTGAGCGGTGAGGCGGATATTACCATTGGAGATCGTTTTAACAAAGGTAGTGCCGATGGTATTCCCTTTTTGAAAAATTTATTAAATCGTTTGGCGGCAAAAATTGTCGGGGTGTTTCTAAATACGGATATTCATGATTTAACTTGCGGTTTTCGGGCTCATAGTAAAGAGGCCTTGTTAAGATTAAATAAAGTAACCGGATTTACCTACACCCAAGAAACCATCATTGACGCTATCGGAAAAAAATTGAAATTACTTTGGGTTCCGGTAACCGTCAAGTATTTTGACGAACGCCAATCGCGAATTGTTAAAAGTATTTGGTCCTTTGTTAATAATAGTTCCAAAATAATAATTCGAGCTGTTCGAGATGTTCGTCCGATGAAATTTTTTGGTGTACCCGGTTTAATCCTAATATTCTTTTCCTTTGTTTTTTTCGGAATCTTTTTGTACTTATATCTTCCGGGGTTACAAATCAGTCCCTACCGCAATCACCTTTTGGTGTCTATCGCTTTTTTCTTAGTCGGTTTACAATTTATCGTCTTTGCTCTTTTGGCAGATATGACCAAGACTAATCGACAAATCAGCGAGGAACTTATTTATCAGGATCGCTTACGAAGATGGAAAAAGGAGCATACGAAATTAGAAGTATAAATGTAAGCGATAAAAGAAATCAACCTTTAAATAATATTGTCAGATTATTTGTTTTTAAATTTCGCTATGGCCAAAAAAGAAATAAAAATTTTATTCATTTCCCGAGCTTACCCGCCCATTCATGGCGGGATTGAAGATCAGAATTACAGTTTGGGAGAAATATTAAAAAGATTGACCCCTACCAAAATCATTGCCAATAAGAAAGGTAAAAAAAATTTACCGTTTTTTTTATTTCGTCTTTTTTGGCAACTCCCTTTTCTCTTACCAAAATATGATTTAATTCTTTTCGGTGACGGAGTTTTGGCACCGGTGGGAGAGTTTTTTCAATTATTCTATAAACGGCAAAAATTTGTCAGTGTTATTCACGGCTTGGATATCACCTATGCTCAACAAAAAACTTTTTTTGGTAAACTTTATCGCTTTTTCAATATTCCCGCTTTAAAAAACTTGGACAAACTAATTATGGTTGGTAATCACACCATTGAGGAAGCGGTAAAGGCAGGCATCCCGCGAAAAAAATGTGTTTTCATTCCCAATGGTGTTAATATTAAAAAAGTTTATCAACCCTCCTCTCGTCAAGATTTGGAAAATTTATTGGCAAAAAAAACAGGAAAGGATGCTACTTATTTTCAAAATAAAAAAATACTTTTACGAGCCGGTCGTTTTGTGCCTCACAAGGGACTACACTGGTTTATTAAGGAAGTAATGCCCCTATTGCCAACAAACTACATTTTGGTCGGTGCCGGGGGACATAATCCGAAAGCAATTGGTGACAAGGAAAATTACACTCTCTGTCAAAAATACATTCGGGAAAAGAATTTAGCAGACAGAGTTGTTTTATTTCCAAATATTCCTCAAAAAGAAATGAATATTTTATTTAATACCGTTGATTTGTACATTTCACCAAACATTGAAATTCCCGGTTCAATGGAAGGGTTCGGTTTAAATGTTTTGGAAGCGGTTGTTTGCGAGCGACCGGTGATTTCCGCAGATCTTCAAGGATTAAAAGATGCAATTAAGAATGGGGTGAACGGTTTTCTGGTGAAAGCGGAAGATGTTTCCGCTTGGAAAAATAAAATAGAAGAAGTTTTATCACCGACTTTTGACAAACAACCTTTCGTTAAAAAAGCCAAAGAATACACTTTGGATAATTTTACTTGGGAAAGAATTGGAGAAAAATATTTAGACACTTTGCAACAAGTGGTGTCTGCCGATTGAGATTGGCATTTGCCGGTCAAGTCAAGACTATTATTCGCCGGTCAAGACCAGCATTTGCCGGTCAAGACCAGTATTCGCCGGTCAAGAATCCGGGTAGTTAAAATTAAAATTTGATTGTAATCGCTAAATAAAAACTTCGCCGGTAGGCGAAGTTTTAAAAATAGAAAAAATATCTTTGAAATCGCTCCTCTATCGCTTGCTCCATTGTGGAGATTTCCGAGCTTTTTTCTTTCCCGGTTTTTTTCGCTCTTTTTGACGAGGATCTCTTTTAAGATAGTCAAGATCCTTTAAAGTTCTTTGGAAATCAGCATTAAACTTTACCAATGCTCTGGACAGACCGAGCTGGGAGGCCTCTGCTTGCCCTCTTTGTCCCCCACCATTAACTTTAATGGAAACGGCAAATTCATTCATCATACTTGTTGCTTCCAAAGGGGCAAGTACGGTACTTATCAACTCCTCCGTATTAAAAAAATCCTTTAAAACCTTATCATTAATCAGGGTATCGGTTTTTTTATCCACCTTGGTTATTCTAACTCGAGCCACAGCCGCTTTTCGTCTACCAACGCCTTCATAATACTGTTCTTTTTTACTACTCATATTTTAATTAAAGTTAAAAATATTATTTAGAAACAACTCTATTTCCAAAATCGTGTTTTTCATCTTTGTACACTCGCAATCTTTTTAAAGCGCGAGCAGATAATTTATTTTTCGGTAGCATGCCTTTAACAGCCAATTCAATTACTTTTCGTGAATCTTTTTTTACCAAATCGGCAAAAGAAATTGATTTTATCCCACCGGGATATCCGGAATGCTTCCAATAAATTTTTTTCTTGGCCTTTGCTCCGGACAATCTTACTTTGTCGGCATTGATAACAATCGCCCAATCGGATCCGCCCACATTCGGAGTATAGTCAACTTTCTTTTTGCCGGACAAAACAGCCGCTATCTCTACCGCCAGTCTGCCCAAAATTTTTCCCTGAGCATCAAAAATAACATATTCCGGTTTTTTGCTTTTCTCACTCATTGTATTTAAAAACTACTTCTTAATTATTTGAATTACTTCTTGGTTGTCGCTTTTTTCTCAGTCTTTTTTGCCTTAGTTTTATCTTTTTTCTCATTTTCAACCTCTTTCTTTTCCGTCATCTCTTTTTTTCGATCTATCTCTTTTAGTTCTTCTACCCATTGTAAAATCGCCATTTCAGCCGTATCACTTTTTCTGGTCGGTAATTTAACAATTCGTAAATATCCCCCTTTTCTCTCTTGATGTTTTTTGGCTACTTCAATTAATTCCTTGGCTGTTTCTTCCGGTAAATCCTTTTTTAATTGTCGCAAGGTAATCATTCGACTATTGCCCTCTCCGACATTCGCCTTCTTAGCTCTAGTTGTCATCCTTTCGGCGAAAGGTTTTAACTCTTTGGCTTTGGCCAAGGTAGTCTTAATACTGCCAAATTTAACCAAACTAACCAACATTGTTCGCAATAAAGCTTTGCGCTGAGTAACATTTCTTGATAATGTTCTTCCTTGAATCCTTTTTCTCATGGTCCTAAAAATTTATACCGATTATTCTTTTGCTTTTAAAATTATCCCCAAAGCTCCAATGGCTTTTCTGATTTCCTTTACCCCCTTTTCTCCCATACCTTCCAAATTCAACAAATCATCTTCTGTCATTTTTTCAATTTGTTTAATAGTAGTAATTTTATTGTCCTCCAACACACTAAGGGTTCTGGTTGGTAAATTCAAGTCGGCAACCGTTTTGGCAACTTGCTCTTGAACAGAATCGTCCTTGACGGACTCTTCTTCCTGCTTACCCTCTTCTTTCTTATCTGCCGATTTGGCAACTTCTTCTTTTTTCACATCATCTTCCTCGCCGATAGTGGCAATGGCATTAAATTGAGACATTAAAATCTCCACTGCCTTTTGGTAGGCCTCTTGAGGGCTAATACTACCGTCGGTAACAATATCCAAAATAACCCTTTCGTAATCGGTTCGCTTTCCAACTCGCATATTTTCCACCGTAAAATTAACTCTTTTGACCGGATTGTAAATAGCATCTACCGCTATGGTTCCAATTTCTTTTTCATCATCTCTTTGTTCCACCGGTACATAACCCAATCCTTTTTTTACTTTAATTTCCAAATCCAGAGTCGTACCACTGTTGGTAATGGTAGCAATATGAGCATCTGGAGTAACCACTTCCAACTCGGAAGTTGTTTCAAAATCTTTTGCTGTAACCTTTTTCTTTCCTTTAACTTTCAAAAAAGCTGTCGCCTCATCAACTCCTTCCAATTTAAACCTTACCGCTTTTAAATTTAAGATGATTTGAACAACATCCTCAACTATTCCATCAATGGCGGAAAACTCGTGAGTAACACCTTTTATTTTCGCAGACACTATGGCATTGCCCTCTAAAGATGATAATAATACTCTTCTTAATGAATTCCCCAGAGTCGCTCCGTAGCGAGGAAAACATTCTTCTATAATTAATTGTCCGCTTTTTTCGTCAAGCTCCTTGTAAATAGGGCTTTTTGGTAAAGAAATTGAAAACATCTGCGTAAAATGTTAATATTTATGCTTGGGAACAATCTCTTTTTTGGAGATCCCTCCTAAAAATTTATTTAAAAAATAAATTGTTTAAAAATAGTGAAATAAATTTGAAATCACTTTGATTATCTGGAATAAAACTCTATAACCATTGCCACATCCACATTAACTCCGATTTCATCCTTGCTCGGTTTAGCCAATACCTTCCCCTCCAATTTACCGGCATCAAAATCAAGCCATTTGGCATTGAGAGAATTTTTCTTTAAAACCGCCTTAACCTCTTTTATAAAATTCTTCTCCAACTTGGTTTCCTTAACCTTAATTACATCTCCTACCCTTACCGTAGCCGAAGGTATGTTTAAGGGCTTACCATTAACCGTAAATAAACTATGAGAAACCAACTGTCTGGCTTGAGAGCGACTCTGAGCCACTCCCAATCTATAAATAATATTGTCTAATCGTGACTCCAAAGTTAATAAAAGGTTATCCCCCAAGACGCCACTTTTCTTTTTGGCAATCGCCAAATGTCGACGAAGCTGTTTCTCGGAAATACCATAAATTCTTTTCAATTTTTGCTTTTCCGCCAACTGCTTACCATACTCCGACAATCCTCGTCGTCGTCCATCAGCATTACCATGAGCTCCCGGGGCATAGGCCTTACGAACCATAGCACATTTTGGACTGGAGCACCGATCGCCTTTCAAAAAAAGTTTTTCACCCGCTCTTCTGCAAAGTTTACATTTTGATGATAAAATCTTAGCCATTGTTTTAAATAAATCTTATAAATCTAAATTATACTCTTCTCGGTTTTCGGGGACGACAACCGTTGTGTGGTATAGGAGTAACATCCTTGATTGACAACAAATTATATCCCTTCTGGACAAGAGCGCGTAAAGCCGCATCTCGACCACTGCCAACTCCCCGCACAAACACTTCAATATCTTTCAATCCGTATTTTTGCACCTTTTCGTCAGCATCCAAAGCCACCTGGTTAGCGGCATAAGTTGTGGCTTTTTTAGCTCCTTTAAATCCCAACAATCCGGCGGAAGACCAGGCCAAAGAATTGCCATGCATATCGGTAAATAAAACCAAAGTATTGTTATAGGAAGACTTGATGTAAGCCCGCCCTCTTCTTACTTGACGACGAACTTTTCGCTTTTTCTTCTTTTTTACCGGCACCTCTCCGTCAGCACCGTCTTTTTCAGTGCTCTCGGCATCTTTCGAATTGGCAATCTTGTTGTCCTCATTATTATCTTTTGTCACCGTTGCTTGAGGATTGTTTTGGGGATTTTTTTTATCATCCGCTTCTGTTGCGGTTTTTGTAGCCCCGTCCTTTTCCTCAGTATCGGTAGTTGTCTTATTTTCGCTCATAACTTAATTAAATTAAATAAATATTACTTTTTCTCAATACTCCGACGACCACTTCCCATTGTAACTCTTTTATTACCCCTAACCGTTCTAGTGTTTGTTTTGGTTCTCTGACCTCTAACGGGCAATCCTCTACTGTGTCGCAATCCTCTGTAAGAACCGATATCTTTCAATCTTTTAATATTCATCATCACTTGTCTCTTCAACTCACCTTCCAATACATAATTACTTTCAATTTCATTTCTCAATTTTATAATATCATCGGAAGATATTTTATTGGTTCTGGTATCCTTATCAATGCCAACTTTTTCCAAAATTTTATTGGCGGTGCTTCTCCCTATACCATAGATATAAGTTAAAGCGATTTCAATTCTTTTGTCTTCCGGAATATTAACTCCTGAAATTCTAACTGCCATTTATTTTAATAAATTTAATTATTACCCTTGTCTTTGTTTGTGTCGCGGATTAAAGCAAATAACATACACCCGTCCCCGACGACGCACGATTTTACATTTGTCACACCTTTTTTTAACTGAAGCTTGAACTTTCATCTTATTTAATTTAATTACATTAGATAATCAATATATTTTCTGAAGCTCTATTGTGATAATTAGAGTCTGCGAGTAATTCTCCCCTTAGACAAATCATAGGGACTCATTTCTATCTCCACTTTATCTCCGGGCATTAATTTAATAAAATTAATTCTCATCTTTCCGGAAATATGAGCCAAAACCACATGCCCGTTTTCCAATTTTACTTTAAACATTGTACTGGGCAATAGCTCAACAACTTCTCCTTCCAATTTTACAATTTCTTTAGCAGGCATAGTTGACAATTTATTGAAATCAAATTACTTGACGAAAACAACCATTTCATCTAAAAGTTTTTTTGATTGACAAAATTTTTGACAAACAAAAAAACGAAGGTTGCCAGCCAGCAATGCGGTCCTAGGTCCTGAATAACAGCCTAAGCTCCACCTTCTCTAAATTCAGATGATTTAAATATTCTTTAGTCTTTTATTATAATACACTACTTTAAAATAATGTCAAGGGGTGGTTTGCAATTTTGTATAAATCACCCTCTATAGCCATCAAAAGGGAATTTATCGAAGGAAATCTATTCGTGATGAAATCATTTTTCTTTAAAAACCACTCCCAGAAAAACATCTCTGTCCAAACCACTTTTGTAAGATAAAATATTGCGTTCTTTGTCCAAACTCATTCCTTGAGGCTCCAACCAATGAATTCGCCAACGGAAAGGAAATTCAATTTTGGAAATCAATCTGGAATTAACCGCTCCGGCCTGTTTTTGCATTAAGAAAGAATAAGTATCTTTATTTTCCCGATCTATTTTTACTTTGAAAGGTAATTCGTATTTATAAGTGAGTACTACCTGTTCTTGAGGGGAAACATAAACCCAGTTGGCAAAAACGGTTTTACCGTTTTCTTCATAAATTCTTGTTCCGGAATCGGGATCAACTCTTATGGATTTCTCCTCTCTCTCCACATCCCCATCTCTCTGAAAACCAAGTTTATCATAAGCCAATCGTTCTTCGTTAAACTCTCTGGTCTGTCCGCTTACCTCCAACAACTTACTGCCTTGCGGAACATACACTCGCAAATAATCGGAATTGACTTTATTCCACCATTCGTACTCTGTTTGTCCACCATTGTGTTTTCTGGTGATAACCACTGTGTCTATTATGGTTCCGTCACTTTTAATTTCCGCTTTATGCTCAATGACTTCTTTAATTACCCCATCTGTTTTATAACCGTTAATATTACTGTTGATCACCGCCAAATAATCTCCGTCGGTTTCTAAAATTTCTCCTCCCCAGCCTTGTTTTTTAACCATCTTGTCAATTTTCGGATTGTTAAAATTAATCAGAATATGCTTCTCATTCAGAGAATCGGTTATAACTTTAATCGCCCGCCCGATTTGACGAGGATTTTTAAAATCAAGAAACTTATCAAATAACTTTGGGGTTAAATCCGCCAATATTTTTTTCGGTTTGTTCTCCTCTTTATCATAGTCAACTTCCACCTCTTGTTGAATCGCTTGAATAAAATTTTTATCGGTTATTATTTTATTATACTCGGGCATATCAATCGGTCCGGTTATGGTCAGCATTTTTTGCAAAACCACTGGTGTAATCGCAACTACTCCGTCCACCGTCGGTCCTCCGGTTTTTTCGTAAAACCAAGCTATCTTTCGTGCCGACTTGGGAAAATCCGGCCACCAGTTGGCGTCATGGGTTGACCAAGTGGCGGATATTTTTTGAATTGGGCGGGGAGGAACAACATTTATTTTTAATTGTCCATCCGGATTATAAATACCTTCAATTTTCAAATCTTGAATTTTGCCATTG
>Ga0256914_1001769_pt1 | contig 18856 bp, 11 predicted proteins | sample HulkmetaG_FD_191571 | JGI IMG/M metagenome (GOLD analysis project Ga0256914, IMG submission 191571) | Hydrothermal chimney microbial communities from Main Endeavour vent field at the Juan de Fuca Ridge, Pacific Ocean - Hulk | ecosystem: Environmental > Aquatic > Marine > Hydrothermal vents ... | reverse complement strand
CTACTTCCTCCCCTGGGCCCACGCCCTCGCCGCAGCCTCCGTCGACGACCCCGACCTCGCACGCCGCCACGAGCGCTCCCTACGCGCCCTCCCCGGCACAGGCCCCTGGACCCCACGCATCCTCGCCCTCCGCGACCGGTAGCCTCGGCGTCCCCGGGGACCGATATTCGGCCGGGGGGAACCTGCGGGGTCGCGTGGGAGCGGGATGACGGAACGAGCGGAAACCGGCCGGTTTCGCACGCGTTTCCGATGGTTCGGGAACGAGGGGGAACGCGCTCTTTCCCCGGTGGTCCGGCAGGCCGTTCGCAGGCTCGTGTTCACCCGGGGGCGCCGTTCGGGACTCGCCCTCGCCGCCGTGGGACTCCTCGTCGTCGCCCTGATCTGGCAGTGGCAACCGCGCGGCCTCTGGCCCTGGCTTGGCGCCCTGGCCTTGGCATCCACGGTTCGCATCACCCTGACGACCGTCCTCGATCCGCTCTCCGAGCGCTGGATCTGGGTTTTCCGAGCCGGCGTGTTGCTGACCGGCCTGGTGTGGATGGTCGGGATTCCCCTGTTTTTCTTCCAGCTGCCCGGCTACGCGAAGACGGTGATCCCTCTCGTCTCCCTCGGGCTGATCGCCGGCAGCGGCAGCACGCTGGACATGGACCCCCCGTCGTTCGCCACGTTCGCCGGGCTCCTTGGTGGTCCAACAATCGCCAGCGTCCTGCTCTCCGACCTCCCCGGGAGCCTCACCCTGGCCCTGATGATCGTCATCATGATGATCATGACCTCGAGCGTCGTCGTGGGTCGGTACGGGGACGAGGTGAGCCGGCTGGTCGCCCAGGAAGCCCTCTCCCGCCAGGCCCAGTCGCTCCAGCTCCTGAACCGCCAGCTCGCCCGGGCCCGGGAGGACGTCGAGCAGGCACTCCGGGCACGCCAGCAGTTCCTTGCCAACATGAGCCACGAGATCCGGACGCCGGTCGGCGGGGTCCTGGGCATGGTCGAGCTGCTCCTCGCCGACGAAGAGGACCCGGAGCGCCGCGGCATGCTCACGATGGCCCGCTCCTCGGCCAGGTCACTTCTCGACCTCCTCGGGGACATCCTGGAGTTCTCCCGCATCGAGGCGGGAGGCATCGAGCTCGAGGAGGTCGAGTTCGATCCGCTGGACCTCGTCGAGGGCGCGCTCTCCACCGTCGCCCCGATGGCCGGGGCGAAGGGAATCGCCCTCGGCCTCGACCTCCATCCCCTGGAACTCCCGCACCTCGCCGGGGATCCGGGCAGGCTCCGCCAGGTGCTGGTCAACCTCCTCGGCAACGCGGTGAAGTTCACCGAGCAGGGAGAGGTCGTCCTCCGGGTCCGGGGACGGAAGGTCCAGGGACAGGAGGCCCCGGTCTACGAGACGACCTTCGAGGTGATCGACACCGGGATCGGGATCGACCCGGCCCGGATCGACGCGATCTTTGAGCCGTTCCGGCAGGAAGAGGCCAGCACGCGCCGTCGCTTCGGGGGAACCGGTCTCGGGCTCGCGATCAGCCGGGAGATCGCCCGGGCGATGGGGGGCGACATCGAGGTCGAGAGTCGTCCAGGTGAAGGATCGACGTTCCGGGTGACGATCCCGTGGCGCTCGTTCGCGGCGAGGTTCCGCGACCTCCCGGCCCGGGAAGCGCTCGCCGGGCGGCATGTCCTGGTCGCCGACCCTCATCCCCGCTGTGCCGCGGGGCTTGCCGGACTGCTCCGGGCCCTCGGGGCCCGGGTCGAGGAGGCCGAAACGCCCCCGGCCCCGGGGACGGCTCACGCCGATCTTGCCTTCCTCGACGCGGCGTTCGCAGAACTCCCCGCGTGCGCCGCTCGCAGGTGCCTCGTGCTCGTTCCGGCCGGATCGGTCCCGCCCGGCCTGCCCCCGGGACGGGAGACCCTGCTGCGCCCGGTGACCCCCGGCGTCCTGGCGGAGAGGTTCGCCACCGGTGAACACGAGTCCACCGGCCCGGGGAAGGACGACGAGCCCCTCGCCGGGGTACGCATCCTCGTGGCGGAGGACCATCCGGTGAACCGTGCCTTCCTGCGCCGGATCCTCGAGCGCTGGGGCGCGGAAGTGGTGCTCGCGGAAGACGGCCGCGAGGTGCTGGCCACCCTCGAGGATCACCCGGTGGACCTGGTCCTGATGGACATCTCGATGCCGGGGATGGACGGCCTCGAGGCGACCGAGCGGATCCGCCGCGACCCCCGTCGCGAGGGCCTGCCGGTGCTCGCCCTGACGGCCCACGCGTTCGAGGAGGACCGCCAGCGCTGCCTCGCCGCCGGGTGCGACGACGTGATCACCAAGCCGGTCGCCCCGGAGAAGCTCCTGGCCACGATCCGTGCCCGGATCCCCGGGGCTGCCGCTCCAGCCTGACCGGACGTCTCTTCCCGTCGTCTCGCGAAAGCGCCCGCGCCCCTCCGCGGAAACCCTCGATGGCCCCCGGAAGGGTCCTCGCGAACACCGGGGTGGTCCTCGTCACGGAGAGCGGCCGAAAATGCACGGATTTCGACAAAGAGGGAGCATTTCTGCAATGTCCCCGACAGAGAACCGGGGTTCACGCGATCCAGAGCCCCGAGGAGCCCCCGGAAAACGAAAGCCAAGGCAAAACGGGACGAATGCCTGGCAATGAATGTCCCGAACATCCTGCAGGAAACCCGGTTCTCTGTTCCGGCCATTGCATTTCCCCCGGTTCTCTCTTCCCGTTCCCTCCCGGGTTTGTCCTGCACGCCGGCAGCACCGTCACGTGGACCGCCCCCGGCTGGTCGGCGGCCCCCGGGTCGCGAGCTCTCTGCCCCCCCGACCGCCTCGCGGAAGCGGCGGGCGAGAGACTATCCTGCGGGCATGACCGGTGAACCACGCGACGATCGTCCTCGGGCCGTCGTGCTCCTCTCCGGGGGGCTCGACTCCGCGACGGCGCTCGCCGTCGCGCGCCGGGACGGCTTCGCCCCGCATGCCCTCTCGGTGGACTACGGCCAGCGGCACCGGGCGGAGCTGGCGGCCGCCCGGCGGGTGGCGGCCCGCCTCGGCGCCGTCCGGCACCTGGTGGTGTCGCTGGACCTCTCGACCATCGGCGGTTCGGCCCTGACCGACCCGGGGATCGAGGTCCCGAAAGGCAGGGATGCCGCGGAGATCGGGGACGGGATCCCGGTGACCTACGTCCCCGCTCGAAACACGGTCCTCCTGGCCCTCGCCCTCGCCTGGGCGGAGACCCTGGGGGCATTCGACCTTTTCCTCGGCGTGAACGCCCTCGACTACAGCGGTTACCCGGACTGCCGGCCCCCGTTCCTCGAGGCATTCGAGCGCCTCGCGAACGTCGCCACCGCGGCGGGCGTCGAGGGTCGCGGCCGGTTCCGGGTCCACGCACCGCTGCTCGAGATGACCAAGGCGGAGATCGTCCGGCTGGGCACGGAACTGGGGGTCGACTACTCGCTCACGGTCTCCTGCTACGACGCCGACGAAGAGGGCCGGGCCTGCGGAGCGTGCGACGCCTGCCTCCTGCGGAAGAAGGGCTTCGCCGAGGCCGGCATCGCCGATCCCACGCGCTACCGCTGACCCGGCCCGACCCTCAGCCGGCCTTCCCGGTGCTCACCCGGAAACGGGCGGCCATCTGGCGGTTGGCGTCCGCCTGGCTCGCCAGTTCCGTGGCCGCGCTCGCCAGCTCCTCTGACGCCGCGGCCGTCGACTGGACGACCGAGTCGACCTCCCCGACCGCTCCCGTCAGCTGCTCGACGCTGTCCGCCTGGCGCGCGGAAGCGGACGCGACCTCCGCTACCGCCTGGTTCATCCGCTCCACCTCCGAGGCGATCTCATCGAGGAGCGTGCTCGTCTCGTCGACGACCCGCGCGGTCTCGTCCACCCGCGCCGCCGTCTGCTCCACCAGCTCGGCGGTTTCCCTGGCAGCCTCGGCGCTCCGCATCGCGAGCGCGCGAACCTCCTCGGCGACCACCGCGAACCCCTTGCCCGCGTCCCCGGCCCGCGCCGCCTCGACCGCGGCGTTCAGCGCCAGGAGGTTCGTCTGGAAGGCGATCTCGTTGATCGTGTCCAGGACCCGCGCCGTGTCGTTGAAGACCTTCCGGATCCCTTCCATCGAGGTCCGCATCGCCTCCATCGAGGCGGAACCCTTCGTTGCCGTCGCTCGCGTGTCCTCCGACATTCGCTGGACCTCGACGGCCGTCGAGGCGTTCCTCTTGACGTCTTCGTTGATTTCCCGCAGCCCGGACGAGATCTCCTGCAGGTAGGCCGCGAGGCTCATGCCATCCTGGGCCAGTTTCTGGCTGCCCTCGTTGACCTCGCCGGCGGCCTGGGTCACCTGTTCCGCGCTCGCTGCAACCTCGGAGATTGCTCCCTCGAGGGCCTCGATGGCGCTGTTCAGGGACTCCTTGATCCGGGCGTGTTCGCCCCGGTAGTCCCCGGACATCCGGGCGGTCAGGTCGTTCGCCGCCACGGCTTCGAGCACGCGCCCTGCCTCCCGGATCGGCTCGATGGTCGCCTCGAGGGTGGCGTTGATTCCCTCGACGATGCGCCGGTACTCGCCGCGGTGGAGGGAACCGTTCGCGCGAACATCCAGGTCCCCCGCGACGGCCGCCTCGGTCAGGGCCTCGATGTCCCGGACGAGGGCGTAGATCGCATCCCTCATCCGGTTCATCGCCTGGCCGAGCCGGTCCCGCTCGGAGGCGAGCCGGATCTCCACGTCCATGTCCCCCTCGGCGATCCGCTCGGCGGCCTCGATCTTCTCCCGGTTGTTCGCGAGGAGCCGGCGGAACGCGTCCGCGAGGTGGCCGACCTCGTCGTTCGACACGTGGGCCAGATGGACGTCCATCTCTCCCTCCGCGATCCGGTTCGCCGCCGCCGCCATCTCCTCGAGGGGCACCGAGATTCGCCGCGACATCCAGAACGACACCGCCGCCGCCAGGAGGGCGGCCACGAGCCCGCCGATGCTCGTGCCGAGCAGCAGGCGCCACAGGGCAGTCACGAGGGGGGCGCGCGCGGCCTGGATGTCCTCCTCGTAGAGGCCCGCCCCGATCACCCAGTCCAGCGGGGCAAAGTACGAGTAGACGACGAACTTGTCCCGGGGGCGTGCCTCTCCCTTGTTCTGCCACGGATAGCTGATCGCGGCGGTCTCTCCGGGGCCCAGGGTGACCGCCTTGCGGACGATCTCCTGGATGAACAGGTTCCCGGAAGCATCCTTGGCGTTCCAGATGTCCTCGCCGTCCCGCTCGCCACCCTTCGAAACGACATAGTGGCCGCGCTGACCGTCCCGGCCGCCGAGCACGTAGACGTACCCGCTCCGCCCCACGGTGATGTCCATGATCGCCTGGCGAACGCCCGGCAGGTCTCGCACCGGGTGGCTGACGGCAACCACCCGGTCTCGCCCGGCCCGGGCGAACAGGCCGAGGTGCCAAGCCCGGCCGCAGCAAAACCGGCCATCCACCGGCTCCCGCTCCGCGAGGCGCATCACCGGGGACCCGGTGGCGGCCGGGAACGAGATCCCGGACGTGGCGTTCTCGATGGACGACGCGATCGGCAGGAGGTCGTCGTCTCCGCCCACGCGGAAGACGGTGACATCGGCCCCGAGCCTGGCGGCGAGGGCGCGAGCACCTGCTGCCGTTCCCGGAACCGACTCGAGCGCCAGTCGCAGGTCGCTCCCGAGTCGCTCGATCTCTGCCTGGTACGCCGCCCGCAGGAGACCCTGGACGTCACCGTTGACACGCTCCAGGTATTCCCGTCCCTGCTGGTCGAGCGTCTCGAAGAGCTGGTCGTCGATCCGCGAGATCTGGATGCCGAACGCGGCCATCAGCAGGCTGAGGGCGCCGATGATCGGCACGACCGCCATCAGGAGCAGCTTGTGTCGAACCCGAAGAGTCATCCTGGCCTCTCCTGTCAGCGAGGCCACGGGCCACCGTTTCCCCTCTCCCCGCGGAGCGAGGGCGGTGTCCCCCCCCAGGAGCCGCCGCACGCGGTCTCCGGACTCCCGTGGTTCCGCCTCGTAAGAACCGTCATCAGGATCAGAAGTGGAACAGCTGGAGCTGCACGATGAACTGGTCGACATCCTCGCCGTCGTCCGGGCGGATCCGGCCCCAGGCGACCTTGAGGACGCGGGAGTAGCCCGCCGGGTAGAACGCGACTCCCGCCTGCCAGCGGTCCTCTCCCTCGATCCCGGGGTCGTCCGGGTCCTTTGTCAGCCACGTGGCGAAGATGCCGAAGTTCGTTGCGCCGAACAGGTATCCCGCTTCCACCGTCCAGGTGTCCTGGGGCGGCAGGGAGGGGAAAAAGGTGTCCCCGTCGTAGCGAACGAACTGGGCCTGGAACGTGATCGCGTTTCCTCCCCGGAGCGGCTGGTCCCAGAAGACGTCCGCCGACCAGGCGAGGTAGTCCTCCTGCTTGTCGAACCCGGCGCCGATCGCCAGGATCCGCTTCTTTCCCAGCGTGGTCCCGGTGTAGAAGAAACCCCGGTCGATCTCGAAGGGATACCAGGCAACCCGACCGACCCACCGAAGGCCGTTCGTGGAGTCCTCCCCCCGCCAGCCGTCGTAGACACCGAGCCGCACCTCGAGGTGGTCGTTCGCGAGGTAACTCCGCACGGAGATGCCATAGTCCCGACCGACGCGGCTGCGAGTCGGCGCGGAGTTCAGGAACGAGTAGGCCCCGTAGTCCACCGGAAGCAGGGTCACCGCCGACTGGTTCGAGTTGTGGGCCAGGGGAACGAGGAGGAGCCCGACATCGACCATGAGGTTCTTCGCGTGATGGTACGTGACGACGAAGTCCTGGATGAAGACGTCGGAGGCTGCGTTCCCCTTGCCGAGGCCGGGGCTGTCGGTCTCGAGGAAGAACGTCCAGCGATCCGTCAGCTTCCCCCCGGCCATGAGGCGCAGGCGCCGGAAGTACAGGTCCCGCGCCGTGCCCCCGTCGTCCGCAAGGTCCGTGAACTCCGCCCGGGCCTGGACGAGGAAACCAAGCTTGACCGAGGAACCGCCGTCCTTCGATTCGAGCTTCCACTCACCGGCAACGGCGATCGTGATGCTGCAGAGGAGAAACGCGGCCGCCACGAGCGCCGTCGCCCCCGCGAATCGGGGATGTCGTCGATCGTTCGAGCGTGTTCTCACCTGGTGCGTCCTGTCGCACCTGTCCTTCCCGCACGGAGGACGTTAGGTCCCCTGGCGTCCCGCGTCCACCACTGTTTGACATCCGCTCGAGCTTATTGGTCCCGGCGCGGTCCACATTCGCTGCCACCATCCGTCGCCCCGCGAAGAAAACACGAAAGGCGCCGGGCTTGCCGCCCGGCGCCCCGCGTCCCCGGCAAGCCTGCCGGGATCAGTCGCCGACGGTGATCGTGGCGACGGTCTCGGCCATCTTCACCGGCCGCGCCTCGTCCTCCGGCACCTCGAGGAACCGGGCGACGGAGGAGACCAGCTTCGAGTACCAGACCGTGGCCCGGATCGTCACCGGGCCCGGCGCCACGTCCTTCGGCAGCTTCCACGTGAAGGTCTCCGGCACCGCTGTCAGCGGCGGCAGCCGGTAGTCGGGCCCGAAGCTCTTCGTGTTCCACTGGGCGACCGTCATCCGGCCCTTCGGATCCAGGTACGGCAGGCGGTAGATCCGGTCGCCGGCCGGAACGTCCCCGTCCCGCTCGAGCCCCTGGAAGTCGGCGAGGCCCATGATCTCGCCCAGGTCCTGGTAGGCGAGGGTTCCCGGCGAGGAGATGGTGTAGTCCTCGCCCTCGAATCCCTTCCGGTCGACCGGCAGGTGGAAGACCTTCCCGGTGGAATCGATCGCCTCGACGTGGAGCCAGACGACCCGCTCCTCGGCGGACCCGGTCGGGATCATGTGCCCGGCCTTCTGGTTGATCACGTTCGCCTGGACGATGATCGTGTCGCCGGGCCGCGCGGTCGCCGGGGCGGGCACGAGCTCCACCTCGACGGCGCCCTCGAGGCGGGCCTTCGTGTGGGCCCCGAAGAACAGGTGGGTCCGCATGTCGGCATGCATCGCGCCTCCCGCGTCCGGGGCCGGGTTCCCTTCCGTCCTGGTCATGTGGCAGTCCTGGCAGACGATTCCCCGCTTCCCGTAGGGGCTCTCCTTCCACTCGAGGTGGGTCGCCTTGACCCACTGGCCCCAGGGGTCCTTCTCGTTGTGGCAGGTGCCGCAGAACTCGGCGGTGCCGAGGAAGGGATTGACGGCGATCCCGTGGTGCGGACTCTTCACGCCGGGCCGCGTCCCCTGCATGGCCTCGCCGGGGGCGATCGTCCAGTTGAAGTTGAAGGGCGTATCCCCGGTGAACCCGGTGATCGAGTGGCAGACCGTGCAGGCGACGCCGTCGTTCGCCCGGGTCTTCTCGGCGACCGGCTTCGGCGGGATGTCCCCGGCGAGGAAGGCGAGGGGCGCGTGGCAACCCATGCACCCCGCCTTGACCCCGGCGACCTTCGCTTCCTTGAGCGCGTGGGGGAGGGCGAGCCTGAAGTACTCGACCTCGTCCCAGCCGTGGGTGAACGACCTCGACATCATCCCGCGGGCGTGCTGGGCCGCGATCTCCTCGTGGCAGCCGGCGCACGTGGCATCGTCCTCGAACTTCTCGTAGGGGAAGATCCCCGTCGCGGCCGGCTTCCCGGCGGGGGCCTTTCCGCCCCCCGCCAGGAGCGGGAACGCGGCCAGCGCCGCCACGGCCGCGGCGACGACCAGGACCCCGGTCTCCCGTCTCGTCATGGTGACCTCCCTCCGCTCCCCCCCCGGGGGGAGCGCTCGATCGGCTTGCGACTCCGCCCTTCCCGGCCCTTCCGGCGAGCCGGGCTGAAACATTTTACCAAGAACTGCCCGGCGGTCAGGCTCCCGGCCGGGCGGGGCCGACCACCTCTCCCGGCAGGGGAAACCACCGCAGCGGCTCGATGTCGTCGTCGAGGTGCGCCGGGCCCGGGCCGACCAGGTCGTGCCGGTCGGCGGCCGAGTCGAAGATCCGCCGGGCTTCCTCGAGGTACTCCGCGAGGGCGGTCTCCGGCTCGAGGATGTGCCGGGCCCGGTACTGGAGCTTCCCGTCCAGGTAGCGCAGGTCGTGGAGGGAGAGCAGTCCCTCCGTCCCCGGGTGCCCCCGGTGGCGCCACAGGCCGGTCTCCGGGACGAACTCGTAGTCCGGCAGGAGCTTCCATCCCTCCCGGGCGACCATGTGGACCGCCTCGAGGACGTACTCGAAGACCGTCTCCGAGATGAAGTAGTTGAAGTTCACCCGGACCCAGCCCGGCTTGATCCCCTCGCATCCCTTCTCGATCGCCCGGCGGTAGCGGGCCGACCGCTCGAGGTCGATCCCGAGAAGCCGGTGGCCGTAGGGCCCCGCGCAGGAGCAGCCGCCCCGCGCCTGGATCCCGAACAGGTCGTTCAGGAGGGCGACGACGAAGTTGTGGTGCAGCCAGCGGCTCCCGTGGCGGATCACGAACGAGACGATCGAGAGCCGCTTCGCGCGCGGATTCCCGAGGATCAGGATGTTCTCGTTCCCGGACCACGACTCGATCGCCCGCCGGACGAACGACTCCTCGCGCTCCTCGATCAGGTCCTCGCCGACCGCGGACTTCAGGTGGAACACGAGGCCCGCCCGGATCGACTCGATGATCGCCGGCGTCCCTCCCTCTTCCCGGTGTGCCGGGTCGGAGAGGTACGTGTGGTCGTCGAAGCTGACGTAGGAGACCGTCCCGCCCCCCGGCACCGTCGGCACGGTGTTCCGGCAAAGGCGCCTCTTGACGACGAGGACGCCCGGGGTCTGGGGGCCTCCGATGAACTTGTGCGGGGAGATGAAGATCGCGTCCTTGTAGGCGAGGTGCCCATCCTCCCCCTCGTGGCGCGGGTTCATCTCGATGCGGACGTACGGGGCCGCCGCCGCGAAGTCCCAGAAGGCGAGGGCCCCGTAGCGGTGCAGGAGGGCCGAGATGCCGTAGGTATCGGAGACGATCCCCGTGACGTTCGACGCGGCCGAGAAGCTCCCGATCCGGAGGGGCCGATCCCGGTAGCGCCCCAGCTCCTCCTCGAGGCGCGCCTGGTCGATCTGGCCGTCCTCGTCCTCCGGGATCGGGACGACGTCGGCGATCGACTCCCGCCAGGGGAGCTCGTTCGAGTGGTGCTCGTACGGCCCGATGAAGACGACCGGGCGCCGTTCCGGGGGGATGCAGTCGGTCAGCCCGTGCTCCCTGTCGAGGTCCGCCGGGATCCGCAGGTTCAGGATGTCGATCAGCTTGTTGACCGCCCCGGTCGCCCCGGAGCCGCAGAAGATGACGACGTCCTCGTCGGTTCCGCCGACCGCCTCGAGGATGATCCGGCGGGCCTCCTCCCGGAAGCGGGTGGTCTGCAGCCCGGTGCCGGACGCCTCGGTGTGGGTGTTGGCGTAGAGGGGCATCACCTCCTCGCGGATGAAGTCCTCGATGAAGGCGAGGCTTCGCCCCGAGGCGGTGTAGTCGGCGTAGGTCATCCGGCGGGGACCGTAGGGCCCGGGCAGGGCGCGGTCCGACCCGATGATCTCCTCGCGGATCCGTTCGATCAGCAGCTCCCCCTCGAGGCGGGGGTCCGGCTCTCGCAGCATCGGCACGCTCCTCGTCCCGGCACCGGGTCCGCTCGCGCGGCCCGGTCCCGGAACACCCCCATTCTAGGCGCACCGGGAGGACCGGGGGCGGGCGGGAACGCGGGGGGCCGCGAGGGGTCAGGGGAACACCGGCGGAAGCTCCGTCACCGAGGCGCCGGCCTCGCGGGCGAGGAGGCTCGCGAGGTCCGGGTGGCAGGTGAGGACGAGGACCTGGAGCTCCCGGCCGACCGCGGCGAGGACGCGGGCGGCGGCGGCGCGGCGTTCCGGGTCGAAATCCACGAGGACGTCGTCGAGGACGAGGGGGGGCGCCGGGCCGCGGCGGGCCACGTCGACGGCGAGGGCGAGGCGCAGCGCCAGCCAGAGCTGCTCGCGCGTGCCCCGGGAGAGCCGGTCCGGCGCGAGCGCCTCGCCCGCGCGTCCGGCGATCTCGAGGCCCTCCCCGTCTTCCCGTGGACGGACCGCCGGGTGCCGGCCCCCGGTCATCCGCGCGAGCCATTCCGAGGCGCGGCGGAGCACCGCCGGCTGGTGCCGCTCCCGGAACCGGCGGAGGGCCTCCCGGGCGAGGGCCTCGCCCAGGGCGAGCCGCTGCCAGGCGGCGACCGTCTCCGCGAGGTCCGCCTCCACCGCCCGCAGCTCCTGCTCGAGGGCCGGCAGGTCCGCGTCCCCCTCGAGGCGGCGGCGCTCCGCCTCGAGCCCCCCGAGCCGGCGGTGCCGCTCCCCGGCCATCTCGTCGATCTCCCGGAGGCGCGCCTCGATCGCCTCCAGCTCCGCCCGGCGCGCGTCCGCGTCCCCCTCCGCCAGCTCCCGCTCGACCGCGGCCCGGTCCCTGCCGGCGAGCAGCCGCTCCTCCTGCCGCTCCAGCTCCCGGAGGCGCGCGTCGATCTCGCGGGCCCGCTCCCGGGCCTCCCGGTCGGCGGCGATCCGTTCCCGGAGCGTCACCAGGGCGGCGGACAGCGCGGGAAAGGGGTCGGCCTCCTCGACGTCGACGCCGGCATCCGCCCGGGCGAGCAGGCGGGCCGTGGCTGCGCACCACCTGGCGACCCGCTCCCGGCGCGCCGCCAGGTCGGCCTCGATCCGGGCAGCCTCGGCGAGGGCGGCCCGGGCCTCCCGCGCCCGGTCGAGGAACGCGAGGAGCCCGTCCACGCCGTCGACCGCCGGCAGGCCGTGCTCGCCGAGGAACGCGTCCCACGCGGCGTCCGCCTCCCGCACGTCCTCCTCTGCCCGGCGGACGGCCTCCTCGGCGCCCTGGCGCTCCCGGGCGGCCGCCTCCCGGCGGGCCGTCTCCTCCCGGCCCGCCGCCCGGCGGCGCCACGCGAGACCGAGCCCCGCCGCTGCCGCGATCGCCGCGACGAGCAGGGCGAGCGCTCCCGCGAGCCGCTCGCCCGCCCCCGCGACGAGCCAGGTCCCGGCGAGCACCGCGAGGACGGCGACCGGCCACGAGACCCACTCGAGCAGGGCGGGCCCCGCCCGGGGGGCTCCCTCGAGCACGACCCGCTCCCGCTCCCGGGCGGCCTCGGCGGCGGTCCGGGCCTCCCGCAGCCGCTCGCGGGCCTCCTCCCGGGCCCGGCTGCGACGGAGTCCCTCCCCGCGAAGGAGGTCCGCGGGAGGCAGGGCCCGGAGGCGCCCGGCGTCCCAGCCATCCCCCAGGGCCGCGAGCAGCTCCGCGGCCCGGGCCGCTGCCCGGGCGCGGCGAGGCTCGAGGTCGAGCGCCTCGTCCCGGGCCGCCCGGGCGGCGGACTCCTCCCGGGCGAGGCCCTCCGCCTCCGCGGCGAGCGCGTCGAGCCGGTCGTCGAGGACGAGGGCCGCCCGCTCCCGCCGCAGGTCGTCCGCCGGGCCGCGGACCTCCGCGAGTCCCGCCACCGCCCCGAGGAACTCCCGCCGCGCGACGAGTTGCTTCCGTTCCTCCTCGAGGTCGGCGATCTCGCGGGCGAGGGCCCGCTCCTCGCCCCGGTCCGCCGCGGCCCGGGCGGCCGCCCGGAGGTCGCCCAGCCGGGCCGCCAGCTCCGCGCGACGCTCGAGGAGGCGCTTCAACCGGCAGTCCCCCCGGGGCGCGGCCAGCTCCCGCGCCCGGTCGGCGAGTTCCTTCGCCAGCTCCCGGGCGCCGGCCCCGGCGCCGGTCAGGCCGGCCGCGAGGAGCCTCCCCTCGAGCGACTCCCCGCCGAGGCGGCCGATCTCGGCCATGTCCGCGAGGTCGAAGAAGAAGACGCGCTCGAAGAGGTCGAGGGTCGTCCCCCCGAGGAGCGCGGCCAGGTCGGCGGCGTCCCCCTCCGTCCCGTCCGGGCGGACGAGCCGGAAGTCCCGGCGGCTGCCGGCAACGCGCTTGGCGAGGCGCCAGCTCCCGCCGGGCCCGTCGAGCTCGAGTTCCCCGCCGGCGTCCCCCCCGCGCAGGGGAGGCAGGGGAGGGTTCACGCCGCGCCCGGCCCAGGGGGCGAACAGCATCCAGCGCAGGAACGCGAGGAGGGTCGACTTGCCGGCCTCGTTGGGCCCGGCGATCACCTGGACGGCGGGGGAGAGCGGCCCGAGCGCGAGCCCCCGGTGGATCCCGAACCCGTCGACCCGGAGGGACCGGATCCGCACGGGGGTAGGGGCCGGGGCGCCGCGGGTCTCCCCGCTCACCGCGCGTCCTCCCCGCCGCCCGGCTCGCCGTCCCCGGCGTCCGCGTCGCCGCCGACCAGGCGGGCGAGGACCGCCGCGCCCGCCTCGAGGAGCTCGTCCGGGCCCGGCGAGGGGAGGGCGTCCCCGAGCGCCCGCCGGACCGGGCCCAGCCGCGGCATCCGGCCGGCGACCTCCCGGGCGAGCCGCCCGGCCGCCTCCGGGTCGTCGCGCAGCTCGGCGAGGAGGGCCGCCAGCTCGCCCGCCAGGTCCCGCCGGCCGGCGAGGTCCCGGGGATCGCCGGCGGGCGCGAGGCGAATCCCGGCCCAGGCGAGGTCGGCGGGGGCGGCCTCCCGCAGCTCGGCGAGGAGGTCGGCGGCGCGGCCGGGGGCGAGCAGCGGGGACCCGGCCCCGGCGACCCGGACCCGGGCCCGGGCGATCACCGCGCGGCCGTCGGCGGCGTCGAGGAGCCCGCGTCCCGCCTCCTCGAGCCGGTCGAGCAGCTCCTCCGGGGCCTCGCCCTCCGGGACCTCGACGGTGACCTCCTCGAAGCGGACCCGGTCGAGGGGCCGGAACCCGGCGTCGACCACCCGGCCATCCTCCACCTCGACGAGCATGCCCCCCTTGGCCCCCCGCTCGCTCGGCTTGAAGCTGCGTCCCTGGGTGTCGCCCGGGTAGACGACGAACGTCTCCCCCCGCTCGACGACCTGCCGCCGGTGCACGTGCCCGAGGGCCCAGTACCCGTACCCGGTCGCGAGCAGGTCCTCGCGGCGGCACGGGGCGTAGGGATCGTGGCCCTCGATCCCGGCGAGGTTCGCGTGGAGCAGCCCGATCTCGAGGGGCCGGGTCCCCGGGGGGCCCGCCGGGGGCGGGGCGTCCCCCGGGAGGGGAACGGTGCCCGCCGCGGGGAAGCGGGCCGCGAGGTTCCGGGTCTCCCGGGGGCGGCCGTGGCTCGCCCCGTGCACGAGGGCGAGGGTCGCGCCGTCGCGGACGGCCGCGGCGGTGGCGGGACGCCCCCCGGGAAAGAGCGTGACGCCGTCGATCGGCCCGGGGAGGACGGCGGCCGGGTCCTCCACCGGGTCGTGGTTGCCGAGGACGAGGAACGAGGGGATCCCGTCCCGGGCCAGCTCCGCGAGGACCCGGCGCAACCGGAGCGCGGCCCGGAGGCCCCGTTCGGGCCCGTCGTAGAGGTCGCCGGCGAGGAGCACGAACGCGACGTCCTCGGCCCGGGCGAGGCGGGCGATCTCGTCGAGGACGCCGAGGGAGGCGTCCCGCAGCCGCTCCGCCCAGCCCGCCCCGCCGGGCAGGGAACCGACCCCCTCGAACGGGGTGTCGAGGTGCAGGTCGGCGACGTGCAGGAACCGGAAGCGGGCCATCGCGGCCAAGTGAACCAGCCCCGCGCCCCCGCGGCAACCGCCCGCTTCCGGGCGAGGGAGGCCCGGCGTACCTTTCCGGTGCCGGGGCCGCCGTCCGTCCCGGGGGAGGTCCGCCATGTCCCGTCGTCCCTTCCTGCCGCGCGCCGCGCGCGGCCTCGCCTTCCTGCCCTGCCTCGCCGGCCTCGCGCTCGGCCTCGCCGCGCCGGTCCTTGCCGACCACGTCGTCTCCGGGAGGGTGACGTCCGAGGAGACCGGGGAACCGCTCGCCGGGATCACGGTCGGCCTCACCCGGGCGGACTCGTGCGCCGGGCTGCGACCCGACCAGCGGATCCCGGTCGAGGCGACCGGCGTCACCGACGAGGACGGCGTCTACCGGATCCCGGTCGACGAGACCGCCCCCGGCGTCGACCGGCTCTACGTGTTCACCAGCCACGAGACGGTCTTCAACGAGGCCTGGCCGGCGACCGACACCCACGCGATGGTCCCCTGGAAGGTCGACGTCGACGACCCCGCCGTGCAGACCGTCGACGCCGCCGGCGGCGACGTGGAGAACGTCGACTTCCAGGTCGCCTCCTCGAGGCGCACCGAGTACGTCCTGATGCGGGACGGGGTCACCCACCTCGGGACCGACGTCTGGCTCCCCTCGCGGATCCCCGGGATGAGCTGGGACACGCTGCTCAAGCGCACGCCGTACGGGCGCGACACCCCGCCCCGGATGTTCATCGACGGCGACTACGCGGTCGTGATCAACTCGACGCGCGGCCGGGAGGACTCCGAGGGGGAGGACAACGTCTTCGACGACGACGGCTGGCTCGAGAACCAGGACGGCTACGACACCGTCGAGTGGATCGCGGAGCAGCCCTGGTCGACGGGGAGGATCTGCACCTTCGGCGGGTCGGCCCCCGGCATCACCCAGTACCTGGTCGCCGGCGCGGCCCCGCCGCACCTCGTCTGCTGCGTCGCCGAGATCGCCTCCGCGAACTTCTACCACCACATGAACTACCCCGGCGGGGAGTTCCGCAAGCACATGGTGGAGACCTGGCTCGAGGGGCAGGGGTCCACCCACAAGCTCGACGAGATCTGGGCCCACCCGGACGAGGACGAGTACTGGGACCGCCGCAACCTGATGAACCGCCTCGACCACGTCGTCGTGCCGATCCTGCACATCGGCGGCTGGTACGACATCTTCAGCCAGGGAACCCTCGACTTCTTCCACCACCTGCAGAACGAGGGGGGGGAGGGCGCCCGCTTCAACCAGAAGCTCGTCATCGGGCCCTGGATCCACGGGCTGTACGCGAGCCCCTGGCAGGGGGAGCTCCAGTACCCCTGGAACAGCGTCTTCGCCGACTACGCCGAGACCGTGATGAAGTGGTACGACTTCTGGCTCCGGGGCGAGGACAACGGGATCCTGGACGAGCCGCCGGCCCGCTACTACGTCATGGGCCCCGGCATGCCCGAGGCCGCCTCGGCCCCGGGCAACGCGTGGCGCCTCGGCGACGACTGGCCGCCCCCCGGCGAGGAGCGGGCGTACTACCTGCACCCGGGCGGGCTTCTCTCGACCGAGCCGCCGCCCGCCGGCGCCGCCTTCGCCGAGTACGTGTCGGACCCGGACGACCCGGTGCCGACCCGGGGCGGGTCGAACCTCTACGACGACATCGGCCAGGGCCCGATGGACCAGCGCCCCGTCGACGACCGCGCCGACGTGCTGACCTGGCAGACCCCGGCCCTCGCGGAGCCGCTGGAGATCTCGGGCCCGGTCCGCCTCGAGCTGTGGGCCTCGTCCGACCGGACCGACACCGACTGGGTCGTCAAGCTCGAGGACGTCTACCCGGACGGGCGGGCGATGCTGGTGACCGACCTCGTCCTGATGGGCCGCCACCGGGTGAGCTTCCGGCAGGAGGACCTGCTCGTCCCCGGCGAGATCCACCACTTCACCGTACGCCTCTGGGACACGTCGATCACGCTGCCGGCGGGACACGCGCTGCGGGTCGCGATCGCCTCGTCCAACTGGCCCCGCTTCCGGATGAACCCCCAGACCGGCGAACCGTTCCACCAGGAGACCGGCAGCGAGGTCGCGACCAACCGGGTCTACCAGGACGCGGACCACCCGACGCGCCTCGTCGTCTCCGTCGTCGACCCGGCGGCCGTCACCGGCTGCCGCCCGGGGGCGCACGTCACCGGGCTCGGGGTCGAGAAGCTGGACGGGGGGGACCGGATCCGGCTCTCGTGGGACCCGGTCGAGGACGACTGCCACCGCCGCTACCGCGTCTACGCGGGCGACCGCGCTCCCTGGCCATGGATCGTCCGGAACCGGGTCGGCGCGACCGGGGCGACGACGTTCGAGACCGACCACGACGCGATCTTCTGGCAGGTCGTCAGCGAGGGCACCGACGGCGGCAACGGTCCCCACGGCAGTCCCTGACGCCGCCGGCTTGCCCGCGGGCGCACTCGATCCCATGAGAGGGACCGCCGGGGATGTGCCCCCGGGGAAAGGAGCCCACCCGATGACCCCGATGGACGCCTTCTGGCTGTTCCTCGTGCTGGTCTCGCTGCAGCCGGTCCTCAAGCAGAAGATGCTCGAGGCGGCCCGCCAGCGCCTGATCGCCGACCTCGAGAAGAAGCGTGGTAGCCGCGTCATCCTGCTCGTCCACCGGCAGGAGACGATGTCCCTCCTCGGCTTCCCCGTGATGCGCTACATCGACGTCCACGACTCCGAGGAGGTGATCCGTGCGATCCACCTGACGGAGCCCGGGGTCCCCCTCGACCTCGTGATCCACACGCCCGGCGGGCTTGTCCTCGCGGCGACCCAGATCGCCCGGGCGGTCAAGCGCCACGAGGGAAAGGTGACGGTGTTCGTCCCCCACATGGCGATGTCCGGCGGCACCCTGATCGCCCTCGCCGCCGACGAGATCGTGATGGACCCGCACGCGGTGCTCGGGCCGGTCGATCCTCAGCTCGGCCAGATGCCGGCGGCGTCCTACCTGAAGGTCGTCGAGGACAAGCCGGTCGAGCACGTGGAGGACGAGACCCTGGTGATGGCCGACATGGGCCGCAAGGCGATCGCCCAGCTCCAGGAGACGATCCTCGAGCTGATCGGCGACCGCTACCCGGAGGCCGAGGCCCGTCGCATCGCCGAGACCCTCTCCGAGGGCCGCTGGACCCACGACTACCCGATCACCCCCGAGCACGCCCGCCAGCTCGGCCTCCCGGTGACCGACAGCGTCCCGAGGGAGGTCTACAAGCTGATGGAGCTCTACCCGCAGCCGAAGCGGACGCTGCCGTCGGTGGAGTACCTGCCGGTCCCCCGCCAGGCCGGCAACGGCAAGGCCGCGGGGCACCACGGTCGCGGCTGATCCGCGCTATGCTCCCCCGGGCGCCCGGGAGCGGAGAGCGCCCGGGAGGCGTGGCGTGAGGCCAGGCGACCACGACGAACGCGGGCTCGGGGGCCCCGGCGATCCCCTTCAGGATCCGGTTCCGTCCCCCCCACCGGAACCACCACCGCGGCGGTGGCGGCCGTGGCTCGTTCTCCTCGGGGACGCGCTCGGGATCCCGGTGCTCGCCGTCGGCCTGCTGGTCGGCATCATCGTCGTGGCCGTGGCCGCCGGGATGCCCCTCGACGCCGGCAACGCCCGGGCGATTCTCGAGGGGAAACCGCTGCCGGAGGGGGCCGCGGGTACCGACGCGAGCGCCTTTCCCCTCGCGGCCCTCGCGTCGCTCCCCCTCGCCCTCCTCGCCTGGGCCGTGGTCTTCGGGCGGCGCCAGCTCCGGGGGCGGTTCCGGGTGAACGGCGCCATCGTCCGGGACGGGCTCCTCGGGGGCATCGGGATGCTCGCCATCGGCGCCCTCGGTTCCTCCATCACGGGCGGCGAGACGCCGGCCGCCTTCGAGGTGATGCGCGCCACCCACCCGCTGGTCGTGGTGCCGCTGCTGGTGGTGGTCGCACCCCTCGGCGAGGAGCTCTACCTGCGGGGGCGACTCTTCGGCGTCCTTCTCGAGGCCGCTGGCCGCCGATGGGCGTACCTGGTCAGCGCGGGGGTCTTCGGCCTGCTGCACCTGGCGGGGGGCCTCGACTACCTGCCGCTGGTCCTCGCCTACTTCGGGATCGGGCTGCTCCTCGCCTGGCTGCGCGACCGCACCGGCGGCCTGGTCGCACCGGTGCTCGCCCACGCCCTCAACAACCTCGCCGGCGTCCTTTCCCTCTACCTGGCCCACGCGCCCTGACCACGGCGGGCGGCCTCCCGGCCGCCCCTACAAGACCCCACGGAAACCCTCGAAACGCGCGCCGCGGGGTTCGTAGGGGTCGCCGGCAGGCGACGGGGTTCTTGTAGGGGGCGCCGG
>Ga0256914_1001768_pt1 | contig 18859 bp, 19 predicted proteins | sample HulkmetaG_FD_191571 | JGI IMG/M metagenome (GOLD analysis project Ga0256914, IMG submission 191571) | Hydrothermal chimney microbial communities from Main Endeavour vent field at the Juan de Fuca Ridge, Pacific Ocean - Hulk | ecosystem: Environmental > Aquatic > Marine > Hydrothermal vents ... | reverse complement strand
GTTCACTTCAAAAACCTGCTACCGGCTGAAAATATGGCCTCCTCAAGGCACCACTCTCCTCCACACTCCATAAGCTTCGTCAATCCCTCTACTGTGGCACCGGCGGGAGTGCATATCATATCCACAACTTCCTCACACCCGTACTTTCTGTATAACTCTAATGCTCCCTCGAATGAGCAAATTGCAAGCTCTCTGGAGATTTCTGCGTTTATTCCGAGCCTTATTCCAGCAATCTTTGCAGCCTCAATCAGCTTCACGACAAATGCCACCGAGCTTGCGAAAGCTATGGAAGCATCAACGACCTTTTCCTCCACTTCCAGCGGTTTTCCAAGTTTTTCGAGAACTTCTATTGCTCTTTCAATCTTATCTGCTCTGCCTTCACTGCAGTAAGTTATCACTCCCTTTTTAGACTCCACCGACAGCGGAGCCATGGCCTTCACGACATTCTCGCTAACGTCCTTCAGCTCCTTTAAACTCACTCCGGCCATGAAGCTTATTACTGGCCTGTTTTCAGCCACCTTTCCAATTTTTTCTCTCATTGAGCTCCTGAAAACGTCTGGCTTCAGTGTTATGATGATGACATCTGCTTCTCTGCACCTCTTTATATCACTGCTCTTTTCACATTTGAGTTCAAGCTTTTCCGGATTTCTTCTGATTGCAAGTACATCGCAGTGAGGTATCAGGGCCTTGGCTATGGCACTTCCCATTTTTCCGCATCCTACAATTGCAACTTTCATGGCAAAGGCTCAAACAAGTTTAATATAACGACTCCTGTCAGTTACACCCATGGGTGTAGCTGTAAAGGACTGGGGACTCAAACTCAGAATGTGGTTCACGATGTTCATGATCTTTCTCATAACCATAGCCTTCCTTACACTGCTCTGGCTGTACGGTGTTAGCACCTCGATGCTCGTAATAATTGCAGGAGGTATGCTGTTTGTCCAGTACTACTTCTCCGACAAGCTTGCACTGCTTGCTACTGGGGCCAGAATAGTGGATGAAAGCGAAGCACCTGAACTGCACGCAATGGTTGCTGAACTGGCAAGGAAAGCCGGACTGCCAAAGCCCAGGGTAGCTATAGTTGACACGAGAATACCCAACGCATTCGCTACTGGTAGAAGTCCTTCAGCATCTACAGTTGCCGTGACAACAGGCATAATGAGAATACTTGACAGGGATGAACTGGAAGCTGTTCTCGGTCACGAAATGAGCCACATAGCTCACAGGGATGTTGCCGTTATTACCATAGCGAGCTTCATAGCTACCCTTGCCTGGTTTGTGATGAGGTGGGCAATGTTCATGGGTATGTGGGGTTACAGCGACAGGGATCGCAACGATCTGCTACCTCTTGCAATATTCGCAATCTCGTCTTTGGTATGGCTGATCAGTTTCCTGCTCATAAGGGCTCTGAGCAGATACAGGGAGTATGCAGCTGACATGGGGAGTGCCATACTGACAAGGAAGCCGGAAAAGCTAATCTCTGCACTGCTGAAGATAAGCGGTACCATGGAATACGTGCCACCTGAAGAAAAGAAGCAGGTGGAAGGACTGAATGCATTCTTCATAATTCCTGCAATAAGCGGAGAAACAATAATGTCCCTTTTCTCCACACATCCTCCTGTAGAAAAGAGGATAGAAAAACTTGAGGAAATAGCTGAAAAGATGAGAAGGGGTGAGCTTTAGGCTTTAATTTTTTGTAGTTTTTTGTTCCGGTTTTTTGCTCTTGCAGATTCTCCTGCAGATCCTGCAACACATCCTATGACATATCCAGAAAACCTAAAAATAGTGGAGCCGTAACTTTGCAGGTGCACAAACACGCTGAAATTCCGTACTTCGTGGAGGTTGGGGAGAACATTCTGGACAGGGTTAGAGTGTTCGTAACCAAGATAGAGGCAGAAAGAGCTGTTATGCTCAGCGGAAAAACAAGTTATGAACTTGCCGGTAAATACGTGGAAAGCACCCTGAGTGTAAGGGAAAGCCACAGGCTAACAAATCCACAGGAAGAGGTGAGAAAACTAATAGCCAGACTAAGTTACGGGGATGTGGACTGTATAGTTGCCGTGGGCGGTGGCAGGATAATCGATTCCGGGAAAATTCTGGCCTCTGAACTCAACGTCCCGCTGGTAACAGTTCCCACCACCGCATCTCACGACGGAATGGCATCTCCCGTGGCAAGTTTCAGGAATGGAGATGTTTTCTCGATCTTTACAAAACCCCCCTCTGCTGTGATTGCAGACACATCCATAATATCTCGCTGCCCTCCAAGACTTATAAGGGCAGGATTTGGAGATTTGATATCAAACGTAACTGCTGTGAAGGACTGGAAACTTGCCAAGGAAATAGATCCTACTGACTACTCTGAAATTGCTGCAAACATAGCTTTAATGCCAGCTGAGATGGTTTTGAACAGACTTCCGGATGTGGAAAGCCTTGTTAAGGGACTGATAATGAGCGGAGTTGCCATGAGTATAGCCGGCAGCAGCAGGCCTGCGAGTGGAGCAGAGCACAAATTCAGCCACTCACTCGACATGCTTGGAATTGGAAAGGCTCTTCACGGAGAGCAGGTTGGAATTGGCACAGTAATCATGGAGTATTTCCACGAAATGGCTTACGATGGGGACTGGGAGAGGATTAAAGGTGCGATGGAAGAATTCGGATGTGTGACAAGTTTGAAGGAGCTTGGAATTTCAGTGGACGATGCTGTTCTTGCACTTATGAATGCAAAAAAGATCAGACCCTCAAGATATACGATACTTGATGCCCTCAATCCGGCAAAAGAGGACTTCGAGAGGGCGATAAAGGTAACGGGTGTTATTTAGGGTGTAGTTTAATATTTTTACTTATTTTTGACTTTTGCTTTTAATTTTTTATTCTGATTGCTTCATCTATTCTTATCTCAAAGTCAGCTGAACAATTCCTGGGGCTCTCTGGACTAAAAACAGTCCGGCTTTTTCTCGAATTTAAACTGAGTAACACAATTTTCTTAAAATTTTATACGAATTCGACGTCTGTCTTTTCATTTCTATCGAAACAGGTTGTAATTTTATTGCCTCTAATCTATCATTATCTTACATTTCCAATCAAAACAAGAAGCTTGGAGCCAATCTCCCGGGTTAGAAGTTATAAGAGTTTCATCTCGAATTTAGAAATTTTAAATGCTCTGCGAAACTCTCTCAGAGCTCAGTAAAACAAATAAACTTCTCTTCTCTGCCCTTTTCGCACTCGATTGATTTTGAAAGGGTAAAAATAGTAAGGTTTATTAATTTAAATAATTAGCCTCGCCCCATGGACACTGCATCCTTAGCCATGGTAGCAATGTGCTGTTTCGCAGTTTTAACAGCGTTTGCAGCTCTGTTCACGAAAGATACTTTCTATTCTGCTCTCTACATGTCAGCAACGCTTGTAACGATCGCCGGAATGTTCGCACTGAACAACGTCCAGCCAGTGTTTGTCCTGATAACGTTCATATTCGTTGGAGCAATAGGGGCAGTTACGGTCGCCCTTGCGGCCATGTACAGAGATCCAAAGCCGAAAATACAAATAGACTTCATATGGTTTTTACCTGCGATAATAACCTTTGCAGCGATTTTCAATGCGATTTTTGGGCTCAAAAATGTCCCTTCTGCTTTCAGCGGTTCTGAGGTTTCAGCGTTTGTCGAAAACTATGCCGTCTTTGCACTGTTCTTCTTCGCCCTTGCCATATTGCTGATGCTTGCAGTGGTTAAGTTCGTCAGGAGGGAAGAGGTATGATGGTTTACCTGTCTCTCGTAACATCTGCAGCGATACTGCTCATAGGGTACATAATGGCAATGTCGAGCAAGGAACTCGTCAGACTTCTGATATCTCTGGAGCTCATGTTCGGGGCAGTTTTCCTTGCACTTATGCCCCTGTTTACAGTTCCAGATCTCACGACGTCTGCTTTCAGTATAGCCGTGCTTACGATCTTTACGAGTGGTGGAGAGCTGATGATACTGATAGCGGCCATGGTAACGTTCAGCAAGAAGTTCCGCAGCATCTCTACCGACGATATTGTGGCGGGAGGTGATAGTCCGTGATACTGCTTGATGTTTTGTTAATTCCACTTGTCTTGACCTTCATAACACCCCTCATGAGGCCCAAGCTTGCCACAGCTGTATCGGCTGTTGCTTTCCTGATACCGTTCGTTTACACAGTCTATGCTCTCGCAACCAACGCAGTAGCCCAGATACCCCTGATAAAAATAGTGAAACCCATTGGTGAGTTTTACATCCTTGGGGATCAGGTTTCCTACTCGTTTGCCCTTGCAATAACACTCGTTTCTGCCATGGTTGCTCTGTACTCACTTCCCTACATGGCTCACCGCTTTGAGGAGATGGGTAGAGAGCTTACGAGCGAATACAGGAAGTACATATTCTTCTACAACCTGTATGCAGCTTCAATGCTGTGGCTCGTTTTCAGTGGAAACTTCATAATGCTCTACATATTCCTTGAAATCTCACTGCTTGCTTCATTCCTGCTGATTTACATGTACGGTTATGGAGACAGAAGGAAAGTCGCAACTCTCTACTTCGTCTGGACCCACATAGCCGGAATGCTCGCTCTAATAGGATTCCTGCTTACAGCGTCTGCGAACGGAAGTCTTGCTTTCAACGCCATAAAGAGCATAGGCTTCCTTGCCTGGCTGCTGATATTCCTTGGAATGATAATCAAGCTTCCCGGCCTTGGTCCTCACGTCTGGCTTCCGTGGGCTCATGCAGAAGCTCCAACACCCGTCAGTGCATTGCTGAGTCCACTGACTGTTGGTCTTGGAGCCTACGTCATTCTGAGAGCGTATCTGATAAGCCCGTGGTTCATAAAAACGTACACGATGCCAATATTCATCTACGGCGTGATTTCGAGCATCTATGCCGGATTCATGGTTTTCAGACAGAACGATTACAAGAGGTTGCTCGCTTTTTCCACGATCTCCCAGATGGGCTACTGCCTCATCGCATTCTGCCTCGGCACTTACGGCATAATGGCAGTAATAATCCAGTACATCTCCCATGCATTTGGAAAGGCAATACTCTTCATGACTGCAGGAGGTATAATAGCGAACTACCATGGGCTGAGAGATATAACCAAGATGGGTGGAATGCACGAGTACATACCAACAATATCAAACGCTGCTCTCCTTGGCTTCATGAACCTTGGAGGCATTCTGACGGTTGGAATGTTTGGAGAGTTCTTCATTCTCAGAGGACTCGTTGACACGTTTGGATTCGACATCTCGCTCATACTTGCAGTGATCTTCGTGTTCATAATATCCGGACTTTACAGCTTCTACACGTTCAAGAGAATATACTGTGGAAAGCCAGCAGGATACGAGAAAGTTAAGGTCAACAGACTGCTTGACACCCCTCTGTTTGTCATAGGAGTGATCTCAATACTGTTCATCTTCCCTCCACTTGCAGCAGTCCTCCTGAACGCCGTTAAGGCCGGTGTTGTGCATGCCTTCACCCTCGGAGGTGTTGCACCATGAACTGGGAACTCGTTCTACTCTTCGTTGCACCCGTGCTGTGTAGCCTGCCGATAGCCTTTGTCTGGGTTGCTGAACCGGGTAGTGAGAGGGCAAGAAAACTGCCTGTACTTTCCGTGTTCGGCTTATTCGTGTCATTTGTGATTGCAATACACATCCTTCTGACGTATCCTAACGGGACATATACAATACCGTGGTTGCCTGAATACAACATAAACTTCGTGTTCATATTTGACTACCTGAGCAAGTACATGGGCGCTCTTACAGCCTTCATAGCCTTCATGATTGGCCTGTATGGTCTGGAGTACATGAAGCACGATTATAGGCTTGGATGGTACTGGTTCTTCTTCAACATGTTCACAGCATCAATGCTCCTCGTTGTTTACAGCGACAACCTGCTGATGCTCCTCATTGGATGGGAGGGACTCGGTTTAGCTTCATGGGGTCTGATAGGTCACTGGTTCAGAGATGATGACGAGATAGCTTACGTCGGTGTTGTTGGCAGGAAAGTTGGGCCTCTGAAGATGTACTGGCCCCCAAGCTACGGTGGCTGGAGAGCAATATCGACGATAAGAGTCGGAGACATGCCGATGTTCTTCGCTGTTGCAGCTATATACGCCTTGACAGGCAATCTGAACATCTCTCAGATCCACTGGGGAATGCTTTTCTCAAAGATTGGATTTGCCGGCACGCTGTTCCTCATGCTCTGCTTCCTTATGGGTCCATTCACGAAATCTGCACAGCTTCCTTTCAGCGAGTGGCTGATGACGGCAATGACCGGCCCGACAACTGTCAGCGCACTCCTTCACTCCGCTACAATGGTTGCTGCCGGAACTTACCTCTTCATCAGAATAAGCTGGTACATACACCCGTGGGCTCTCCACTCAGTTCCCGGAGTTGAAATGCTCTACTTCATAGTGATGATGCTTGGACTAATCTCCGCTCTCTATGGAGCATCCGTCGCAATAGGCTGCCTTGAAAGGAAAGTTCTGCTTGCAGCATCGACAATGTCAAGTCTCGGCCTGATGTTTGGATGTGCGGCAGCATCCTACTGGTTTGGAAAGCTTGCACTGGTGATAGCATTCTGGTACCTGCTGACACACGCTTTCGCAAAGGCAACACTGTTCCTCGTTGCGGGACATCTGATACATGCAACTCACGACAGATTCTGCTGTGGAGACTTAAATCTTGCAAGAAAGATGAAGACTGCTTTCGTTGCGACAATCATAGCCACGATAGCTCTCGGTGGTCTTCCGCCCCTGACAGCTTACTGGGTCAAGGCTGGAATGGATGGAGTCATGCACCACATAGTGGAGATGGTCGGTTCTGCACCGCTTGAACTGCTCATACTGACGTCCCTGCTCTACTCAGCATTCCTCGCCAAGTTCCTCAGCCTGAATTTCTGGAAGGGTGGAAAGTATCACCTACACCTGCACGGTGAAAAGCTGATGCCCTTCGCTTACGCATGTGTCGTCTCAATGGTGTTCCTGCTGCTCTACAGAATACTCACGGGCACAGATCCACTTGTGGAAACACACCTGCTTGAATTCGGACTTGAGAAGGATTCGATGATAGTGGGTCTTGGAGTTACAGCTACTTACCTCTTCGCACTTGTCGTTCCGAGGATAAGGGCTCTCTCCCCAATAGGAACTTTCCTTGGAGACAGAATGTACCTGCCAGCCTTAAATGACTTCATAGTCCCGTCCATAGGATGGGCGATATCCAGAGTTATAGAGTACACGCACAGAGCAATAGACTGGTTCTGCCACTTTGGATTGCCTGATGCAATGCTCTCGATATCTAAGCGCATAAGGTCGATCCAGGTTGGATACATGAGGGTTTACATGAAGATAGCTCTCGCGTTTGTGATGGCTGCAATAGTCGTCTCCATGCTGGGGTGGTTGTGATGATGTTTTCAGCGATACTTGCTCTGGTTATACTGACACTTGGAGCTGTTTGTTCGCTTAAGGATCCAAGGATATCTCTGGCGGCGAGCATACTCTCCCTGATTATAGTGCTCGCCACTTCAGCTACGACCCAGCTGTTCATGTACGCCCTGCTTGTCGTTGCAATAGGTGTGCTTACAGTGTTCAGCATGAGTATAAAGGACAACCAGATGACTGGAGTCGATTACGCGCTTGTGGCCCTGATAGCGATGATAACCGTTTACATCGCATACACGAGCGATGTGGCATTCATACTCGCATCTTTCGTTATAGCCTCAGTTCCAACATACGCCCTGATATTCGTCAGCACAGATGGAAAGCCGCACGTTGACGTTGCAATAAAGTACATAGCCTTCATGGTTCTTGCAACAGTTCTGTTCATAATTGGGACACTGCTGCTCGTCTTCTCGAGTACGACGAATGGAGATACGGCAATATACACTCTTGGCTTTGTCATGCTCATACTTGGCCTTGGAATGGAGGTTGGATGTGCTCCAATGCACGAGTGGGTGCCCGATGTTTTCAGCGCTGCCGATCCTCTTCCACTTTCAGTTATAGCATCCATAACGAAGATAGTTCCTTTCGTTGCAGCTTACAAGATACTGCTGCTAACTGCTTTACCTCAGCTGAGCAAGCTGACAATCTTCGTTGCATTCATAGCGGTAATATCGATGTTCACGGGCAATATAGGAGCTCTTACAGCGAAGGAGACAGGCAGAATTCTTGCTTACTCCACTGTTGCAAACATGGGTTACATAATAGCAACTCTTGCAGTCATAACAACCAAGAACTTCCTGTATCTGGCCTTTGCAGGAGCATTGCTTCAGCTGATTGTCAACGCATTCGGAAAGGCATCTTTCTTCGCGTCGATAAAGACCGATGGATGCTCAAGACCCCTGATGTACCTGCTGGCTTTGTCTTTCATAGGCCTCCCTCCGCTAATGGGATTCTGGTCAAAGTTCTTCATACTGACATCACTCGTTGGAGCGGGCCTTGTATGGCTGGCATTCCTGCTTATAGTGAATTCAGCCATATCCATACCGTATTACCTCAGGATAGCAAAGAATCTGGCTGTTGATACATTTCCGGGCAAGGTTACAGCGATAGCTCTTGTTGCGAGTGCTGCAATGCTGATAACAGTCCTTCCGCCAAACTGGTTTGTTGGAATAGCTAAAATGATAATTGGAGGTGTTTAAAGGAGGTGTCAGCTTTGCCAGACGTTGTTAGCAATGTCGTTATAGTGGCGATAGTAATCGGCCTGTGTATATTCATAGATGCTGTCATCATGATACTTGCCAAGATCCTGACTCCAAGCAACCCTCCATCGGTCGTTAAGGTCGAGAGGTTCGAGTCGGGTAATCTACCGTTCATGACTCCAAAGTACTCACTGCCAATGCAGTACACAGGTTACCTGCTCGTCTTCCTTGGAGTCGAACCAATAGTCGTCCTGCTGTTCATACTTGCTCCCCTCAGAATTGCCATTCCCCTGATAGGTGTTACCTTCGTTATGCTAACTCCCGCGATTTATGCTGGATACAGGCTCGCTTGTGAGGCTGCTTACGCTGAGGGTGAGAAGTGTAAGGAGGTGAGAGCGTGAGCAAGGACGTCAATGCAGAAAACATAGAGTTCCTCAGCAGCGGTGTTATAGCTCCCGTAAAGAAGTGGGGTGCAAAGTGGAGTCTCTGGGCAGTTCACCTCGTCACATCCTGCTGTGGTGTCGAGCTGGCTCACGCTTATGCAAGCGGTTACGATGCTGAGAGATGGGGCAGCCTGAACTTCGGAATGATGAGGCAGACCAACCTGATAATCGTGGAAGGAACGATAACGAAGAAGATGGCAAGGGCTCTGAGAGTTACCTGGGAACAGATGCCGGATCCGAAGTTCGTGATACTCATAGGTGCATGCGGTATTGAGGGTGGTCTGTTCTGGAACAGCTACCACATAACGAGACCGTGGAAGATAATACCGATAGACTACTTCGTCCCCGGATGCCCTCCAACTCCTGAAGGGCTGATAGCGGCAATAAGAGCTCTTCAGAAGAAGATTGAAAGTGGTGAGGCAAGGACAACTGCCAGATTTGAAGAAGCCGATCTGGCTGCTATAGTAGGAACAGAAGTTGGAAAGGAGAGAAAACCACCAAAGCCACCTCTCAAGATAGCAGATAAACCGGAGATAAAGATAGAACCGAAAGAAGTTGACTGGGAATTTGGAAATGAGCTCGTGGAAAAACTGAAGGAAAAGATGCCTTACGCTGAGGTGTTTACGATAGACGTTAACAGAATCTATGCGAAGACAGATGCGAAGTTCTACAGGAATGTGGCGAAAGCTCTCGCCGACGAAGGATTCGATCACGTCAAGTCGATAAACGTGATAGACATTCTGCATGAGAACAAGTTCATAGTGGAGTGTTCTGTCTCAAGTTACAGTGTCAGGGAGCTCATGCCTGTAATTGTGACTTTTGCAGTTGAGATCCCAAGAGATAATCCGAGAATCCCGAGTCTGATTGACATCTGGCCATCGGCAGACTATCAGGAAAGGGAGATGCACGACTTCTTTGGAGTCTGGTTTGAAGGCAACGAGTGGATGGGCAACAAGTTCCTGATAGCTCCTGAAGTCGAAACTCCCCTGAGAAAGGACTTCAAGCTTGAGGAGCCGAATTACGTCCTTGGAGGTGAGCAGAGTGAGTGACATGAAGGAGTATTCTCTTCCCGTTCCCGTGAAGCCACCTGCTGAGATAGAGAGTCTTGAACTTCCAGTTCCCCCGGGACTGGAAGAAAAAGCTCTGAAAGAGGACGAACTCGTTCTTTTTGTTGGTCCCCAGCACGGTGGTAGCGGTCACATGCGTCTCATCGTCAGAGTTCACGGTGATGTTATAAAGGAGGTCATTCCCGATCCGGGATTTGTTCACAGGGGAATGGAGAAACTTGCGGAGAACAGGCTGTACATACAGAACATTCCCCTGCTTGAAAGACCGGCCATAATGGACTGCATAAACTTCAGCCTGGGATATGTCAGGGCGATAGAGAAGGCACTGGATGTGGAAGTTCCTGAGAGGGCGAGATACATAAGAACGATGATGGCGGAGATTTGCAGAATAGGAACTCACCTGTACGATGCCGGAATTCTTGCAGTTTTCCTCGGTCACACAACCGGATTCATGTGGCCGTTTGCCCTGAGAGAGCTGACGTGTGAGGCTCTCATGAGAGTTACCGGTGCGAGGATAACGGCATCCTACATAGTTCCGGGAGGAGTTAGGAGAGATGTTGACAGAGGAACTCTGAACTACATAAACGAGGCAATGACGTACATTCAGCACAAGCTAAAGGACTTTGAGAGAGTTTTCATTACGAATCCGGTTACAATAGCAAGAATGAAGGATGTAGCTGTTCTTAGCAAGAAAGAAGCGATAAAGTACGGTCTTGTTGGGCCGTTTCTGAGGGCGAGCGGAGTTGAGTATGATGTCAGAGCTGTCGAGCCTTACGACGCTTACGATGAGCTGACGTGGGATGTGATAGTTGCGGACGATGGAGATTCGTATTCAAGGTTCCTCGTCAGGGCTAACGAAATTCAGCAGAGCATTGGAATAATCAGGCAGTGCGTTAAGGCCCTCAAAGAAATGCCGGAGGGAAACATAATAAGTGCAGATATTGCCGGTAAAAAGAAAGCTGCAAAGGCTAAGGCCAAGGCAAAAGCCGGGAAAGAAGGTGAGAAAGAAGGTGAAAAAGAAGGAGGAGAAGGAGAAGAAAAGAAGGAGGAAAAGAAGGGGCTCGACTCAATAAAGGGCGCCTTCTTCAGAACCTTTGGCAGGTTAACTCTTCCAAAGGGAGAGTACACGACACTCACTGAAGCTTCAAGGGGAACGGTTCTCTACACCATAGTCAGTGACGGCCAGTCCAATGCACCTTACAGGCTCAGAATGGTAACTCCGGGCTGGTTCTACCTCAAGGGCTTCATGGAGTCTCTGAAAGGTTGCAGGCTTGCCGATCTGCAGGCTGTTTACGGCAGTTTCGGGTACTTCCCGCCCGAAGCGGACAGGTGAGAGGTGGTTGAGATGCTGTCTTACAGCTCCCTGCTTGAAATGTTCAGACAGAACTCGGTTGGAATACCCCTGATAACAAGAAAGGTTATACTGTATCACACTGCAAACAAGATAGCCTACATACCCCCGCTCACGAGCCTGTTTGCAAAAATACCCCTGCTTAACCTGATAGTTGCCCTGATATTCTGGAAACCATTCTTTGCTGTGGTATTTGCACCGGGTCTTGTCTGTATACTGATAGCGATACTGTTCATAATATGGTTTGAGAGGAAGGTTACCGCAAGAGTTCAGTGGCGTTACGGGCCGTTAGAAGTTTCGAGAAGTGTGGGAGGTATAATTCAGCCGATGGCCGATGGTATGCGTTACTTCTTCCAGGAAGTGATAGTTCACAGAGAAGCTCACAGGCCGTACTTCCTGCAGTTTCCTCTGATCACTTTCCTTCCTGTGTTACTTCCGATACTTGTAATTCCGGCCGGAGCAATATACGCAATAAACACACCTTACTCCATTCCGGCAGCCATAGCTTTGATTTCCCTGATACCGATGATCATAGTTGCCATAGGCTGGGCTTCGAACAGCAAGTATGCATACGTGGGTTCTCTGAGAGAGGCAATAATGTACTTCTCATACGAGGTTGTCCTGATAATTTCCGCGATGGCCATGGTAATTGTTTACGGGAGTGCAAGCGCTCTTACAATAGTCAGGGAACAGAGTGTTTTACCGGGAATAGTTCTCAACCCGTTTGCTGCCCTCGCATTCTTCGTGGCAATAGCAATGGCTACGTCTCGTTTTCCATTCGAGATACCCGAAGCTGATCAGGAAGTCGTGTTTGGACCGTTCATAGAGTACACGGGAATTATCTTTGGAGTCGTCATGACTCTTGCTTACGAGAAGCTTTACCTGCTCTGCATGCTGTTCAGCATACTTTTCCTTGGAGGATGGAACGGACCATTCATTCCACCACTTGGAGACTTATCCCCTGCTTTCTGGCTGTTCATAAAGACCATTGCTCTGATGATGATATTTGTCTTCTTCAGAACATTCTACGCAAGGTACAGGCTCGATCAGGCACTCAAAATTGGCTGGAGCACTCTGATGGCCCTTGCAATAGTGGCTCTTGGTGTTGGAATAGGTCTTGGTGCTGTTAACGTCGTGGGGTGGTTGTGATGGCTGGGGTTAGAAGAATAAAACCACCATCACCCTCATTTCCGGAGAGAGTCAGGCTTCACCTTGACGCCTTTGGAGTTGCACTGAGAGAGGCTGTAAAGCCAAGCAGAATGACAATACAGTATCCGAGGGAACTGAGAAAGAGACCGAAGGGATTCAGAGGTATGCTCGTTCTTGACGTGAAGAAGTGCATAAGCTGTTTTCAGTGCGCATTTGTTTGCCCGGCAAATGCGATATCGATGAAAAAAGCTCCAAACGGAAAGTTCTATCCGTGCGTGGATTATGCGAAGTGCATATTCTGTCATTACTGCGAGGACACGTGTACAAAAGGAGCGTGGAAGTCAACGAACTTCATGGACGTTGCATTCAAGAGTGTGGATGAAATGCTCCTTACGACTGAGAAACTCATAAACGGACCTGATGTGCCTGAGGAGGAGAGAGAAGACGAGTACATGGTCGAATACAGGCTCAGAGGAACAAAACTCGAACTGAAGAAAGATTATCCGCCGGAAAAACTTGTGGAAGTGGAGGAAGACTGATTTTCTCCTGTTTTTTATTTTCCGTTTTTTGTTTCTCCCAACACATCGTACTGTTTTGAAAAATCATTAAATATCCTTGCCACATCCATGCAAGCGTGCCGGGTCGCTGGGGTGGAAGGGGGACGGGAAAGGGTGGCTGGAAAGGCTGGAAGGGTAAGAGGGGTATGAGGAGAGGTATGGGAAGAGGTAGTGGAAGAGGTGGCAGTATGGGTAAGGGAAAGAAACCGCCCAAGACTTTTCCCGGAACTTACTTTGAGAATCTGAAAAAGGTTGTGATGGAAAAAATATGCTCCAACTGTTCCGCCTGTGTGGCAGCATGTCCAAAAGGTCTCAGGGTAGTTGACATCTCTAAAACTCCCGACTTTCCAGAGTGGGCAGACGATTGCTCGGACTGCGGATTCTGTGTCAGAGCCTGTCCAAGGTGGAACTACTCTCCTCTCAGCGGAGTAGGCTCCTTTGTCAGAGCTCTGGCAATGAAATCCAGAAGGTTTGACGGACAGGATGGGGCCATGGTAACTGAGATTCTTGTTTCCGCTATGGAAGCTGGCCTGATTGACAGAGCACTGGTTGTTGGCAGAGATGAAAACTGGAGACCGGTGGCATACATAGCAAATAGCGAGGATGAAATAGTCAGAGCTTCCGGGACGAAGTACAGTCATGCGTATCCGCTTTCAGCGTTGAAGGGATTGAGAGGAAAGGGAGGTGAAAGGATAGCCGTTGTTGGAACACCCTGTGTCGTTTCCGGAATCAGAAACCTTCAGAGAGAGTTCGGAAAGTTTGCGAGGAAGGTAACTCTTGTCGTCGGACTGTTCTGCATGGAGAACTTCTACTATCCTGATCTATCGGGATTTCTGAGAGAGAAGGGAGTGGACATTGGCAGTGTTGAGAAAATGGATATAAAGAAAGGGAAATTCATGGTTTATCCACAGAACGTCAGTTTCCCGGTGAAGGAGCTTGATGAGATCGTACCTCCCGGATGTAAGGTCTGTCAGGATTTCACGGCTGTTGAGAGTGATATCAGTGTTGGTAGCGTTGGCTCTCCTGATGGTTACTCCACAGTGATTGTTAGAAATCCGGCTTTAAACAGTCTTATAGACTCAATGACCGATGTTGAGGTTGGAGAGGTAAAGCTGGAAGTTGTGGAAAAGCTTGCAAACTTCAAGGTAAAGATCCACAGCATACACTGAGGCAGACTACTCCCTCAACAGAAAGCAGAACTATCAGACCAGCTATCAGGACTCCCGCAAATATTGAGGTCAGGGCTTTTGCAGGTTTGAGTTCGAGCAGCGTGGCAAGTAAAGTGCCCGTCCATGCTCCTGTAATGGGCAGGGGAACTGCAACAAACATCGAAAGGCCCGGATAACCGTACTTCTCTATAAGTCCTCTGTTTTTTAAAGCTCTTTTTTCAAAAAACTCGATAATGGCAGAGGTTACAGAAAACTTTCTTGCAAAATTTCTGATTCGCTCGAGTGTGAGCAGCAATACTGGTATTGGAAGCATATTTCCAAGAACTGAGAGCACGTAAGCTTTCAGCGGTGAAAAACCGAAGTGAATGGCCAGAGGAATCGCTCCCCTGAGCTCTGAAACTGGCATCGCTGCAACCAGCAGGACTTTCAGTGCATCATTCATGGGGCTGGTGGCAGGCTGAGTGTTTTTAAATACTTTTGTTTAGATGTTCATTTTTGTCCTTCAATGGACTTTATCAGGTAGTAAATGAGCTCGTTTGCCTTTACATCAACACCTCTTTTTCTCCCCTCCTCTATGAATTTTCCGTTTATGAAGTCTATTTCGGTTCTCTTTCCCCTTTCAATGTCCTGAAGCATTGAAGACCTGTTGTTTGCAGTCATTTCTGCAACCTTTCTGACCTCTCTCCTTACATCGATATCGTACTTCATGTCTCTTAATACACATTCGCACTCCTCACACAGAATCTCGGCCGGTTTCCACAGCTCTTCAAGGATGGCTCCATTCCTTTTCCCGGTTATTGCCGTTAACGGGTTTATCACTGCATTTATCGCTGCTTTTCTCCACTTAGCTTCTCTCACATCATCGACGACTTCAATTTCCATACCTTTCCCGAGAAGCTCTGCCACCTCTTCAACTTCCTCCTCTCTGCACCCCTTCCAGTTCCCTATTACAGTTACGCCTTTGCCAGCGTAGAATACTGTTCCCTCTCTAATGTTGGCAGCGTAGCTCGTTACGCCTCCAATAACTTTGTCTATATATCTGGAAATTATATCTTCATTTCCAATTCCATTTTGAATACTCAGGGCAATTCGGGTTTTCACGTTTTTTACAGCGTTTTCAGTATCGTAACTTTTCACAGCAAAAATGGTTATCCGCGCCTCCTCAGGTTTATCCGAGACGTCAACTTTCACGAAATCCCTTGCAAGTCCGTCAATTCTCAATCCAGACTTCAAATCCTCCAGCCTCTTACCCCTTGCTACAAGCAAAACATCCAGTCCGGCTTTATGGAGCAGATATCCAAACAGAGATCCTATAGCTCCAGCCCCAACTATCTGAATCTCCCTCATATCCAAACACCAATCTCTTCAACTACCTTTCTAACCTCATCTCTTGTATAAACCTCCTCGCTTGCAAACGGAAATAAAACGGGCATTCTTCTATCCTCTAAATTCAGATTTTTTATTTCTTCCAGAGTGTACGAGCAGAAAACAGCTGAGTAGTCACTCTTTATCGCTTCATCAAAGCTTAAATCCACGAAATTTACGTTTCTGTAGCATGCCCATGGTAAAAGCAGCTCATTTCTCTCGGCACAATCTACATCACAGCCTCTCCGCATGGCGAACCAGGCAGAAATCGCATCCATTGCCAGAACTCTCTCCTGCGTGCCTACTGGCAATCCTCCAAACCCTCTGAAAATCTCTGAAAACAGGTATGCTTTATCGTTCCTGACCTCCACGTAAACCTCGACTTCTGGATTTTTTAAATCAACGTGACCTCCTGAAAGCTTTAAAACCTCTCCCACTCTTTTTGCAACGTCAACTGATGTGAAATCGTGTTCTCCACTTCTCCTCGCCCTGACTGCAAACTTTCTACCAATTACGCGATCGCCAAAGATGTTTCTGGCCATGGAGACTATCTCTTCAATGTCAGCGTTGCAGACGTATGCTGGGCTTGTCGAAACTACTCCAAAAACGAGGGATAGTCTCTTTGCAAGCCTGAACTCATCTCCATCGCTGAAAACGTACAGCCTGCCCCACTCCCTCCTTACGTCTCCTTTAAAGTTCTCAACCTTCATCACTCTCCTGATGTTGGAAACCAGTATATTCTCAAACTTTCTTCTGAGCTGACCTTTTAAGGCGAGCTCCCCGTATCTTAAGAGAATCACCATCGATTCAACTCTCCGTCAGGTATTTATTACCTTATTCAATTCCAGTCACAATGCGTATTCTCGTCCTGATTCTGATGGGCCTTTGCTTAATTTCAGCTCTCAGCATTCCGCTTGCACAGGTTGCACAGGCGAAACCTGAAAAGAAACCTGAAAAGATAAACGTAGTTTGCTCCATCCCCGATCTTGCTCCTATAGTCAGGGAAATCGGTGGAGAGTTCGTCAAAGTTAGCGTAATAATGCCCCCCGGCTCAGATCCCCATGCTTTCACAGTTTCGGCAAAAACGATAGAAAAGCTAAACAAAGCCAGATTGATTGTTCTTGCCGACTCTGATCTGATTTCGTTTGAGGGTAGGATAAAGAAAGCGTATCCAGACAAGTGCCTCGATTTGAAAGATTACGAAAAGTTCGGTCTGAAGCTTGACAGCTTTCCGGGATACAGCAGGTGTCCACACGGCTACTGGCTGAAACCTGAAAACGGTATTGCAATAGCCAGAGCTGTGGAAAACAGACTTTCCAGAATAGATCCGTCCATGAAGTGGTACTTTGAGAGCAATCTTGAGCTGTTTGAGTCTCAGGTAAAAGAGGCTGAAAAGGTGATCTCCGCTCAGTCGGAAGTCAGGGGGAGTTACTGCGTAGCAGCAGTGCCGGGAGTTTGCTACATTGCCGAAAACTCCGGCATGAAGGTAGGGGCTGTTTTGATGGGTGAGAGTGCCGGATTTACGAGTGGAGCGGAGATGGTTCAGCTTGAAAAGGAACTCTCGAGCAGCAAATATTCATGCGTAATCGTTCCGGAGTTTGCCAGAGGTACGAAGGTCGGTCAGCTTGCATCTCAGCTTGCAGAGGACTGTGGCAAGCCAGTAGTTTACGTGAAGTTCGTTACAGCAACGCCAGACGATACGTATGCTGGCATACTGTATTACAACGCAATGGCTCTGAACTCAGCAGCTCATGTGAGTTCGGAAGGAAAGAAAACACCCGGCTTTCTTTCAGTCATTTCTTTGATTTCCATAATCTCTGCATTTGCTCTCAAGAGGTGGTCGTCTTGAATTCAGGTGTGGCAGTTGAAGTTGTCGATCTTATGTGTTCTTACGGAAGGACTGTGGCAATAGAAGGAATTAACATGCGGATTTACAGGGGAGAATTTATTGCTGTCATGGGTCCAAATGGAAGTGGAAAAACGACTCTGCTCAGGGCAATAGCCGGGATGATAAAGCCTGTGAGGGGTGAGGTGAGAGTTAGCGGTGTCGTTGGCTATATGCCTCAGAAAGAACATGTGAATTACACAATACCCGTTAAGGTTAGGGAAATAGTTTCCATGTTCGTTCTTGCTAAAAAAGGCAGGCTGTCTGTGCTGAAAGGTTTGAGCGGGGAGGAGAAGGAGAGAGTGGAAAACTCTCTGAAAGCTGTTGGAATGCTGGAGCATGCTGAGGAGCCATTTACATCTCTGAGTGGTGGGCAACAACAGAGAGTTTTGCTTGCAAGAGCTCTTGCCTTAAATCCAGATATACTTCTGCTTGATGAACCTTTCAACGGTGTGGATCTGCCGACGCAGGAGAGAATAATTGAACTTCTGTACGAGCTATCGAAAAAAGGAGTAGCCGTTATAACTGTGGTTCACAACGTAAGCCCGATGATACATTACGTAAGCAGAGTTGCCTTACTCAACAGGAAACTGATAGCTTTTGGCAGACCGGAGGAAGTTCTTACTCCTGAGAACACGCTGAAGGCGTATGGAGTATCAATACCGGTTACTGTCTGCGAGGAAGGCTTCATTCATCCTTTATTCGGAGATATACACGGGTGAGTGCATGATACCGCCCTTTCTGCTGAGAGCGTTAATTGCAGTGTTCCTGATCTCAATCAATGCCGCATTGGCTGGAACTTTTACCGTATTCAGAAACGTCTCATTTCTTGTGGCTGGAGCAGCCCATGCAGCCCTTGCTGGAGCGGCCCTTGCTCTCGTGCTTGAGGAACTTGGAATGCATTTCCCGGTTTTGCTTGGTGGAGCCGTTTTTGCTGTCTTTGCTGCAGTAATTGCGGGTTATGCATCTGGCAGGGGAAGGCTGGGGAAGGAGGATACCAATACAGCTATAGCCGTATCTTTTGCTCTTTCCATGAGTCTGGCAGTTCTGTTTATCTCCATGATAAAGGAGTACGCAGCTAAGGTCTGGGGATTGCTGATTGGAGACCTATTTCTCCTCAGCTATTCCGATCTGAAGCTCATGGCAGTTTCAACTTTTTTTGTTATTATAATATCGATTTTATTTTACAGGATATTTCTGTTCATATCTTTCGATGCTGAAGGAGCTCTCGCGT